>OJFR01000508.1_pt1 | contig 12795 bp, 10 predicted proteins | sample 1594121 | NCBI WGS metagenome assembly OJFR01 (sample SAMN05416812, study PRJEB24817) | seawater metagenome | isolation source: Sea water | place: Canada:Atlantic | collected 2013-07 | reverse complement strand
TACACCTCTCTATTCGTCGGCAGCGTCAGATGTGTATAAGAGACAGGTATTATGCTAAAGTTGAATCAATTATTGGAGTTTCAGGAAAAGTAGTTCCGCATTCTTTTTTAGAACCACGATCAACAGAAAACTTTCCGTATCCAGCGCTGGGTGAGAACATTTTCTCGACTTGGTTGGATAAAGCAGCGGCGAAATTGGATTATGAATTAATTCCAGCCCCACGTGGAATTTTATCGCGACCAAAAGATGATCGCAATTCATGCTTTTATTCAAATTATTGTGGAAGTTACGGTTGCTCATCTGATGCAAAAGGAAGTTCGCGTGTTGCGCTAATCAACGATGCATTGAAAACAGGAAATTGTACAGTTTTACCTAATTCTAAGGTGTTTCACTTACAAACCGAGGGAAATGGAAAGATTGTTAAGGCGAATTATTATAACAAAGCAGGGGAGAAACAATTTGTTGAAGCAAAAATTTTTGTAGTTGCCGCACAAGCGATTGAGACTTCTCGATTGTTATTGATGAGTAAGAATTCGGACTTTGAAAATGGCTTATCGAACAATGCGGGACAGGTTGGAAAAAACCTGATTTTTTCTGGAGGAGGTATTGGTTCGGGACAATTGTTTTTTGATGAGTTGACACCAGAAGAGGCAAAGTCGTTGGATTCAAAAGGATTATTTATAAATCGCGCTTTGCAACAATGGTATGAAATAGATGATAAGCAATTTGGAGGTCGAGTTAAAGGCGGTACAATTGATTTTGTAAGTGAACATGCCAATGCGGTAACGAAAGCGATTAAGTTAAAATACGACGGTGGTAAATTAGTTTATGGAAGTGCGCTAAAGGAAAAGATGAAACGCTATTTCACTGAACAGCGAAAATTGAAATTTGAAATTTTTGTAGATTGGTTGCCAAATGACTATTGCAGAGTTGAACTTGACGATGAAGTGACCGATAAATGGGGCGATCCTGTTGCCAAAGTGTGGCTTGGGTATCATGAGCACGATTTAAAAGTTGGAAGATTTTTAGCCGAAAAAGCGGAAGCTTTATTTAAGGAGGTTGGAATGAAGAATGTGCATTCGTCTATCAGTGGAGGTGTTTCTGCAAATCTTCAAGCAGGCGGTTGTCGTTTTGGCAATGACCCAAAAACATCAGTTTTAGATAAAAACTGTAAATCACACGAAGTGAGTAATTTATACATTACCGATGGGAGTTTTATGCCAACAGGCGGAAGTGTAACGTACACTTTTTCTATTTACGCAAATTCGTTCCGAGTTGCCGACCAGATTCTCAAAGATCCTATTTTGAAAAGATAATTAGTGTTTTACCTTTGCAGCAATGCAAGGAGTTGAAAAAGTATTGATTATTGGAAAAGTGTGGCCTGAACCGAAGTCTTCGGCAGCTGGCTTGCGCATGATGCAATTGATTGAATTTTTTCAAAGTCTAGGAGCAGAGGTTGTTTTCGCTTCTACTGCAAACGAATCCGCATTTCAAGAAAAATTGACTATTCAAACGAAAACAATACAGTTGAACTCCAATTCTTTTGATGATTTTCTTCTTGATTTAAAACCTCAAATTGTTGTCTTTGATCGTTTTATGACGGAGGAGCAGTTCGGTTGGCGCGTAATGGAAAACTGTCCTGATGCCCTTCGTATTTTAAATTCAGAAGATCTTCATTGCTTGCGTTTTGCACGACAAGAATCGATAAAGCGCGATGGTACCCTGAAACATGTTGAATTGTTTAACGAAAAGGCATTTCGGGAAGTAGCGTCAATTTACCGTTGCGACGTATCTTTGATGGTGTCGGAGACGGAAATTGAGTTACTGAATTCAGTATTTAATGTTCCTTGCACCAAGCTCTATTATCTGCCGCTTTGTGTTGAGGAAACGAACTTAACCACTCCAGCATTCTCAGATCGAAAGGACTTCGTTTTTATTGGGAACTTTTTACACGAACCGAATTGGGATGCCATTCGTTTTTTAAAAACGGATATATGGCCAGAAATTCGAGCCAAAATGCCTGAAGCGGTGCTGAATGTTTATGGAGCTTACCCCAGTCAAAAAGTCACTGATTTACACAATGCTTCTGAAGGTTTTCTGGTCCATGGAAGAGCAGATAATGCTTTAGAAGTAATTGGAAATGCTAAAGTTTGTCTTGTTCCAGTGCGCTTTGGAGCGGGAATAAAAGGGAAAATACTTGATGCGATGAAGGTTGGGACACCTGTGGTAACAACATCAATCGGTGCGGAATCAATGACCGTGGAAAACCGATTGAATGGCATCGTTGCTGATTCTATAATTGAATTTGCGACTGCTTCAATAGAGTTGTATCAGAACAGAGATGAATGGGACAAAGCACAAAAAAACGGATTTGAAATAGTTTCAGTTAAATTTTCAAAAGGAATTTATTACCCTCAATTTAAAAGTGATTTGATTGAACTGATTCGCGAAATTAAGGAAATTCGAAAAAGTGATTTTACCTCACTATTGGTTCAACAACAAAGTCTGCTCAGTACAAAGTTTATGTCAAAATGGATTGAAGAGAAGAATAGGAAGGATTAGTTCGAAAGAGCAGTTAAAAAAGCATCAACTGAACTGTAGTGTTTTGTTTCTGATTGGAAAATGTGTTCAGAAAAATTCGATTTACCGTCCAAAAATCCGTTGCAGACTTTTTCCGTATTCCCTCCAAAAGCATTTGCTTTTTTCAGAGAATTAGTTGCCAATGCAACTCCTACCAATAACTGCTTTTCAAAATCCCCAGCGGATTTCATCATTTCATTTATTGCTGATTCATCTATTCCACCAATAAAAGTCGCGGCTATTCCAATTCCACGCCAAATGTCGGCATGTCTATCATCTGGAAACAATTCAATGTTTCGGGTCAAACGTTCTACATCACCTTGTGCTAAATAGTACAATATACGTCCAATACCTTGATTGTATCCGGCGTATAAATCTTCAGGAATTTCAAGAGGATACGACATTGTTCTAATTGCTTCACGACGTCTAAATAAACCACAGTAATACCCAAAGCCATCCAATACGCGCAATTGCCATTTAGGATCGATGGATATTAAGTATTGCAGTACAGGAAGTTTCAATTCAGCCAGTGCCCAACCTAATCCAACATGCATTTGAGAAAGGTAATTATGACCTTTCGTGGAAATAAATAAATGCCAATCAATTAATGAATCCCTGTTTTTTAACGATTTTAATGCAATTGCCATCGAACAACCTTCAAATGCAACAGATATATACTCACTTGAAAGAGAAGTTTCAAACAGGTATTCAGATTGAATTCCACACATTTCACCTTCTAACTTTCCAATCTGAAAAGCTTCTTGAATACTCGATATACGCTCTTCGATTGTCATTTATTTCACTGGATAATACCACATTACCGCTAAACCTTCTTTTACCTGCTCACGTGCAATAATGCCATTTTCAACTTCCATAGGTTTCGTTTTTAAACTCATCGCATAAGGATCAACTTTCATGTCCATTGGTGTTCCATAAATTTGATTGCTCATTAAACGGAAAAGTTCACTTGCAATTTCTTCTAATAGAACTACATTTTCATTCACTTTGGCGACTAATTCTCTTGGAGAATAGCGTTCATCCAAACCAATATGCAAATCTCTCAAATACGCAATATCAAAAGGGTCAATGTATCTATCTTCGAATTGTTCTGTGTCGTATTTCGACCATTCGAGCAATAATGTTTGCACCTGAATGCTCAATCGACCAAATTTTTGACCGCCACCATTTTCGCTTGCAAATAGATTTTTCAATACCATAAGTTTGGTAAAGCCGTCGTTTGTGAATAACAAGGTCGGCACTCCCCAATAAATCGCCCAATCCCAAAATATTTTTAAAATCATTGTTTGAGTCAATCCCCACATTGGATATTTGTCCTCGTACAATGGAACCCAATTGTTGAAAATGGCGAACAAGGTTTTTTCGTAAACGTCTGTATGAAGTGTAATGTCTTCTCCGGCCATATCGCGGGCAATCAAATCTGAAATCAAGGTGTTGTTTAAAGAAATGAAATCTGTTCCTGGTGAATAAAAAGCATCCAAGAAAACCCCTGACTCTCCGGAAATCGCCCAGCGGTCATGCGAATATAGTTTCTCTGAATTCAGAGCAAAATGCTTTAAGATTTTAAAGTCTAAAATATCGTCTTTGCGTGGTTCAATGTTTTCATAACACAAAGGTTCGTTCACTTTTAACCACTCAAGTGCTTTGTCCAATTTGTTATACGTTTCAAAAGGGTGAATCGCTGGATCGGCAACAATTCCAACACTTGTATTGCCAGTTGCCAATGGAATTAACCAAACCCAATACCCTTTGTCCATAAAGTGAACTGTTCCCAAACGACGCAATCCAGGTTCTAAAAATGTATTCCATTCTTTGTTGTCAGACCAATCATCTACGTTTAAATCACCTTTTATTCTAAACCAAGCGGCACAAACAGCATGATTGATGTCCTTTTTTAATCCTAATTTTCGTTTCAGGAAACTAGCTCGACCTGTTGAGTCGATAACCCATCGCGCAGTGATGGATTTATCTTCTTGTTGATAATTGAAATCAACTTTATGGCCAGCATCTTTAAAATCAACATCGTTGGCTTTAGCACCAAGAAGAACTTCAATTCCGCGCTCAATGCACAATTCAGTCAATTTATTTTCAAAGGTTCCACGGTCTATTTGGTGACTAGGAACCGGAAGTAATTTACGTGGTCCAAGTTCAACGCGTTTGGAAATGTCATTCTTGTGTTGTGGAGAAAAGAAAAAGCGCAATCCATGTTTTGGCAGTTGATGCTCGTCCATGTAATCTTTTAAATCCAGAACTTCTCTTATGTAATGAGTACCTAATTCAACAGTTGATTCACCTACTTTGTGTGCAGCTTCTGGAGCTCCTCCATCGCGTCTTTCTAATACAACAATGGAAGCATTAGGTAGAATTTGTTTAGTCTGTAAAGCCAATGTTAAACCGGCTAAACCACCACCAAGTATTGCGACATCAAAGGAATTATTCATGTAATAAGAATTAGATATAAATCAAAAATAATCAAAAGCTGAATAGGTAGAAATATATTCGATTATATTTAAGGGAAATCTCGTATTCAATGGATCAATTTTTAGTTTTTGGACATCGCGGCGCAAAAGGCTATGTAATGGAAAATACCATTGCCTCAATGCAATATGCGCTTAGTTTGGGAGTAAATGCAATCGAAATAGATGTTTATCGCTGTGCCTCGGGTGAATTGGTTGTTTTTCATGACGAAACCTTAGAACGGGTATCTACACGTATCAACCGCATAGAAGAATTGACTTTAGCTGAAATACGATTGATTTGTTTACATGGTGGACATTCAATTCCAACGCTTCAAGAAGTACTCGATTTTCTAGCAAATCGCGTGGTGTTGAATATTGAATTAAAAGGAAAAAATACCGCTCAGGAAGCGTTCAAATGTGTTGAAGAAGCGTGCAGAACCAAAACGTTTTTAAAGGAAAATATTCTTGTTTCGAGTTTTCATGATACCGAATTAAGGGCGTATAGAAATCTGGACGCAACGATTAAAATTGGTGTGTTAACGAGAAATGACATTGAGGAAGATATAGAGTTAGCTAAGGAAATCAACGCATTTTCTATTCATCCGTATTATCAACAAGTGGATCTGTCCTTAGTTATTCGTTTGCATGCGTTAAATTTCAAAGTGTATCCATTTACGGTGAACGAAGTACAACAAATTGAAGAATTTATTGAATACCACGTAGATGGACTTTTTTGTGATTATCCGGATAGAGCTTTGCAATTGATTGTGAACAATTTATGAATCTGAATTGGATATTTCTCCAAAAAAGGTATCTTTCAAAAAAAAAATAAAACATGATACAAGGAGCAATTATTGGAGGAATAGTAGGATTGGTATTTTATTTCATCCAAAAGTCAAAAGAGAAAAAAGCAAAAGCAAATGATCAATTGGATGATGATTTGTTGAATAAAGAAGAGAAATAAAGAGATTTTATTTTTTTCTTAAACGGATTATTAATTGAGTTTTGATCAATTAATAATCCGCAATTAGTTACAATTTTACTTTTTCGTTTGGTAAAATCTTCCGTTGTATAAAACAACTTCGGCATTCCCAATTTTTAGTTTTTTCCCTTCTCCCATTGTTGCGAGATCGGTTAAATCACCTTCCATTGTGTGAATGGAACCACCCGTTGCTCGAGCTAAATCCAAATAATTTGTGTTGATACTTGCGTTTACACCACAAATAATAATGCGCAAAGGAACTTTTTGAGCTTTCAAATAACTCACCAACTGCATATCGCACGGGTCTTCCCAGTTATCTGCAATCATAATTACTTTACCTTTTCCATCTGGAAATTCCTTAATTGCTCGACAGACAGCTTCCAAATTATTCTCAATGTGATGACCTTCTTTCATGGCCGTGGTTGCAACGTCTATTACTTTTTTGAAGTCGCCAGAACTTGTAGACCACATTCCAGTATCATCTTGTCTAACCGTTTCATTTGTGCTTTTTTCATCGTCGTCGTTAAAGAAAACAATGTCTTTCATGTTCCGTAATTTTTGATTGGCTTTAATCCAAAGCAATAATTGAGCTGTATACGGCGACATACTTCCAGTGACATCACACACGACCAACATGTCCTTCCATTCAGTTTTGTTGCGTTCAAAAATTTTCAGTAATGTTGAATCTTCCGATTTGGTTTTACCATTTAGAATGTCTTGAATGAGTTTGTTCTCGGCGTAATTAGTTGGCATTTCTCGATAGTAAACGACAAACCCATGAAAGTAATTCTGAATACCTCCGGTTTTTGCAACTCCGGTTTGCTTAATTATTCGCCAACTCACAACACTGCGATTAAATGCATCAGGCAGAGCCGAATAAAGTTCAATTAATCTTCTTTTGTTTAGTTCTGTAAAATCTTCACCTTGTGGATAATCCGAATACACCAAATCTATTGCAACTACTGTTTCTTTGCGGAGTAATTCAGCTGCACGTTCATTACTAAAGTGATGGCTTCCAGGAGCCATTTTTAAATATTGATATTTGAATTCGTTTTCGAGCGGTTCGTACTTATCGATTAATACAGTATCAGAAATACCAATATTCATTTTCATGTGGACTTGTGAAAATCCAATAGAGTTAAATGCGATAAGAAAAAGAAAGAGGAGCGTTTTTTTCATGTCTTTAGAATTTAGAGTTGTATAACTATAAACCTAAAACTTGAAAAAAGTAACAATGGACAATTCAATTAGTAATTGTCCATTGTTAAATATAAATTGTCAATTACAAGCTTTCCCAAGCTTCAACTAAGCGCTTGAATTCTTTGTTTACTTGGTTCACACCAATTGCACCACCTGCATATCCTTTTGTTTCTTTGTAAAGGGTTGCTGTTGTTAATCCACCTTGCGTTGTAATTGTCACCTCCCAAGCAAAACGCTTAACAAATGCACCGAATAGAATACGCATTACTTTACTTCCTTTACCGTATTTTCCTTTTAACTGAGTTCCTTCTTCTATGGTATAACCATCTTTTGTAAACAAGTTGTGCACTTTTGATGCAATTGCCTCTTCTGTTGTTCCTTCAAACGAGTAAATCGCTTTGTCTTTAGTAACAACTGGTGCTTTTGTGTCTACGTTCTTTAAGTCTTGATCTAATACTTCTTCCATAGTTGTTTTTTTTAATTGTATTTATAAATTGTGTGTTCTTGTATTATTCGACTGTTCTCGGGGAATAATTGAATAGCTTTTTCCATTAATTCCTTTGCCTTTTTATCCTTACCTATAAATTTATATGCTTTTGCGAGACTTAAATAAGCATGATGGTATTTTTCTTTTTCGTTCGTCGGGTAACGTTTGATTAATTTTTTCAATGCTTTTAGCCCTTTTTTTACGTAATGCTTTCTTTGTGTTTCCACGTAAGAATAAGCTCTGGAATAATTTGCATTCCAATCTTTTCTGTCGAGCTGAATTGCATTTTTGAATAAAGCATTTGCCTTAAAAGCATCCCAAAATACACCAGAAGTTGTTTCTTTTGTGGCTATGTACAGAGTAAGATATACACCGAAATTGGTCAAGAATGTTTGATTCCTTTCATTGCTAGCTTCACCTTCTTTAAAGTACTTTAGAATTTCTTTCACATGATCTGATTCATAAACTGAGACTAGTAAAGCTTGACCTTTTTGTGACCAAATGTCAACCGTTAAAAGTTCATTGGCTGTTTCTTCCACTCCTTTGTGCGAAATTAAATGATCTTCACTCAACGAATCAATGTGGATCCAACTTGCCAGAGCAGCTCGCTTAATTAAGCCGGCGTCTTTAGTTTCAACAGGAATAAACGTCATGAAAAGTTCGCACATTTCATCATCTGCTCCCCAACCCCAATTAATATCTTTCACTGGATTGTTAGGATTGTCAGGATTCTCCTCTGTATTATTAAAGGTATAATTAGCTTCTATTCGACTTCCTTTTGGAACGAAGACAGGTTCGCGATAAACATAAATATTTTGCCAGCGTAAATCCCAATCATCAATCTGTATTAGTGTTTCTTCTGAACTATCGGTACGTGTCAATTTAACATTTGCAGATTGACCAATGTAGTGCATATGCGGTGTAATATCCGTGATATAAAAATCAGCTGGCGCTTCCATCCATATTTTCTTAGGATGTGCATTTTCACCAGCGGGAATCGAAATGTCTTTCGTTCCCATGATCATTCCCGCGATATATTGTTTCGGTTCTTTATTAGTGTAATAAAGTGCAATGCTACTTTGGTCTTTGACTTCTTTCCCGGTTAAGTGATAATGAATTTCCATTACCACATCCGCTCCTGCAGGAATAAACATCCCCACATCTTCACCAAGAATATATGGTTCAGTTCCAGGATTCCAACCACCAAAGGCAAAAACACCTGGATTCAACATAAAACCATTTTGGTCGAAAACGGAAAACCCTGGCGAGGGATCTTTTTTATCCAATTCCTTCGCCTTGCCAGAATAATCCAGTAAAAAGATAACATGGTGTACTACCTCCTTTGCTCCTGGTTTAAAGTCAAGTGCCTTGATAATTTGATTCTCGGTAAAGGCTTCTGGAACTACAAAATAACGATAAATGTCTTCTCCTTTCGAAGGAACGGTGTATTCTTCGGTCATTTTAATGATACGATCGGGAGTACCATGTTGCCACTCAACTTGCGTAAAAACAGGTTCAGGAATTCTTTCACTTTCTTTTCCCTCTGGAGATTTTGAATCACTCCATCTTTTTAGCAGTTCTATTTGATAATCGTTTAAAAAGTGTTCGTCTCTAAAGTCTCCTTTTCCTCTTGAAGGTTTCCAAATAGGCATGTAGCGCGTTTTGGTTACATATTCGATCATTTCAGCACGGCGGTTTACTTTATCATAACCTAATAAAGAAAAGGGTGCAATTTCACCGTCACGATGGCAGTTGACACAGTTCGCATTGATGATAGGTGCAACATCTCGATTGTACGTAATTGTTTCAGGGTACGCATTTTTCCATGATTCAAAAATGCAACCAATGGGCTCTTGAAATTGGGTATCAGGAAGTTCTTTTTTTGAAGCAGCAATTATAGCATCTTTTAGATCGTGATTTAGAATTTGCTTGCGCACTTTTCCTGGCGCGTAATATTCATCGTTTATTCTGCCATAATAAATGATTTCGTCTTTAGCATTAATCACGAAGGATTGAGGTAAAGTTGTTGGTCTAAGCTTTCTAGCGACATCACCTGAAGCGTCAAATAAAACTGGAAATTCTATGGAATATTCTTTAGTAAAATCTTTTGCTTGTTGGCAAGTAGTAGATGGGTCACTGATTACGCCGTAAAATAGCACCCCTTTTTCATGCGCTTCTTTTGCTAGTTCGTTTAAGGTTGGAATGTATCTCTGAGAAATAGGACATGCAACGTCGATAAAAATTATTGTAATAGGTTTTGAACTTCCATTTTCTGTTCCTACTCGATGAATTTGACCATCAACGTCTACCATTCGATAACCAATCATTTCAGGCGATAAATAAGTAAGACTTTCGTTTTTATTATTCTTAATGGTTGTGAAAGAAACTAATCCAATTAAGATGAAAAGGAATAGAAGTGGGGTATAGTGTAGTTTAAAATACATTAGATCAGAATAATTCAAGAATCTTGCTCGACAATAAATATAACGAACAAATTTAGATTGATAGTCAAATGGACCTAAAAAGTAAAATTATAACCTAACTTTGAGCGATATAATTATGAGCACACTAAAATCAAAAGATCCTTACGCAGCTTTTCGCGTAAAAGAGTTTAAAAGCTTTTTGGTCATTCGTTTTGCGATGGTTTTTGCTTGGTCCATGCAATTTATTATCATTGAATGGGAAGTGTATTCTATTACAAAAGATCCATTGTCACTTGGTTTAATTGGATTGCTGGAAATTGTTCCTTCGTTGGCTGTAGCACTTTTTGCCGGACATTTTGTAGATCAAAATGAGAAACGAAGCTTACTCATGAAATGCATTTTCGGTTTTTCTGTAATTAGTCTGGCTCTGGTGTTTTTAACCTGGGAAGGGACGGCAGAAATCATGTCAAAGAATCAGATTTTGTGGGGAATTTATGCCTGTGTATTTGTTGGTGGTATTGTACGCGCTTTTATCGGTCCTACAATTTTTTCATTGATGAGTTTAATCGTTCCAAAAAACCTGTATGCTAATGCTGCAACGTGGAGCAGTTCTGCTTGGCAAATGGGTTCTGTAGTTGGTCCAGCATTGGCAGGATTTACCATTCTTTGGTTTGGTGTCTCCTGGTCGTTGGGAATTGTATTGCTATTCTCCCTTCTCGCTTTTGTGTTTTTGTTTCGAATAGAAGTTAAACCAATTATCAACAAAAAGATAGGCGAACCTATAATGGAAAGTCTGAAAGAAGGTGTTCGTTTTGTATTTAGAACAAAGGAAATTTTAGGTGCGTTGACATTAGACATGGTTGCCGTGCTGTTTGGTGGGGCGATTGCTTTATTGCCAATTTTTGCGACTGATATTTTAGGGGTAGGAGCTATGGGATTTGGTTTTTTGCGTGCTGCCCCAGCAGTTGGTTCATTCCTTACGATGTTGATCATGGCCTATTACCCCATTCGAAAAAATGCGGGAATGAAATTGTTGTTGGCCATTGGAGGATTTGGTTTAAGTATTATTTTATTCGGATTTTCAGAATGGTTTTGGCTTTCAATGGTTGCACTATTCTTAAGTGGTGTGATGGATGGCATATCGGTAATTATTCGACATACAATTTTACAAATTTATACTCCGGATGACATGCGCGGAAGGGTAGCTTCTGTGAATTCAATGTTTGTTGGATCTTCAAATGAACTTGGAGCGTTTGAAAGTGGCATAACGGCCAAGCTTTTTGGAACCGTTCGTGCAGTTGTTGGTGGTGGAATTATGACGATTTTAATTGTTTCTTATACAGGATTTAAAATTCCTAAATTGAGAAAATTGGAATTTACAGATCAAGATTAAACTAAAAAAGGGAATGCTTTCACATTCCCTCTCTTACTAAAACTGTTTCACATTAATATTGAAAAACAATCGGTAACTTCAATTCAGTAGCTACCTTTTTACCTTCTTTGGTTCCTGGTTTCCATTTTGGCATTTCTTTGATTAAACGCAGGGCCTCTTCATCGAAAGATTTGATTTCTGAAGATTTAAAAACGCTGACTTTCGAAATTGATCCGTCCGCCATGACAGTAAACGAGATGAAGACTTTTCCTTCCGCTTTACTTTCTTTTAACGCTTCCGGGTACTTCATGTTTTTTTGAAAGTACTCGACCATTGCGTTCATTCCTCCAGGAAATTCTGGTTGTTGATCCAATTCCGTAACAATTGTTTTAGGCGATTGGATTTCGTTGTTACTTGGCACTGTTAAACTAACTGTCAACAATGTGGTTCCAACTAACGCTGGCACTAATAATAAATGTTTCATGGTGATTTTATTTTGTGATTTTAATTGAATAATTCGTTTGTGAAGTAGGGAAGGCTCATTGAATCCATTGCCCAATTGTGGAATATTAACACCCAATTGCGCCGAAAGTAGAGCATAGCTATACGATTCGATTTCTTCCTTTGCACGAATACTCGCTTTATCCGCAAGGTATTCGTGGTTCTCTTTCATTTTACGTTTCCAAATAAGGAAAACAGGATTGAACCAAAAGACGATTTGAAACAATTGAATTAAGATAATGTCCCACGAATGCCGCTGTAGGCAATGCGCTTTTTCATGTTTTAAAATGTATTCTACTTGATGCAATTGAGATTCACTGATGTAAATTCGATTGAAAAAAGAATACGAATCTGCTTTATTGTCGATTAGATACACCGTGATAGAATCGTTTTTCGTTAACTGCTTGATAACAGGTTGTTTTAAAACGCGCATCAACTGGAAGATGAAAATAGCGAGTGAAACAACAACTCCAATTCCGTATAAAATGGCGATTGTTGAAATGGACGATGAAGTTGAATTCGATAAGTCGACAACTAACTCTGGCAACTCGATACTAACAATTGTTTGCACGGCCGAATTGTATAATGGATTCAATTGAGCAAAAAGAAGCAAGAGTGGCGGAGTTAGTATCAAATACCAACGGTTTATCGTTAAATGCTTGCTTTTTCGACTGATTGCTAGATACACGAGCAAACTAATACAGATTTGAAATTGTAGCGATACTGTCTCTTATACACATCTGACGCTGCCGACGAATAGAGAGGTGTAGATC
>OJFR01000506.1_pt1 | contig 12807 bp, 5 predicted proteins | sample 1594121 | NCBI WGS metagenome assembly OJFR01 (sample SAMN05416812, study PRJEB24817) | seawater metagenome | isolation source: Sea water | place: Canada:Atlantic | collected 2013-07 | reverse complement strand
CGAGATCAGCCTCGGTCTCGTGGGCTCGGAGATGTGTATAAGAGACAGTATTTATCCTATCCTTTTTTCTCCAATTCAAATAACGTTTTCGCCAACTGTTTCACTCCTTCATCTGTATTGAAATAAGTGAAATGATTACAACCCACCGCATCGATCATTTCCATATGAGGACATTTTCCATCAGGAATATCGTGACAACTTGCAATCGCAACAATGTCGTCGCTTCGATCATGGAAAAATAATTTGATCAGTTTTTTGCGATAATCAAGAGCATATCGGTTCAACATTTTTTTAATCAACTTTCCTTCTTGTGGACTTCGATTAGGAATTAACGAACTATCTCCTGCAATTATAGTGTAAGGGATATGGCTTTTTCCTGCTGGCAGTTTTAATTTTTTACAAAAATCAGAATCCGGTTGTAATTGACTGACTGTCACTTCAATCTTTTTTCGTTTTTTGCCAAGGTAGGCTAAGACTGAATTGATGGTCGAAGGAATGGGCAAAAAGTTAATCAATTTTGTCAAACTAAAAATTCCCATATGATAAGTGTTCGCCCAAGGCGAACCACAATTTGGACTTCCGACTTGAATGAAATGCGTAACCATTTTATCACCGCCCAAATGCTCTAAAAACCATCTTGTAACTAATCCTCCCATCGAATGTGCAATGATGTGAACAGTCTTCCCATGACCCGCTTGCAAGCCAATTTGCTCAAATCTTTTTTTCAAATTCTCTGCGGTCAATTCAATTGGATCATTCAAACTTTCATAATCGAATGTCAAAACCAAATCATAAATATCAGTCAAATCTTGTTTAACTCCATTTTCATTTTTAACAGCTCGACGAACCAATTTTACTTGATCAGAAGTATCACCAATGATGCCATGGACAAAAACTAAGATCCGTTTTGTAGATGGATTCTCAACTTTAGATTTGATGACTTCGTAATCTGTTTCGCGCGTTACATTTTGTTGATCATCAACGGATGCCGCTGCTATGATTGGGTATTCAAATTCCTTTTTAAATATTTTCTGGTAAACTACTTTTTGCAAATAAATTTTTAGCGACTTGCCTAAACCACGAGTTACCACTTCTTCTGCATCAGGTATTTCTTCCACATTGATAACATTCATTTCGTCATCAGGTTGGCCAAGCGGGTAGTAAGTTTTGGTTTCAGGATCGTAGCCAAAAGGGAAAATTCTTTCGTTTTCTTCGAGCGATAAATTCAGTTTTATTTTCAAAGGATTTTCAGCATTGACATTTTCTTTTCCTTGCACATTGTGCATTTCTAAAGTGTCCAAACCATGCTGAATATTTCGAGTGCTTCCTTGCAAGTTGACTGGCTGAAAATTATCAGAACCTAAAAATGCTTGAATCGAAGGTCGCTGAATACTTCGAGTAGCATTGCTACTACTCGATAAATAAACAGAATCAGCCGAGAAGGAGTCATGACTCTCTACGGTCAACTCATGTAGCTTAACCGCTTTGCCAGAAGTGGGATTAACAACATCTTGTGGCCGATGGATTTTGTAAATAATATCTTTGGTAAACCAAGATGGTTGTGCGGGAATTTTAGGTGTGGACGGTTTTGTTTTTCCAAAACCCATTCCCCTTGACGTAGGTTTTGCTTCAAGTTCTAAACCTGTTTGGCGATAAGCATCCATTGTAAAAGGAGTCTCGCTCGCAATTATTTTTATTTGATTGGATACTTCTGTTTCGCCCCAACTATGCAATTCATCAGGAACAAAAATTGGAACAACGCTGACTCGATACCCATTTTGAGTTACTGCGGTAAATGGATAGGCCTCATCACCAGGTTGCAATTCTTTGACTGGCAGAAACTCATCGGTAATCATAAAGTCTTCGCCTAAAAATAATGCTCCAATCCATAAAGTTCGATTGCTTACATTTTTTACATTCATCCGAATATGTGGATTCTCCCAAGCGCCATCTTTGAAAAAGTATTCAAAAACTGCATTGCCATTGGTATCCATTTTAGTCTCACCATTTGGTTTGACGGTCATATAATCGATGTGATCGGTTACGCAGAAAAAATCAATTTCTAATTCTTTTTCAGCAGCGCTGTTTGCCGTTGGATTTGACAATTCACTTACCTCTTCCCATTTGGCAACTTTGTTGACATTTTGCAAAAATAAAACTTCAGCGGAGGTCAATTCTTCGGAAGAACTATCATCTTCAGGAATTGCCTTGAATAAAGATCGATCGTCATGAGGTCGTGTCAAAATATATCCTCGATCAGTTAGACGCATCCAATAAGTTGCATCGTTGATATCTTCCACATATTCGATATTCCAATCTTTGACCAAGTCATGAATGTATTGTTTGGCTTGATCGTTTTCTAGTTGAGGGAAAAAAGAAATTTTTAGTTTTTTATGAAGGCCTGAAATTTCTTTTGCGAAATAAAATTCATCAGTTTGCTTCATCCAATCTTCAGCTTTTAAAACTGATTGACTGGCATCGATAGATTTAAAAGTTAATTCTTTTAAAAGACCTTCATGCTCAATTTTTATAGAAGAATCAGAAGTGACTCCATGCATTTTACCTAAAGGAATTATCCATCCTTTTTCTTCATTAAACTTAACAATATGTGTCGGGTTGGTAGCTAAGGTTCCATCGAAAAATAATTGATCAACAGATGCTTCTCCTTGAGCATCTACTTGTGGATGTTGTGAACCAATTCGATTATGAACTCGAGTCTGAACTTTTGTCATCAAACCTGAATAACTCAATGTTGTTAATTCTGATTTTTCCAAAACATCTATCAACGAATAAGTAAAAAGCCCTCGTCGTTTTCCATCCAAAGTCAACTCTACTGACGATTCATGAGAGGCAGAAGCAGAAAGTGCTACATGACTTCCTTCGGGAGGAATGAGTTGGCCATCTTGTGATTTATAAAATTCAACTCCTTCAAATTTTTCAGCAAACACAGGGGTAATATTTTCCTCTGCCATTCGATTAATGACTTCAACATTTCGAGTAATTGTACCAGCATGACAGCAATCAAAAATAGCTAAGAAATGAATATCTTTTTCCTGAGTTGCTTTCCAAATTAGATAAGAAACTTCCTTGTCAGCCAAGTCCCGTCCTTGTCCCATTCGACTATCATGACAAACAATGGTTTCACATTTCCGATCAGTCTCATCTCTCCAAAATTCTTTAGGAGCTGGCATTTGTGAACCATGACCTGAATAATAAAGAATACAAATGTCACCATCTTTGGCATTTTCAAATTGGGCAAAGCCGTCAATAATTCCTTGCCTTGAGGCAGTCTCATCGGAGAGTAAAATCGGTTGATAGTTTAATTGATTGGCTTCACAATATCGTTGGAAAAAATCATGAATGGCATCTCGATCATTGATACAACCATTTAATTTATGAGAGTCAATTGGATAATTATTGATGCCAATAAGAAGTGCGTGGAGGGTTTTCATTTAGGATGTTTTGGTTTTAGATAATAGAAGTTTATCAAACTTAAGTAAGGTAAATATAAAAAAAATGTAGCGCTAGATGGATACATTTTAAAACAAAAAAAAAGTTAAGCTTAGATAGTTTATGAAAAAAATAGCACTTTTTTAAAGTGAAATTTTGATATGATTTTGGAAGAGATTTTAGTTTGATATTCAGGGGGATTTCGAATTTTCCTTTTTTTAAGGAAGAAACTAAAGGCATTTTTTAATCGTGTTTTTTTTGAAAAATAAGGCCTTAATAAATACAATCTTTTTTTATATGGCCATAGTTACTAATTATGTCTTACCTGATTCTTGATTAAGAAAAAAATGAGGGAAACAAAGTTCCCTAAAGATGTATATCAATAAGTTGAAAATTCTTACCTTAAAGGAAAACTATAAACCTAAAATGCTCTCCAAGAAACCAATACTCCTTTCCTTCATCATGCTACTTTGGCTGAATCTGGCTCTTGCGCAAGACCCGCAACCTGCCTGGCGCAACTACAACACCGATCACGGATTGCCCAGCTCCGAAGTGTACGTAGCGATGCAAGACAGCAAAGGCTACATGTGGTTTGGTACAGACAATGGCGTCAGCCGCTTTGACGGTTATGAATTTCGAAACTACGGCACTACCGACGGACTGCTAAACAATGTCGTCTTCGACCTTCAGGAAGACCAGTTAGGACGCATCTGGATGATGACCATGTCAGGCGATGCTTACTATCACCAACAGGATAGCATTTATCCTTTTCAGTATAATGATACGATCCAATATTTTAAAGATAAATTTGATTTTAAGATGGGTGTTCATTTGTATTTTGATGATACAGATAGTAGTTTGTATGTTACACTCAGCAATCTTGGTATTCTGCAAATAAAAGTGGATGGGGCTTATCGTTTATACAGGAGTGAAAAACCTGATGCTTTGGTGGTGCTAGAATTGAAAGAAAAACTATTATATGCTTATAGTAGATTTGGAGTTAAGGAACGTAATGCTTATAACCGCCGACTCGAGGAAAACCAACTTTGCGCTCCGATAGAGTTTCATAGAGATACGATTAACACCCTTCTTGTGAAAGGCTGCGTTATTATGTCAAGTGTTGATAATGGGAAGATTAAAAAATTCCGAAATGGGAGCTATTTAATTAATTACTTACATAATTTTGGATTAATTAAAAATCAAAAAGTGCAATGGATACGAGCAGCGACAACGCCAATAAAAACTGTCTTTGAAGATCAGAAAGGAGCTATCTTTCTATGTCAGGCTAATGGATTTGGTGCATCAAAGTTTGACAATCTTGAAATGCTTGAAAAAGATATAAGCCAAAAATACTTACCTGGTTTTTCTGCTGTAAATATGGCACAAGATAAAGTAAATGGCTACTGGTTCACGACTACCAATAAAGGTATTTTTTACACTCCTGGATTGCAATTTCAAATCTATGATGAAACCTCGGGTTTATCTAATGCTTATATTTCCTCTTTTGAAGGAAAGGATGACAGCACTATTTTTGTCGGTTTATGGGATGAAAATATCTTTGAGTTAAATACCAGAACGCATCATTTGCAAAAACTGAAGTCTAAAAAGCAAGGGCATAAAGAAGGTGGAATTAAAGACCTTTTTTATGATGAAAAGAGAAAAATTTTGTGGGCAGGAAATTACCTTAGTCATTTCAATGGCACAAGCTGGAAACAGATTGATTATATTGATCCTTTTGACTATGATACGAAGATCAATTACCCAGTAGGAAAATTTATCAATTCAAAAACTGAGAATCAGCTTTTGGTTTCTTCATGGACTAATATTGGCAAACTAGATCTTATTTCAAAAACTTTCCATCCCTTGCCAAGTTCTAAAAATTTAAGTCACCGAATATTTTCGGGATTCGAAGATATTAACGGGCAATTGTGGCTAGGTAGGTCAAACGGCCTATGGCGACTTCAAGGAGATACAACGCCGGTGCGTCCAGAGATTATGCATCCAAGCTTTTATAATCGTATTGAAGCCATCCAACAACTGAGGGATAGCACCTTTGTTTTTGGTACAAAGGGTAAAGGAATACTTCTTTGGAAAGACGATCAATTTACAGAAATCACCGCAACGGATGGACTTACTTCCAATATGATTGAAAATATTTATGTAGATAAAAAGGGAGTCATCTGGGTAGGTACGCTTATAGGTTTAAACAAAGTCATTCGACAGCCAGATGGTTCATTTTCAATAGAAAAGATCACCTTACATCATGGCTTGCCATCGAATGAAATCAACAAAGTAGAAGTCATCAATGATGAAGTGTGGGTAGCGACCACCAAAGGGTTGGTTCGTTTTCCTTATGACCAACAATTATCAGAAGTTTCAGATCCACCTTTTTTTGAGAAAGTGCTGATCAATGATGAGGTTATAGATTTAGGAAATACTGACCTTACTTTTTCTCATCAGCAAAACAATATTTCTTTGCATTTTTTGACTATCAACTATCGCCAAAACGGGAAGATTCCTTATCGCTATCGATTGGCACCCTCGCAGAAAGGTTGGAAGGAAACGAGAAATAGAGAGATCTTTTTCCCAGTGTTGGACAATGGGGATTACCACTTCGAAGTACAAAGTCAAAATGAGGATGGCATTTGGAGTGATTCTACGATCTATGATTTTAAAATATTGCCACCTTGGTGGGAAACCTGGTGGGCGATTTCGTTAGCAATTCTTGCAACAGCAGCGGTAGGATTTGGTCTTTATAAAAACCGTACAAATCAATTGAAAAGAGAGATTAAGTTACACAAAGAAATGGCCGAAGTAGAACGACAGGCGCTTCGTTCGCAGATGAATCCACATTTTATTTTCAATTCACTCAATGCCATTCAGGGGTACATCGCTCAAGGTGACAAGCTTGCAGCCAATCGTTTTCTTAGCCGATTTTCCAAATTGATTCGATCAGCGCTTCAACATTCCCGAGTCACCAAAATACCATTAGAGGATGATCTGAGTAGTTTGAAGAATTATCTTGAATTGGAGCAATTACGCTTCAATGGTGGATTTGATTATCAGATCAATGTAGCGGATGAGATTGACATATTGGAAGTCACCATCCCTGCCATGTTAATCCAGCCTTTTGTAGAAAATGCTATCGTGCATGGCCTTACAAATATGGATATCAAAGGGAAAGTTGACATTGATATAGAACAAAAAAATGCACATCTTTTAATAACCATCAAGGATAACGGTATTGGTATCGAAGCTTCTAAAAAACAGAAAGCAGGTATTGCTTCTTCTCACAAGTCCGTCGGAATGACCATCACTAAACGCCGTCTTGAAATGCTTAGCGGAAATGGTGAATCTGGAAATATAGAAATCCAGGAATTGAAAGATGAGTCTGGGAAGGTTGTAGGGACAAAGGTTACATTGCAGATACCTTTGGAGGAATAGATATTTCCTTTCAAAGTTTTTCAATAGCTTTCTTTAGTTCTTTTTTAAAAAGAAGCGGATCGGCAATAACAAAAAAATCAACCCCTCTTTTACTAGTAATTTTTAAACCATTTCTAGCAAACTCAAACAATAAAAAATGTTCTGCTGATTCAATGTCCACTAAAGGGATCATTAAACTCAAGTGGCTTTTCTGAAAATCATCAAATTCGAATATTAGATTTTTTGAGGACATGGACAGGTTACCCAGCAACTGTCTTTTACCATTCCAGAGGTTAGCTTTGGACTTTAAAATAACTGATTTTGGGTATTTTTCTGTTTTCATAAGATAAGGAAAAATACCAGACGGGAAGCTGATGCTCCCCGCCTGGCTGGCTTTGGTTTTTTAGGTTATCATTTATTACTTATGACAAACTGCTTCGCTTGCCGTCCTTCTTCTGTACGGACTGAAAGTAAATAGATACCTTCTGGTAGTTGATAATGGTCTAAATTAATTTTCATTATTGGGTTCTCCAACTTTTGTTTAGGTAGAGACCATACTTGTTGTCCCAAATGACTGTATATGGAAATTGAAACTTCTTGATCCAAGTAATTGTGCAGATCGATATTTAACTCATCAGTAGCTGGATTAGGATAGATTTCAAATCCTTCCGACAAGAACTGGCTAACTATACTTCCATCCGATGGAGCAACTACCATATTGTTACCTCCACAGTATATCTGATTACATTCACCTATATAGTCACCATGTCCGTCAAGATGAGTAGATACCGCATTTTTACTGATACAAATGGTATGCGCATTACTTGGATTCCCAGGAGGAATATGACAGACAAGAACTTTTTTGCCATTGTTTCCACAAGGCCAGTTATTGGTTTCATCCAAATCAATACAATTAGGAATACCATCATTATCATCATCTAAAGTATCATCACAACCTGACCATTGGTCGCAAACATCACCAACTCCATCACAATCTTCATCCTCCTGACTTGGGTTTGGTTCAGTTGGGCAATTGTCATAACAATCTGCTACACCGTCATTGTCTTGGTCAAAACCTTCGTCTACCATATTATTGCAATTATTGTCTTGTCCATCACAAATTTCTATGTTTCCTGGATAGTTGTTTGGATCATTGTCATCACAATCGCCGCCACAAGAAGTAAAACCATCTCCATCTATGTCGAAGCCTTCGTCTATCACATTATCGCAGTTGTTGTCTTGACCATCACAGATTTCTGTATTTCCTGGATAGTTGTTTGGATCGTTATCATCACAATCGCCATCGCAGGAAGTAAAACCATCTCCGTCTAAATCAAAGCCTTCGTCTATCACATTATCGCAGTTGTTATCTTGACCATCACAAATTTCTATATTTCCTGGATAGTTGTTTGGATCATTGTCATCGCAATCGCCGCCACAAGAAGTAAAACCATCATTATCCATATCGAAACCTTCATCTATCTCTCCATCACAATCATTGTCGATACCGTCACATATTTCTTCAATACCTGCGACTGGATTTCCGCAAGCGCTAGTGAGAATTGGCTCATCAAGGCAGCAACCTGTGTTGTTGTTCACGGAAACTGTACCAGGAGGATTTGCTAAATGATCACAGACTGCATTTATTGAGCAATTGCTTAATAAAAGGTTGTTGTTTATATAAAGCTCATTTCCTATAGAAACGAGATTAGCTATCCAGTTTAAATTTTCAATTCCAGTATTATTAGATAAAATTAAACTATTACCTATCGTACTTAAATTAAGCATTTCGGGGAAAATTGAGACTACTGTATTGTCAATTTGAAGATCACCTCCGATAGATTGCAAAGCTTCAAAACCCGTAAGTGTTGCTAAACTAGTATTGCCATATATCCTTATGTAACTACTGGTGGAAGTAATGAAATTTGGAGCAGAAAAATTACTTAAACTTGGATTATTCGTAATGAGAATATCGACAAGATTTGCAGAACCAACATTTTCCAGATCAAGAGTCGCTAAGTTTGTATTATCCCTTATTATGATAGCTGAACCGATAAAATTTAGATTGGGGAAATCAGGAAAATCTGAAGCTATCGTGTTGTCAATCCAAAGATCACCTCCGATAGATTGTAAAGCGTCAAAACCAGTTAGAGTAGCAAGGGAAGTATTTCCATAAATTCGAATATAACTGCTGGTCGAAGTAATAAAATTTGGAGCAGCAAGATTATTTAAAGTCGGATTGTTTGTAATGAGAATATCAATAAGGTTTGTAGAGCTAACATTTTCCAAATCAAGAGTCGTTAAGTTTGTATTATCTCGTATTACGATAGATCTACCAATAAAATTTAGATTGGGAAAATTAGGAAAATCTGAAGCTATCGTGTTGTCAATCCATAGGTCGGCACCGATAGATTGCAAAGCATCAAAACCAGTTAAAGTAGCAAGAGCAGAATTTCCACGGATTTGAATGTAGCTGCTGGTCGTAGTAATAAAATTTGGAGCAGAAAGACTACTTAAAGAAGAATTATTCATAATGAGAATATCGACGAAATTAGTGGAACCTACATTATGAAGATCCACACTAGTTAAGTTAGTATTCTCTCTTATTACGATTGATGATCCTATAAAAATAATATTATTTAATAGTGCATTTTCTAATGCACTATTCTCTTCAATAATTAAGTATCCCTCAATATGCTCAATACAAGCTAAGACATCCAAATTCATAATGTCAGAAGATGGACCAATGGTTAAATTTCCTGGCAACGTATTACACCCTCCATAATTGGCCACATAATCATCCAAATCTTGTTGAGAAAGTATTGTTACACTTCCCGTAGGGCAAGGGCCCGCTTCATCAATCAGCTCATCACAATCATTGTCAATTCCATCGCATAGCTCAGGAGCACCAGGATAAACAGATGAGTTGTTATCATCACAATCACCTTCGCATGTGGTGAAACCGTCGGCATCAATATCTGTACCGGATAATATATCTCCAGTAATTGTCCAACCATAAGTATTAATTAATGTATTCCTGGCTGGCAAGCCAAGGCAGTATTCTAAGTTAAATGCTCCCAGAGGAACATTATTTTGAACGGACTGACCTGCCCAACCTATAAGTGTATTGTCGTAATTGGTAAGAGATAAACCTGCGTTATAAAGCATGTCTGTCATATTTCCAACAGAAGTGATATTCCATAAACCTAAATCCTGGTCAAAAGAACTTGCTAAATAAAACATAGATGCCATGCTCGTTACATTAGACACATCCCAACCACTAAGGTCTCTATTGAAAGAGCTAGCATAGCGAAACATTTGAGCTAAATTGGTTGCATTAGACACATTCCAGCTGCTTATATCCGCATTAAAAGAAGTAGCAGAATAAAACATGAGTCCCATATCTATTGCACCAGACACATCCCAACCACTCAGGTCTGCATTAAAAGAAGTTGCAACATAAAACATGTTGTTCATATCAGTCACATTGGACACATCCCAGGCGCTTATATCTCCATTAAAAGAACTCGCAGAAGAGAACATTTTTCTCATTTTTGTTACATTTGATACATTCCAATTACTTATACCTCCATTAAAAGAATTAGTACCAAGAAACATAAAACTCATATCAGTTACATTGGACACATCCCAGGTACTTATATCATTATTAAAAGAATTTGCACCATAAAATAAACTGTGCATAGTTGTCACATTGGACACATCCCAGGTATTTATATCGCCATTAAAAGAAGTTGCATTTAGAAACATTTGGGACATATTTGTCACATTAGATACATCCCAGTTAGTTAAATCTTCATTAAAAGAAGTTGCACCTAGAAACATGGACTTCATATTATTTACATTGGACACATTCCATCCACTTAGGTCTGAATTAAATGAAGTAGTCGCTCTGAACATTTCAAACATATTTGTTACATTGGACACATCCCATGCACTTAAGTCTGAATTAAGAACATTTGCAGCATAGAAAGTACTAGACATATCAGTCACATTGGACACATCCCAGGCAACTAAATTTCCATTAAAAGAATTTGCCCCTTGAAACATTTGAGCCATATTTGTCACATTGGACAAATCAGGTTCATCTATAGCGTTACTAGTCAAATTAATAGCACCTTCAAAAGCAGAATTCATATTCACCCATGCAATATTACCCCATTGATCAATTGATACTATTTTTTCTTTATCACCGCCGTTGTTGAAATAAATTCTCGGAAAATCTCCTTGAATACGAATGGTATAAGTTCCAGCATTGCTAAAATCATGTGTGACATCGCTAGTTATTCCAAGCTCATCAAAGGTGCCATCATTGTCCCAGTCTACATCGTAATTGTAGCCTCCTCCAGCAGTAGGAATAGTGATAGAGGTGGAATTGGAAGTGCCTGAATTATCGGTTTTCCAGGTGGTAATAAAAGATTGTGCATTGGCCGTTGTACATGCTAAAAAAAATAGAATTTGGAATACGGCTGTAGGGGAGATAAAAGAGGAAGATCGTTTTTTCATTACATTTTGATTTTGAGAGTGTTAAAATAATGGCAATAAGAATTCACTTCAAGCAAGTGCTTGAATATGAGAAGTTTAAGTTTTTGGAAAGAAATTACCGCTGTAGAAAGGATGGTACTTAGTTTTCAATGTCTTTTATTGAGGTACATATATCCTTAAGTGGATTTCCGAAATATCATTTTTTTATTTAGACTTGAATTTCAATTAAAAGATAAATACAATTAGAATTTAAATAGTGACCATTTATTATTCTGCAGTTCTCAATGAATATTCGGTTGATTTGATTTAATATTCCGAATAGTTTGGATTCCTGAATTAGCATTATTATTTTACATTAAAACCAAATATTAACTCCAACAAATGAACAACACCAAAAATAAACCTATTAGGGTTATTCTGATAGATGATGAACATCAGTCCCGTAAAACACTCCAATCTTTCCTTCAGGATTATTGTCCTCATGTTGATATTATTGGAGAGGCAGATAGTGTGTTATCAGGATATAAACTATTGCAACAAGAATCTCCTGATGCCATATTTCTGGATATTCAAATGACCGATGGTACAGGTTTCGATCTTTTAAATAAAATCCCTAATCCTTCCTTCCAAGTTATTTTTACTACTGCATTTGATGATTTTGCGATCAAGGCATTTCAATATAATGCCGTTGACTATTTGTTGAAACCAATCGATGTTGATGAGTTGATGAGGTCTGTAAGAAAGATCAAACCTCTTGATTATGGATCAGCGGATCAAAAACAATTGACTAATCTTTTAGAAACTAATAAGACAGGCAAATTTGATAAAATTGCCCTCTCCATAAATAATGGGTTACATTTTTTGGAGCTTGATGGAATTATTCGTTTGCAATCAGAAGCAAACTACACAACGTTTTATTTGCTTGAGGGTAAGCAGATAGTTGTTTCAAAAACGCTTAAAAATTTTGAAAAATTATTGGTTGGTGAAAACTTTTTTCGGCCACATCAATCCCATATCATCAACCTCAAGCATGTTGAAAAAATCCTAAAAGAAGATGGCGGTTCTTTATTGATGAAAGGTGATTGTAAAATCCCTATTTCCAGAAGCAAAAAAGAACTTTTTATGAACTTGGTAAAGGATCGGTTTATTCAATAGAATATCTTTTATGCACTAGTCCTTATTTTATTTGAAACATGCTCTTACTCTAAGAAGAAAATATTATTTTTTGTTTGGCTCTTCAAAATATTGAAAACTATCTTAAAAAGAGCTAACACTTCAAGTAAAAGCAAATGAATTTATATAACAAAATTTACAAGATTAATTTATTCGAAAATCAAATCAGATCTAATTTTGAAAGGGTCTTTGGTTTGACACTCATGAAACTGTCTCTTATACACATCTGACGCTGCCGACGAATAGAGAGGTGTAGAT
>OJFR01000505.1_pt1 | contig 12817 bp, 11 predicted proteins | sample 1594121 | NCBI WGS metagenome assembly OJFR01 (sample SAMN05416812, study PRJEB24817) | seawater metagenome | isolation source: Sea water | place: Canada:Atlantic | collected 2013-07 | reverse complement strand
GAGATCAGCCTCGGTCTCGTGGGCTCGGAGATGTGTATAAGAGACAGGTGTAAGAACACATTCCGAATTTAACGAAAAAACAATTCAATCATGAAGAACCTTACTTTTTTAACTTTTATTCTATTCTCCATTTTTCTATTCTCTTGTGAAGAAAAACCAGAACTCACAGAGGACGAAAAATTAGAGATACGAGCTAACGAGCTTGCTCACAAATACATCATAACTGATGGCCATGTAGATTTACCTTATCGACTTGATGTTCGAAATTTTAAATTGACGAAAGAATTTATCGGTATTCCTATCGAAACTGACAAAGGTGATTTCGATTATGTCCGAGCTAAAAAAGGAGGTTTAGATGCACCTTTTATGTCGATTTATATTCCTGCAAGTTTTCAAGAAAATGGCGGCGCAAAAATGTTTGCCGATTCATTAATTGATTTGGTTCAAAACATTATTACAGCTCATCCTGACAATTTTACCAAAGGAAATTCTCCTGCCGACTGTGAGAAAGCATTTGCCGCAGGGAAAATAGCCTTACCAATGGGCATGGAAAATGGAGCACCAATCATGGATGACCTAGCGAATGTTCAACATTTTTATGATCGAGGAGTTCGATATATCACATTGACACATTCTAAAGTAAATCAAATTTGTGATTCTTCTTATGATACAATTCGAACTTGGAATGGCCTAAGTCCATTCGGAGTTGATGTGGTCGAAGAGATGAATAAAGTGGGAATCATGGTGGATATTTCACACGTGAGTGATAGCACTTTTTATCAAGTGATGAAATTAGCGAAAGCTCCTTGTATCGCATCGCATTCTAGTTGTAGAAAATTCGTTCCAGGTTTTGAAAGAAATATGGATGATGATATGATCAAATTATTAGGTAAAAATAATGGTGTGATGTGTATCAATTTTGGATCAACTTTCCTAGATGGAAAATTAAGAAAAAAACAAGATGAGGATCGTGAAAAACTTTCTGGTATCTTAACTGAAAAAGGATTGGAATTTGGTGATTCTTTAGCGAAACCAATCATCGAGCAATTTGGGAAGGACAACCCTAGGCTTTTTTCTGATGTGGAAATGGTAGCGAACCATATCGATCACGTGGTAAAATTAGCAGGTATCGATCATGTTGGTTTGGGTTCTGATTTTGATGGAGTAGGGGATAGTTTGCCAGTAGGGTTGAAGGATGTTTCGCAATTTCCAAATCTTGTAAAAGTATTGTTACAAAGAGGTTATTCTGAAGAAGACATTGCAAAGGTTTGCTACAAAAATGTTTTCCGAGTTTGGAATGAAGTGGAAAAAGTGGCAGCAAGTATGTAGAAATTAGTATTGAGATTTTTGGTATTGAGTATTGGGGGCATCCCAATATTCAATACTCAAATTCTTAAGTTCAATTTTAGCCCTTAGAAAAAAGCATTAATTCTTCTTCATCAAACGGAATCATTTTTTCGAAAGCCAACCCAATTTTTTCCAAAAGCCGTTGCGAGTCTTTATTCTCTAAAGTGGTGACCCCTACAATTCTTTTTATCTTAATTTCATCTAACCCCATTTTTAAAGTAGCACTAGCTGCTTCGTAGGCGTAACCTTTTTTTCCAAAACTCTCCAACATGGCAAAACCAATATCCACATCTTCCAATTGAGGACGCTTTATCAATCCGCAAGTTCCGATAGAAATACCGTCTTCTTTTCTTTCCATGATAAACATCGCAATATTGTTTTTTCCATAATCAGGCAATAGTTTATTGGTGATATAATTCCGAGCATCTTCGATAGAACGAATACCTCGGTCGCCAATATTATCTATCCAACCTTTTGAATTAAGCAATTCAAAAATAAATTCAGCATCATCAAGAGTGGCTTCGCGTAAATAAAGTCGTTTGGTGGTGATTATTCTTTTCATGAAAATGGAATTGGTGAAAACGTTTTTAAAGTTAAAAAGGAATATCTAAAATGTTTGTATTTTTATTTTTTTAAACAACAACAAATAATTTAAAATGAAATTTACTAATGTAACTGTATTGTTATTTTCGATGATTCTAATTCTTGGATGCAGTCCTAAATCATATAATCTGAGTTATAAAGTCCCAAAGCGGTTTAAAAATAAATATTTGAATCAACTTGGCAAAGGTTCACATATGATTCATGCTGCCTATCATTTTACAGTTGAAAAATCTAGAGATGGAAATTTTGTAAGAAAGCAATTTTACCCTGATACCAAACAAATTACTCATTATTATACTTATTCTAATATTGACTTGATAGAAAGAAATGGTTATGTAAAAGAATGGTGGGATAATGGAGATATGCGATTTGAAGGTGAATATCAAAATGATAAAAGAATTGGAGAATGGAAAGAGTATTTCAATAGCTCAGAAAAAAGTACCACTTCAAAAGGTCAATATAAGCAAGGGGAAAAAGATGGAATTTGGAAGTCCCATGATGAAAAAAATATATTGTTATCAGAGAGCACATATAAAAATGGAAAGCGACATGGGGTGTATAAAATTTTTACTGATGAAGGGAAATTATTAGAGAAGGGTTTTTATGAAAACGATAAACGTGGGAAGTATGAAAATTTTGATGGTAAATCAAGACCTGGTGGAGAAGTTAAAATAGTGGAAGAAATGCCTAGGTATCCAGGCTGTGAAGAGATTTTAGATAAAGAAAAAAAGAAGGAATGTTCAGATAACAAAATGCTAATTTTTATTTATAGTAACATAAAATATCCAGCAAAAGCTAGAGAATATGGAGTAGAAGGAAGAGTTCTTGCAAAATTTATGGTGGATGAAAATGGAAAAATTGCGAATGTAAATGTGATGCGAGGTGTTTGCAAAGAGATGAAAGCAGAGATAGAAAGGATTATTAAAATGATGCCTGTGTGGCATGCTGGAACTCAAAAGGGGAAACGAGTTAAAGTTTGGTTTACGCTTCCTGTTTAGTTTAAATTGCAAGGATGAAAAAAATGCCCGTCTCGAAAGACGGGCATTTTTTTTAACTAGTGACTATGTCCGTCATGACTATCATGGTCATGTCCCTCATGAGAGTCAGCATCAGTTTTAGCTGCATTCTCATTGGCAACATAATCCATTTTACAAACTGGACAAGTTCCAGCTGCATCACTTCCACTTCCTTTACAATGCATTGGACAAATATAGGCTGCAGTATATTCTGGGCCTTGCTCCGCAGCGTGTTCTGTTTTATCAGTATCGCCGTTTGCTGTTCCATCGCCACATGCAAAAACTAAAGTTGCCATAGCAAATAAAAATAATGGAAGAATTAATTTCAAATTTTTCATAATTGATAATGTTTTAAAAGTTTATTTTAATTATTTGAATTTCCAAAATGCAGTATGGACAGTTGATTTTTTTCCAACAGAAACTGTCCATGCGAAGATCAATTTATCTTCTGTTTTTTCTATCTGAGGAAAACCACTTCTTCTGGAAGTGCTTGATTTAGAAAGTGTTATGGTTTTAGGTTTTTCTTTGTTTGAAAACACTTGTGCTAATTTTATTTCTGCATTTTCTCCAACTTGTTCCAACCAACTAACCATGGCGAAATCATCAAATAACTCAATTCCAACTCTTCCCAAAGGATTACCTGAGTCAATTCTAATTGGTTTTTCAAAACTTGTAATTTCATTGTTATAAAAAGAGACATTTACTTTTGGTTTTTCCTCAACAGCTGTAAACCATGCAATGGCAATATCATTATTAAGATTAGTTAAGGCTGGTCCGTTGACCGGGCAACCGGCAATATTCCAATTGTCAGCATGAACTAAAGAAGGACTAGACCAGCCCTCATTGGTTTTTTGGACAAAAGAAATATCTCGAATTTCATCCACCGAGCGATCTCGATAAGCTACTAAAGTTTTCTTTGGAGTGACAACAGCAGCAGTTTGGCAACAGTCGCAAATTCGATGATCCAGTTCTTTTTCATCAGATAAATTTCCTTCAATGTCAAAAGTAGCCGTTCGCAAAGTCATCGCACCTCCGCCTCCATGTCCATGATCGTCGTGTGAATCGTGAGCAGCCTCTTCTCCTTCTACTTTTGTAAAACGACCATCTAACCAAGCAGCAAATATTTTTCCACCATCCTGCGGAAGCATTGTTACAAAACCATGTTCGGCAGCCACACCATCCGTATGAATGATAAAAGATTCGCTCCAGTTTTTTCCTCCATCCTTTGATTGAGCAATGTGTACATCGTAATCATAAGTTCCTTCTGCTCGTTTTTGCAACCAATGAGCAGCCATGTGCTGATCATTATTCTTGTACACGACCAACGATGGAAAGTCTGCCCAATTGACAAACCAATCTGAGCCTCTTGCAATTTCAGTAGGATCAGTCCAAACGTCATTTTCTATTTTGGAAAACATCAAAGCATCAGTCGTGTCATTCACATATTCTACCCAACTTAAATAAACTTCTCCCTGCTCAGATACAAAAAGATTCGGTTCGCCTCCTGAACCGACTGGACTTTTTAAATCACTCAAAGTAAAATTATCCAAGTCGATGGAAGATTGTGAACTGCTTGAATCTTGGAGGCATCCAAAGTGTAAAAATACTAGTGTTATTAAAAAAAGAAAAATAGAATTTTTCATTTTGTTTATTTTTTTAAAAAATTAATTAATGGAAAGTGTGTCGGTTACCAATCCACACTTCATCATTTTATCTCCGAAAAAAGGATTTCGAACTTCACCAACATCACTAATCCAATCAGCTCCTTTGTTGTCAAAAGCCATCGGACAAAATTGCACAAATAATTTATTTTTTGTACCAAAAGCAGTTATAGAATTTATCATCGCATCTGACAAGAAATCAAATTGTTGCCGTTGCATCTCTACCTCATCAAGCGAAGTTATCTTTTTTCCATGTCCTTGAAAAGCAGCTAGTTGTTGCATCCAATATTGATGAGCCTCTCCTTTGACCAAAGTCATATCTACATTTTCTAATTCTTGTAAAAAAGCAGTTGCTGCTTCTTTTGCCGCTTCCGCATTTGTATCAACGAATGTATTTTTTAACAATAAATATTTATCAGAAAGTGAACTCAATTGTGCTTTGAAATTATCAGGTGTATTCTCCGTGAAGTCAGGAATGGCAGGTGTTCCAGCATTTTTGGGTTTAATGTTTACATTTTGATTCATCATAGATTTTTGGTTATTCAATTGAGCTGCTGCATCAATCACAAAAGCGCCATTGGTCACTACTTCGTCACCTAGGTTTAATCCATTTTTCACTTCGTAAAATTCTCCAAGACTTTCGCCTAGTGTGATTTCTTGGTATCGGAAACTTGGAATTTCAGTCTCCTGATCCTTGAGATAAATCACAGATCGAGGACCAGTCCACAGCACGGAAGTTTTAGGAACGGTGATTTTTGATTTGGATGAATTAGCAGTTTGTAACATTCCTTTTACAAACATTTCTGGTTTTAGTAACCCACCTCGATTACCGACTTCAGTTCGGATAGCTACGGCTCTGGTTGCTGCATTAAGAATAGGATCGATGTAGGTAACTTTAGCCGAAAATGTTTTCCCTGGAATTGCAGGAGTGGTAAATTTTATGACATTGCCGACTCGAATACTAGACATGTTTTCTTCGTAGCCATCAAATATTACCCACAATCTTTCTAACCCAATCGTTTCAAAAAGCATACTTCCTTCTTTGATATAATCACCGACAGATACTTTTTTATCCATCACAATTCCTCCTTCATCAGCGTAAATATTCATCAGGCTTTGCACTTCGCCACTTTGCTCAATTTGGTCAATGGAGCTTTTAGGGATTTTCCAATAGGCTAATTTTTGTCGAGCGGCATCGGCAAGTTTAGGACTGATATCTTTTAATTTTAAAGCCTCCAAAAGTTCTCGTTGTGCACTAACTAATTCAGGTGAATAAATGGTGGCAATTTTTTGACCTTTAGTAATTTTCTCACCGGTGAAGGTGACAAATAACTTTTCAATTCGACCAGGCAAATGACTGACAATACTTGCTGATCGTCTTTCGTCAGGTTTGATTTTTCCATTAAGCATAATACTTTTGCCTCCACTTTTTGAAGAACCAATGATTGTGGTTTGAATATTAGAAACCTTTACAGCGTCTTCCGTCATTTGGAAAACCAAAGGGTCGCTAGAAGTATTCGTTTCCACAGGAATCAAATCCATTTCACAAATTGGACAAATGCCCATTTCATTTTGACGAACCTGTGGATGCATTGAGCAAGTATAAATCGTTTCTTCGGTTGAACTTGGTTCGCTCATTTCGGCAGAATGATCATGTCCTTCCATCTGATTTACTACTTCGTTTTCATTCTTTCCAAAAAGAAAATAGCCAATCCCAACTCCAATTGTTATTGCTAATAACAATATAATTACATTTTTTAAATTTTCCATATTTTTTATTTTAAAAAACACATTTAGAAAAATTCCCGATTAAAAAATAATTTTTTCAATCTTCGCCACAGCCAAATGACTCATTACAATGGCTTCTAAAATCATCATATCATAATCCACTAGGTCCATTTGCATTTGTAATAATTCTTCAAATCCATAGCCAATCGTACTGAAATTTCCTTCCAGGATTTCGATGGCTGAACGAGTCAATCGTTTTTGTTTTTCATACAAATCAATTTTTATTTTAGCTGACTCATGTTCTGTCTTAGCTTGCTCAACCATCATAGAAAATTGGCTAATGATTTCTTTTTTCTGATGATCGAGGGCAATGATTTTTTGTTCCTCTTCTTGCGTTTTTGCTCTGTATTGTTTGGTGTAAATAGGGAGGTTAACTCTTGCAAGAGCAACCTTCATATCACGACCATTTGCATCAAAACTAATATTGGGATATTTCTGAACATACGTCCATTGGAAACCAACTCCAAAAGTTGGTTTCTTCTTTAAATCATTGATTATCAATGATTTACTGGCCACTTGCTGTTGGAGGTTTAATTTTTGAATAATTGGATGAGGCTGATTTCCTACGATTGATAAATCATTTGTATTAACGGGGAGATCTGCGAAATTAAGCATCGATGTTATCTCAATTGCTTGCCTCGAATTGGACTGTAAAAGCTGATTAAAAGTAGCTAGTGGAGCAATCATCTGATTTTCCAGAAGGGCTAATTCAGTTTTTATTTTTTCCTTTCTTAAATTGATTTTTACTACATTGATTGCAGAAGATTTTCCTGCTTCGATATTCGCAAGTGTTACACTTTCTAGCCGATCTAAAAACTGTAAATTGATTGCGAGCAACTCTTTTTTCTTTTCCAATTCGTAAACCTTTAACCAAGATTTTTTTAATTGAAAAATAATATCCAAGGAAGCGATGGGAACATTTTTATTTTTTACCTCCGCTTGAGCAAGCGCTAAATTTTTCTTTGCTTTCAATGTTCCAAACCAAGGGAATGATTGCATCGCCCCTAAATTAAATCTATTAATACCAGTATGTCCCATCATTCTTGGAACCATTACGCCTAGATTAATTTCAGGGTTTGGCAAAACATCAACTTGGTCGATCCTAGATAAAGCCACCAAATAATCTTGATGCAATGCTTTTAAATTTTCATTTTTTTCAGCTGCTTGCCGAATGTATGGTTCTAATTCTATTTGTGTAAAAGCATTGTTGTAAAAAGCTAAAAAAACGAATACCCAAGTTAATTTGTTGGAAAAAAAACTATTTGAAATTTTATTTATTTTTTTCATTTTCCTATTTTTTAAAATTATTGATTCGCCAGTCCCATTCTTTCCACATCGAAAATAAAACAGGAACAGTAAACATCGTGATCACCTGAAATAACATTCCTCCAAAAGATGGAATAGCCATCGGCAACATAATATCTGATCCACGGCCGGTCGAAGTCAGAATGGGAAGCAATGCTAAAATCGTTGTTGCTGTCGTCATCATCGCAGGACGAACCCTTCTTTTCCCTCCTTCAACAACTGCATCTCGAATTTCTTGAATCGAGTCTGGAGCATTTTTTTCAAAAGAATCTTTTAGGAAAGTAGCGACTAAAACACCATCATCCGTAGCGATTCCAAAGAGCGCCAAAAAGCCAACCCAAACGGCAACGCTCAGGTTGATCGTTTGAACTTGAAACAAGTCACGCATATTTTTCCCAAAAAACTGTATATCTAAAAACGTTGGATCAGCATACCAATCCAACAAAATAAATCCTCCAGCGAAAGCAATAAATACTCCCGTGAAAACCATCATCGAAATAAAAACAGAACTAAATTGGAAATATAAAATCAAGAAGATCAATGCTAAAGCCAATGGAATCACAATGGCTAATCGTTGATTAGCTCGGACCTGTTGTTCGTAATTTCCTGCAAACGCATAACTCGTTCCTGCAGGGATTTTCAGACTTCCTTTTTCGATTTTTTCTTCAAAAAGCCGTTTAGCATTTTTTACAATTTCCACTTCAGAGTAGCCATTTTCTTTATCAAACAAAACATATCCGACTAAGAAACCATCTTCACTTTTAATAGATTGTGGACCACGGACAAAATTTATTTTTACTAACTCACCTAAAGGAATTTGAGCACCAGTAGGAGTTCCCACCAAAATACTTTTGATGACTTCTGGATTGTCTCGCAACTCTCTTGGGTAGCGCAATCGGATGGCATATCGTTCTCGACCTTCCACCGTTTCAGACATTTTCATTCCACCTATGGCAGCTTGAATATGATTTTGAACATCCATGATCGTTAAGCCATATCGACTGATGACCTCTCGTTGAATGTCTAATTCCATGTAAGGTTTTCCAACAATCCGTTCCGCAAAAACAGCAGCATCCTTTACACCATCGACTTCCTTTAATTCATTTTCTAACAATAAACCTACGGATTCGATGGTTGCTAGATTTGTTCCTTTTACTTTGATGCCCATTGGTGCTCGCATGCCAGTCTGGAGCATGATGAGTCGCGTTTCGATAGGTTGTAATTTAGGAGCAGAAGTAACGCCAGGCAATCTTGTTGCTTTGACTATTTCATTCCAAATGTCATCAGGCGATTGAATCTCGTCTCGCCATTGTCGGAAGTATCGACCGTTTCTATCTTCGATGAGTTCGCCATTTTCGTCACGGACATATTCATTTTTATCATTGATTTCAAAGCGAATTCGATGACCATTTTTATCTGTCTTGTATTCGCTTTTGTAGTTGATAATATTCTCGTACATAGAGATAGGAGCAGGGTCAAGTGGAGACTCTACTCGACCTAATTTTCCCACTACATTTTCAATTTCTGGAATGGCGGTGACTGCCATGTCAAGCATTCGAAGGGTTTTTACATTTTCTTGCATACCTGAGTGAGGCATCGAAGTAGGCATCAAAAGGAAGCTTCCTTCATTTAATGCAGGCATAAATTCTTCCTCTGTTCCTTGGAAAGATTGATAGCCAAAAAATAAAATCAACGCAGGGAAAATGAAAAACAAGAACTTGAATCGTAAGCAAAATCGCAAGATGCTTTCATAGAAATATATCATTGTTTGGAAAAATAATATCAAGACAATTACAATTATTCCGATGAAGAAGAAATTGATGACCAAACTTTTATTGACGCCCAATGGCATCCATATTTCTGCTAAAAAATAAATAACAATACCTGCGTAAATAACATTTTTTAAAACATTGAATCCTTTATAAAGTCGATCCGAAGTATATTTTTTCACCAAAAGACTAAGCAGTCCCAGAGACCCAATGGAAATAATTATATTACCAGAAATGGTGTTTTTATAATAAAATAAGACGAACAACCCTGCTCCTAAAATGAGCAAGTTGATAATCCAGGTTCGCCAATCTTGTCCTGTTTTATTTTTTTTGCTAGAAAAAATAGAGTGGGCGAGTGGTGGCAAAATGGTGATAGCCACGATGATCGAAGCGACTAACGCAAACGTTTTGGTGTAGGCTAGCGTCTGAATAATTTCCCTTCCGCAGCTTCCATCGTAAAGACTGGAAGGAAACTAATTACCGTCGTTGCCACCGCGGTCAAAACTGCTGAGGCTACTTCTGTCGTCGCTTCGTAAATCGAAGTTAACGTACTTTCCTCAGGCGGTGCTTCTTCCAATCGCTTGACCATACTTTCCACCAAGACAATTCCCATGTCGACCATCGTACCAATAGCAATCGCAATTCCTGAAAGCGCCACTATATTGGCATCGACGCCAAAATAACGCATTGCAATAAAGCACATCAAAACCGAAATTGGCAAAGTTCCCGCAATCAAAAGACTACTTTGGAAATTTAATAACATTAAGATTACAACTATGATCGTAATCAAAATTTCCAAAGTCAATCCTTCTTGCAAGGTTCCTAAAGTCTCTTGGATCAATTGTGTTCGATCATAAAATGGAATGATTTTCACCTGAGAAATTGTTCCATCAGATAAAACCTTACTAGGCAAACCTGCCTCCATTTCTTTGATCTTTCCTTTGACATTTTGAATCACATCCATTGGGTTGGAACCATATCTAGCTACCACGACACCTCCAACTGCTTCTGCTCCAGATTTATCAATAGCACCTCGACGAGTGGCTGGGCCGATGTTGACCTTGCCAATATCACGAATTCGAACTGGTACATTGTCATTGACCGCAACGACACTTTCTTCGAGATCAGCAATGCTTTCGACATAACCTAATCCTCGAACGAAATACTCCGCCAGGTTGATCTCGATAGTTTGTGCTCCTGCATCGAGGTTGCTGTTTTTGAGCGCACTCATCACTTGATTGAGATTAATTCCGTTGGCTTTCATCGCATCAGGATCAACGTCAACTTGGTATTCTTTAACATAACCTCCTATAGACGCGACTTCCGAAACGCCTTCTGCAGCATTCAATCCAAAACGCACATAATAATCCTGAATAGAGCGTAACTCATGTAAATCCCAACCACCGGTCGGATTATTTTCAGCATCTCGACCTTCCAGAGTGTACCAAAATATTTGCCCCAAACCAGTTGCATCAGGCCCTAACATTGGACTTGCATCAGGCGGCAAAATATTTGGGGGGAGTGAATTCAATTTTTCCAAAATCCTAGACCGACTCCAATAAAACTCTGCACCTTCTTCAAAAATGATATAGATGCTGGAGAATCCAAACATGGAATTACTTCTCACACTTTTTACTTTTGGGATTCCAAGTAAGGCGGTGGTCAAAGGATAAGTGACTTGATCTTCAACATTTTGAGGCGAACGACCAGGCCATTTAGTAAAGACGATTTGTTGGTTTTCACCAATATCAGGAATGGCATCTACAGCAACAGAATCTCTTGGTAATTGTGAAATTCCAAAATCAAATGGTGCGGTAACTAATCCCCAGCCGACGAAAAGTACTAGTAACAAAACGGCTACTAATTTATTTTCGAGAAAAAATCTAATGGTTGATTTTAACATAATTGAATATTAACGATGAATGATGAACGGTGAATGGATAAGCACTCGACTGTGTCAAAATAGGTGTAGCCCATTTTTCATTATTGAAAAATGAGCACTCATTCATGTTAATATTTTAGATAAGGAAAGTCTGCAACTCAGCGGTGTAATCGCAGACAATGAGTGGTGGTTTGTAATTGAAATAATCAGTTGATTTTTTATCAGCTGAAGGTAATTCAATACTTAATAGAGTAAATAAGATGGCAGTTAAAGCCTTGATGTTCAACGGTTTAAATGTCGTTGATGCAATCTGTTGGTCAATGTCAAGTTGGTAGAAATCCGACTTGCTTTCGCAACATCCTTTTTTGCAAGCCTTAGGTTTATCATCAGCAACTTTATGACAACTTTCTTTTTGAGCTTGAAGTTCACCACATGTTTTTGCTTGGCAAAACAATTGCAAATCTTGCAATTGGCTTTGGCAAAAATGCGTACTTATTGAAAAACCAGAAGTACTGGTTAACAATAAAAATGCAAGGATAATATGTAGTGCTTTTTTTAACAAAAAATTATTATTTCTTCAAAGTTAACGTTTTTTTCGAAAGGAAGATTGTAATTAATGTCTCAGGGAAAACTTACCTAGTAAAAACTAAATCTCGTTCGCTGCTCAATTCTTCATTATAAACATATCTGTCCATGTCGAAACCAATCAAATGTTCAGGTTCTGTCAATTTATTTTTGATGATATAATGGCACATCATACCTCTTGCTTTTTTTGCGAAAAAAGCGACGATCTTAAATTGTCCATTTTTCTCTTCTTTGAAATGTACATTGTACAAATCAGCTTTGAGTAATTTAGGTTGGACTGCTGAGAAATATTCTTTGGAAGCTAAATTGATAATCGCTTGTGATTTTGATTTTTTGACATCCTTGTTGATAGTTTTGGTGATTTTGTCATCCCAAAATTTGTAAAGGTTTTTTCCAGAATCATTTTGCAATTTTGTTCCCATCTCCAATCGATAAGGTTGGATTAAGTCAAATGGTCTAATCAAACCATAAAGTCCTGAGAGGATTCGCAAATGATCTTGAGCAAATGCTAAATCCACCTCATCAAAACTATCTGCATCCAACCCTGTGTAGACATCTCCTCGAAAAGCAAGGATGGCTTGCTTTGCATTTTTCAAAGAAAAAGGAGTTTTGAAATTGTGGTAACGTTCTACATTAAGGTTCGCAATATTATCGCTGACCTTCATTAAACTTTTGAGGTCGCTAGCTGATTTCGTTTTTAATACATCGATCAGTTCTTGACTTTCTGGAAGGAAACGTAGTTTGGTTTTTTTCTTTAAATCAGTTTTGTCAAAATCTAAAGTCTTTGCTGGCGAAATTAATAATAGCATATTCTGTCTCTTATACACATCTCCGAGCCCACGAGACCGAGGCTGATCTCGT
>OJFR01000500.1_pt1 | contig 12862 bp, 6 predicted proteins | sample 1594121 | NCBI WGS metagenome assembly OJFR01 (sample SAMN05416812, study PRJEB24817) | seawater metagenome | isolation source: Sea water | place: Canada:Atlantic | collected 2013-07 | reverse complement strand
CTACACCTCTCTATTCGTCGGCAGCGTCAGATGTGTATAAGAGACAGTTTTATAGGTGGGGTGCGGTGATTTCTACTTTTAATTTTCCCTCTTAAAAGAATTGTATTTGATGTCCCATCCTGTATTTGTTTTATTTTCTTATTCGGGGTGCGGTGATTTCTACTTTTTTTCTTTTTCTTTTTCTTTTTCTTTTTCTTTGAACGTTGATTCTGTACCTGATTGGTTTCATTTATACGAATAGGCTTAGCAAAAAAAATCTCATTATTAATTTTCTCCAAATTTTTATTTTCCAAGGTCTCCAATACTTTTAAATTATTCTCTTGAGCAAATAGAGCATTCGTCAATAAGGATAAAGTCATTAAAAACAGGATCTTGTTTATTGAATTTTTCATAATGTTTTATTTTTTTAAAAGATTGAAATATTGATTGTTAATTATAATGTAAAGATGGCGTGAATACAGATGATAAGCATCCCCTCTTTTAAGGGTTTTATTAATATCCCCATTTATAGGGAGGAAGCGGGAGGAGGACATGATTAAAAGTAAACACGAATTTGTATTGGACAGCAAGCATACATCTCCACAAATATCGTTAGCTCTCCTTGGTCGTACTAAGTATATAAAAAGACTCAGTCTTCTATTGATTGAAACTATTGATTTGCTTATTGCTATGAACTACTCAGAGAGGTAACTCCAGAGGGGAAATTTATTGGCTGCTTAAAGTGCTGAGCTTCGTGAATTTGATGTGGCTAGAAGAGAATTGTATTTTCGAGATTTATTGATATTAAAAGATACTTATACTTGGAATCTCTCTCTTCTTATTCCTGGGATTTATATTATTTCCATTCAGATAGAAGGGTTTGTGAAAACTGGAAAAGTTATGATTATTTAAGTTTGGATTATTGTGGCAAATATAAACGAGTTAGAGATTACAGTTTCTGGTGGATTAAAGTAGTGGATCAGTTGAAAGATATTTTTACCATAAATTAATACCCAAGGACTCTCCTAAAAAACAAAAGCCAACTTCGAGAGAAGTTGGCTTTCTTTTATTTTCAATTAACTAACGTAAGTTTGCAGCATGTAATATTCATTCATTAACTTCTTGAAGGATACGTTCCAGTAAGGGCTATGATAAAGCTGACAGTTGTATAAGGTTGCATATTAGAGGTCTTATTATTGCCCTTTGCAGCATTCTTATTATTTCCTTTTTGTGTCGGCATCTTTTTAAAAGAAACATTTTCAGTTCCACCCTTCTGTCCTAATCTGTAATTAGCTAATCCGGGGCCGGTTCCTTCATGAAGAGGAACTCTTCCTCTTAAATCAGGAAGTCCAAATGTGGTTCTTCCATCTCCTCCGTAAGTCGTTCCAAGAATTGAAAATAGAGATTGATTCTGATTGATGGAAAGTAATTGTCCATCACAAAATGCCCACCCTCTAGGTGCAAAGTTACCTCCAAACATAATCACTTGTCCAATGAATGGTTCACTTGAAATATTCTCTGAGGTGATTTCTTGATTTGCAGCATCGGTGGAATTAATTCCTGAAGGATAGGTAACACTCATTAAAAATAGTGCTAATAAAGAGAAGGTTGCAACGATCCAGCCTGAATTGGTTTTTAAATTGTTATTCATATTAATATGGTTTTTTAAGAAAATAAAAAATTTACTTATCAATATACAAGTTAAGAAAATTGTCTTTTATTTTTGAATCTACCTAGATAACTCTGAATCTGTTCTGAAAAGACAACTCTAAGAGTTTGTGATCTTTATTTAATAGATTTCAAATTATTGTTAATAACCAAAATGGAGAAATGGAAAAAATTACACTTTTATTTGAAGCATTAGAATAGGAGAGTAGTCACCTAAAAATCTCATACAAGGTTGGAACTACAAATTACTTATTGTAGTATTTTTTATGGCTGGAAGAGAATTGTATATTCAAGATTTCTTGATTTTAAAGACACCAATTCTCTAGACCTCTCTTTTCTGATACCTGGGATTTATATTATTTCTATTCAGACGCAAGGATTTGTGAAAACTGAAAAAGTTATGATTTTTTAGGATTGGATTATTGATTGTTGTAGTAAAGGTCAAGTACGGGTGGGGGATAATTAAACGAAATCGTCGCTAGCGCTAGTCCAGACGACTAGCGCTAGCTCAATGTCATTAAGTTAAAGCCTTTTCATTTACGAGGAATAAGAAGTAACGTAGATTTGACTTTAGTCGAATGCAGCAAAAACGGACAAACAAAACCCATTCGGCTAAAGCCAAATCTACGTTACTATCTGCCGCTAACTTCCAATACCTTAACTTAATGACATTGAGCGCCCGCACCCTCATTTTTCGCCGAGCCCAGTCCGCTCTCCGCTACTCATGATTTTCCTTTCAAATTTTTTTTCTTTTATTGATTTGATGTTCTTCTAGAAGAGAATTGGGGAACTATTTTTTGCAAATAGTTCCCCAATCTTTTTGGTAGCACTTAGTTAAATCAATAAAAGTAGCTTTCCAATTAAAAGGAAATCCAAAACTCTCCTTTAGGAGGCGGAGGGTAAAGCGACCTGCTTAACCATTTCTAAATCTCCCCGATCATGACTATTTGTTACTTCTTTTTTTGCCTCCAAAATTTCATTTAAATAATCACAAGCGGCTCGTACATCCATCTCCAAATTACAAGTAAAAATATCAATTGCTGCAAAATCATATTCTGGCCATGTATGAATATTGATATGACTCTCTTCAATAATAATCGTTCCTGAAACACCATGCGGTGAAAATTGATGAAAATATTGTTGAACCATTGTAGCATTCGCTCTATTCGCAGCCTCAATCATTACCTTTTCAATAAAACTGACATCATTTAAAAACTCAGTTTTACAACCATATAATTCGAGCATCGTTTGCCTTCCCAGTATTTGTTTCATGTTTGAATTCTATGTTGTTATTTTTTCAAGTAACAAAGATATCAATATTCTTTTTCCTCAACGAAACACTTTTTTGATAATTTCTCTGCCGTATTAATAGATATCGGATAACTTCACATTGTTGATGGATAGAAGAAATAAAAAACGACCAAAACTAAATAACTTAACATATTTATTTCTTTCTTAACCGTCAAAATTCCTACCTTTGCAAATTACCCAAAATACAAGAAAAATAGTGGTGTTTTATGATTGCAACGGAAGAAATGAAGCAATTCAAAAAGGATTTTAAAGACTTAAATGATGCACAGAAAAATGTGCTAAAAATCCTTTCGATTGCGTATGAATATATGAAAATTGAGGAACTTCGAACTTGCCTCAACCATTGTCGCCTCACCGATGCACATGGTAATTATTTCAAAAACGAAGAAGTTTTATTGCAGTTTTTGGAATTAATGGAAAGCAAAGGATTCGTCCATATTTTCGAAGATGAAGAAGGAGACACTCAAGTAGAATGTACTCGTTCGATGATTGAAGTAGTGATGCGATTTGCGGTGATCGATCATTCGTTTGATTTTTTTGTAAAAAATATCAAAGACCTTTTTCCATTTCGAGGATGGTACGGACAGTTGAAAGGCTTTCATCGTTCAGTTCGAGAAATGCGAATTGCGCTTTATCAAGGTAGATGGGAAACCTTCAATTCCGTCTACACTTATGCAACTAACCATCACAAAGAACAACTCGTCAATTTTGATTTATTCCATCAATTATTTGATGATCCATTCGACCATCGTTGGTTAAGTACCTTTCATTTGAGCATTCAGGTAGAAGTTGTAAAAGTATTGTTATTCGATGCTTTGAAAAAACTTGAACCTATTGATGCGTATTTAGATTTCTTGAAAAACCATCCAAATCTCAAAGACCAAGAGGATGACATCAATCCCTATTTAGATTTATTGGTTACAGGTCTTTTGTTACAAGGGAAAATTGAAGAAGCCAAGACCTATGCTAAAATCAAGGATATGGAAATGTCCTTTTTGATGCGACAAGGTTGGATTGATTTTTTGAGAAAAAGAAATAACGAAAGTCTGTTCAATTATGCTCGTGGACTAAAGATTTATCGAAAATCATGGGCGCACCGAGAATCTTACTTCCAAGATATAAGTGGGATTTTTCATCTCTTAGCTTTACTCAAAAAACAAGATCCAACGAGTTTGACGCATATTGAAGAATGTGCTTTTCAAACTCGAAAAAGTAAATTTAAAGTACCTTTTCAATGCCTTCAATCTGCTGCTTCCTATTTACAAGGAGAATTGAAGCAAGCAAATACTTTACTCAATAATGTAAAAATCAAATCGACTTTAAGTTTGTTTTTTTACGTTTTGGTTAGCCGATGGAATCAAAAAAATATAGAGGAAAAATGGATTGAGGAATTAGAAAATTCACTTTTACCAGCGAAAAAAAATGGTTTCATTTGGTTTGAATTACAAATAGCAGGACTACTAGCAGAACTTGAATTAAGTGAAGAAAAAACGACAAAGTATGCTCAACTCACCAAGCAATTAGAAGAGCAAACTGGCATGGAAACAATCTTTTCCATGGTAAAAGTAACAGAACGTTGGGAGCACTCACTTGACTTGTTGAGCACGATGGGGTTAGAAGAAAATTCTTCTAGAAATTCTCGTGGGAAGAAATCAAGAGTAGCCTGGTTTGTAGAATTTGACCGAAAAGAAATCCAACCCAAATTACAGATTTTGGGAAGTGATGGAACGTGGAGTAAAGGAAGAAATATTAGTTTGAAAAAAATCTCCATGCTCGATGTAGATGGTTTGACTAACGATGATCACCGAGTAGTCAAAGCCATCAAATCATTTCAATATGGGTATAATGCAACTGCGAATTATGAAATAGATTTTGATGAAGCCATCAAAGAATTAGTAGGTCATCCTTATTTATTTTTGAAAGATTCTCCAGGTGTGGTAGTAGAGCTATTGGAAAAAGAACCAGAGCTTTCTGTGGAACCAACCAAGGATGGTTTTGAAATGAGGTTCATGCATGATTTTGATACGAAAGGAACTGTCGTTGTGAAAGAAACGCCGACTCGATATATCATCATGATTGTCGAAGAGCGCCATATTAAAATACAAAAAGCACTTGGAGGAGGCGCATTAAAAATACCAGTACAAGCTAAAGGGCAATTGCTTAATGCAATAGGTCATGTATCTAAAACGGTAACTGTTCAGTCAGGTTTGGATGAGCACTTGGAAGGTGTACCGACTGTCGAAAGTGACGCTTCGATTCACATTCATATGTTACCAAGTGGCAATGGTTTTAAAATGGAATTTTTTGTCAAACCATTTAAAGATAAACCACCTTATTTTAAACCGGGGGAAGGACGAAAGAATGTAATTGCAGAGGTAGAAGGGGAACGAGTTTTAGCTAGAAGAAATATCGAATTGGAAGCAACCAATGCACAAGCGATCGAAGATGCTTGCCCAGCATTTGAGTTAGTTCCATCTCATAATCGAGAATGGTTATTTCCAGATGCACCAAGTTGTTTACAAGTTTTGATGGAAATTGAACCGTTGCGAGCGGAAGGGAAATTAATCTTGGAACATCCAAAAGGAGAACAACTTCGACTGACAGGAACGATTGGATTCGATCAAGTTTCGATGCGGATTCAGCGAGACAATGATTGGTTTGGAGTGACTGGAAAAGTAAAAGTAAATGATGATTTAGTCATTGATTTCAAAGAGTTGTTGGACAAAGTAGAAGGCTCAACTTCTCAATTTATTGAAGTAGGTGAAGGTGAATTTATTGCCTTGACGGAAGCATTGCGTAATCAGATTACTAATGTGAATGCCTTATTAACTGAAACGGATGGAGAGTTAAATTTCCATCCTTTGGCAGCTCCATTGATGGAGGAATTTGCAGGACATATTCAAGAGTTGGAAGTAGATGCGAATTGGAAAATGCATTTGCAAAAAATAGATTCTATTCAAGATTTTTCAGCAACAGTTCCAGAGGAATATGAAGCAACTTTACGTGGTTATCAGGACGAAGGTTTTCAATGGTTATCGCGTTTGGCTTATTGGGGAGTAGGGGCATGTTTGGCAGATGATATGGGTTTAGGGAAAACAATTCAGGCATTGGCAGTATTAGTTGATCGAGCAAAAGATGGACCAGCAATGGTGATTGCACCAGCTTCGGTTTGTCGAAATTGGTTGCGAGAAACTGAGAAGTTTGCGCCAACTTTAAATCCAATTTTATTTGGGCAAGGTGACCGTAAGAGTATTGTTGAAAATCTTGGTCCACAGGATTTCTTAATTGTGAGTTATGGATTATTGCCGCAAGAATCTGAATTATTAGTTTCCAAACAATTCAATACAGTCGTACTGGATGAAGCGCAAGCGATCAAAAATAGAGCAACCAAACGTTCTCGTGCAGCGATGCAATTAAAAGCTAACTTTAAGATATTAACGACAGGAACACCTGTCGAAAATCACTTAGGGGAACTATGGAATTTATTTAATTTTTTAAATCCAGGTTTGCTTGGTGGGCTTCGAAGTTTTCAAGAAAGATTTGCGATGCCTATTGAAAAAATGCAAGATAAAGAACGTCGAGATCAGTTAAGACGATTGATTCAACCATTCATCTTGCGACGTCGGAAAGATGATGTTTTGAAAGAATTACCAAGCAAAACAGAAATCACTTTGACCGTAGAATTGTCGGAAAAAGAGCGAGCATTTTATGAAGCGTTACGTCAACAAGCTGTGGAAAATATTCAAGATTCGAGTGAAGAAAAAGGAAGTTCGAATATGCAGATCCTTGCAGAAATTATGCGCTTGCGCCAAGCAGCCTGTAATCCAAAAATGGTCATTCCAACTTCTGAAATTCAAAGTTCCAAATTGCAATTATTTGACGAAACGATAACTGAATTATTGGAAGGTGGACATAAAGCATTGGTCTTCAGTCAGTTTGTCAAGCACTTAAAATTAGTACGAGAATTACTGGATAGCAAAGGAATTAATTATAAATACCTTGACGGTAGTACACCACTTAAAAAACGAGAAGAAGCCATCAATGCTTTCCAAGCAGGCGAGGGAGATTTGTTTTTGATTAGTTTAAAAGCAGGTGGAGTAGGATTGAATTTGACAGCAGCAGATTATGTATTGCACCTTGATCCTTGGTGGAATCCTGCGGTGGAAGATCAAGCATCTGATCGAGCGCATCGAATTGGACAAACTCGTCCGGTGACGATTTTGAGATTAGTTGCTGCTGATACGATTGAAGAAAAAATTGTCAAATTGCATGGACTCAAACGAGATTTGGCGGATAGTTTATTGGAAGGAACGGATTCGACAGGAAGGATGTCTGCTCAACAATTGTTGGAGTTGATTAAAGAAGTTTAATTATATGGTGAACTGTGAATAGTTAGTTTCTCAGTTTTGATTCATGATTAATAAAAGCCACTTGCTGAAAGAATGCAAGTGGCTTTTTTATTTCCTTTAATTATGCACAATTATAGTTCTCCTATATTTTTATTAGACAGAAGAACCAAAGTCAAAATTATATATATCAAATTTAATAGTTAACCGTTTATCATTAACCATTAAATTTTATACATTTGCGAAAATTCACATACGTTTTAAACTACTTCAACTTATGGAAACCGCCGCTTTAGCAAATATTCATTGGCATGATGAACGATTCAAATATGATTGTGAAGCCCGCAATCAAAAAGTAGAACAAGCCTGTTTTCATCATTTTTATGGAAAAAATGAAATGACGATTGTTGATTTGGGTTCAGGTACCGGTTCTAATTGTTTATATTTTTTCGAAAAATTTCCTTCCCAGCAAAACTGGGTTTTCATAGAAAGAGAAGAAAAAATTTCCCAATACGCTTTGAATAGATTGGCCATAGAGGCTGATAAAAGAGGCTACGAAGTGACTCACGGTACTAATTCTTTAGTGCTGGAAAAAGAAAATAGAAATATTAAGATTAAATATATCACCGATTCATTTTTGAATTTAACTGACGTAGTTGATTTGGATGAAGTAGATTTAGTTATGGCGAGTGCAGTTTTTGATTTGATTTCTTTTTCTCAGTTTGTAGATTTTGGGAGTGTATTGTTGGAGAAAAAATTACCACTTCTGACGACATTGAATTATGCAGAAATGAACTTCAATTCAGATGCCCCTTCTGATGTGGTTTTTATCGAAAAATATGAAAGCTTTATGAATCGCCCACAAGAATTTGGGAAGGCGATGGGGAAAAAGTGTCCTCGAATCTTAGTTGATTTTTTCCAAAAACAAGAAGCTAAGATAGAATATGGCCCAAGTATTTGGAAACTCGAAGGAGAATCTGCGCAAGTGATGAATCATCACTTGTTAAATTTTATGGAGTCAGCAAGTAATCAGATGATTGAAGATCAAGAAGAGAGAATACTGTTCAAAGATTGGATTACTACAAAGCGAGAAACGGTGGAAGAAGGTGTTTTGAATACTTATGTGCAGTATTATGATCTGTTTATATCTAATGAATAGTACAAGTGATAACTTGGTAGTCTGCCTCAACAGAACTAAATAATAGATAATTATCTTATAACAAAGAGCGGAGTTAGTCAATATGAACTAACTCCGCTTTTTAGTATGTAATCGGATGATTGTAATCAACAGACCTGAATATTCACTATTAAGGTCTGATTAAGCAAAAAGCTACAATTCTAACCTGCTATTTTGATACGTAAATGACACAAACCTTTCCATTTAAAAACATATTAAATTCTATCTTTGTGGGATTTTAATTGCGAGTTATCGCACTATTTTTTCAAATCAAAAAGAGATAATGAGATTTAGAATTTTTACTATTCCTATGTTGGTCGGTATGTTCTTATTTTTTGCCAATCAAGCAGTAGGACAGACTGGAACCGTTCGGGGAAATATTTTTGATGATACAGGAGAGCCGATTATTTCTGGTACTGTTCGATTGTTTGGGACAGATATGGGAACGACCTCAGATATTGATGGATTCTTTGCTTTAGGAAATGTGCCTGTTGGAGATTATCGATTGGTCGTAACTTATATTGGTTATGATAGTTTGAGTGTGCCGATTACAATCAAAAGTAATTCAATCAATTATCAACGATTGACGCTGGTAGAAGGAGGAGTTGCTTTGTCAGAAATTACCATTTCAGGTGAGCGAGAAGAGGCAAGAACAGAAGTAAAGGTATCAGCAGTTCGGATATCGACAAGAGATATAAAAGCTTTGCCATCGACAGGAGGAGAGCCTGATATTGCACAATATCTTTCGGTTTTGCCAGGGGTAGTTTTTTCAGGAGATCAAGGCGGACAATTGTATATTCGAGGTGGGTCGCCTATTCAAAATAAAATTCTTTTGGATGGATTAACGATTTATAAACCATTTCACTCAATTGGATTTTTCTCCGTTTTTGAAACGGAAGCCATTAGAAGTGTGGATGTTTACACGGGGGGATTCAATGCAGAATACGGTGGAAGAATTTCAGCAATCGTAGATATCAAAACTCGTGAAGGGAATAAAAAACGATGGGGAGGAATCGCGTCAGCAAGTCCATTTATGGGGAAAGTATTGTTGGAAGGACCTTTGAAAAAAATAAATGAAGATAGTGGAAACAGTACTTCTTTACTTCTTACTGCAAAGCATTCATACCTCGATCAAACATCTTCAGCATTATATGAATACGCGGTGCAAGATTCATCAGGTTCATTGCCGTTTAGCTTTACAGATATTTATGGAAAATTGTCATTTGTATTTGGAGGAGGAAGTAAGATGAATTTATTTGGATTTAATTTTACAGACAGAGTTGTATACCAAGACTTGGCAACATTGGATTGGAAAACAAGAGGAGGTGGTGCTAATTTTAAATTAGTTCCTCCATCGTCTAATTTGATTATTGATGGAATTGTTGGAGGTTCAAGATATGATATCAACCTAGTGGAAGATGCCGACAAAGATCGAAGAAGTAGTATTACGAGTTATACCGTCGGTTTTAACTTCACCTATTTTGGAAATAATAATGAGGTGAAATACGGTTTTAATTTTACAGGATTAAATACTGATTTTGAATTTACGAATTTGTTCGGGCGAAAATTTGAGCAAGAGAGTTTCGTTTCAGAGGCTGCTGCATTTGTAAAATATAAACAGATTTTTGGAAAATTAATCATCGAGCCTAGTGTGCGTTTCCAATATTATATTGCAGACTTACCTGATTTGGAAATCGAGCCTCGGATTGGTATGAAGTTTAATGCGACGGATAATTTAAGATTCAAATTAGCGGCTGGGTTATATTCTCAAAACCTATTAACATCTGTAAATGAAAGAGATATTGTCAATTTGTTTGTAGGTTTCTTAACTGGTCCTGATGAGAATTTATTCAAACCAGGTTCTACAGAAAATGTGGATCATCGATTGCAAAAAGCAACACACGCAGTTGTTGGTGCTGAGCTTGATGTCACTAAAAAAATTCAAATTAACGTAGAGGGTTATTTGAAAAAATACAATCAACTTATCAATATCAATCGAAATAAATTAAATGTTCTTGATCCTGATTACATTACCGAAACAGGAGAAGCTTACGGAGTTGATTTTTTAATAAAATATAATACGAAAGATTTATACCTCTACGGAACGTACTCTTTAGGTTTCGTAAACAGAGATGATGGAGACCAAGTTTATCCAACTATTTTTGACCGTCGTCATAACGTAAATATGTTGGCGACTTATAGTTTTGGAGATGAAGGAGAATGGGAAGCAAGTGCTCGATGGAATATGGGGTCAGGTTTTCCATTTACTCAAACGCAGGGGTTTTACGAAAATGAGCAATTTGATCAAGGAACAAGCACAACCTTTTTATCGAACAATCCTAGTTTGGGAATTATTTATTCTGACGATAGAAACGGAGGTCGGTTGCCTTATTTTCACCGATTAGATCTTTCTCTAAAAAGAACTTTTGAGTTTTCGAAGTACACTAAACTTCAAGCGATAGCTAGTGTGACCAATGCTTATGATCGAAGTAATATCTTTTATGTAGACCGTGTCACGACAAAAAGGGTAGATCAATTGCCTATTCTACCTAGTATGAGTTTGATTTTTAGCTTTTAATTTGCTAAATAGTGTATAGATTGAGCTGTTGATCAAATGTTCAACAGCTCAATCTATCCACAATTAAACTAAAATCCTTGCATATGAAAAACAAACTTTTACTCTTCCTCGCCTTTTTATTTTTCCAAAATATAATTATTCAAGCGCAAAATGATGAAATTTTGCCACGTGGTTTTTCCAAAAAAGAGCTACTCGATATGGCTAATAACCAATTTCGAAGTCCTACTGGTCCTGATTTTTCAGATCCTCCTCCAGGTCCAGTTCGAACCATGGCAGAGTGGGAAGAGTTAGAAGCCTTGATTATTACTTGGTCAACGGGCTCAAATGGAATTAAAAATATCTTAATAGAAATAGTACGTCATGCAAAGGAAGAAGCACAAGTAATTATTGTGTGTTCTAACTCAGCAGTTGTGATTAATCAATTGACTCCTGCAGGTGTGAATACTGATAATATTATTTTTGTAGAAACTCAATTTAATAGTATTTGGGTACGGGACTATGGACCCAATACTGTTTATCTGAATGATGTTGATGAGCAATATATGGTTGATTGGATTTATAATCGACCTCGTCCCTTAGACGATACGATTGTTTCTCCAGCTGTGGCGGGTGCTTTGGATATTGAAATTTTCCGTACGCTAGATGCACCACATGACTTAGTGCACACCGGAGGGAATTTCATGAATGATGGAATGGGAACTGCTTTTTCTTCGAAATTAGTTTTGGATGAAAATGGACCTTTTAACCAATTTGGAGTGAGTAATCATAATGAGACGGAGGTGAAAAATATCATGAATTTATTCATGGGAATTGATGAATATGTTTTGATGGATAATTTACCTTATGACCCAATCGATCATATTGATATGCACATGAAATTGTTGGATGAAGAGACATTACTTGTTGGACAATATCCAGATGGAGTAGCAGATGGACCACAGATTGAAGCGAACTTGCAATATATTTTGAACAATTTTGTGACTCCATATGGAAGAGCTTATGATGTGATTAGAGTTCCAATGCCACCTGAAAATGGAAACTATCCTGATAGTAGTCCACAAGGTGATTATCGAACTTATGCCAATGCAGTTTTTGTAAATAAAACTGTTTTGTTGCCGATATATGAAGAGCAGTATGATACGACAGCTATTAAAATTTGGGAAAAGGCATTGCCAGGTTACAAGATTCAGGGAATTGATTGTAACGATATTATTTATTTGAATGGAGCGATTCATTGTATAACTAAAGAAGTAGGAGTGAAAGAACCGTTGTTAATTAATCATGCGAAAGTTCGTGGTGGATGTATGATGCAAGATCAAGTGGTCGATGCAACGATCCAGCACAAGACTGGAATTGCTGAAGCGACTTTATTTTATTCAACGGATACTTCAGGAAGTTATCAAACTTTGGCGATGACGAATACAGTTGATCATACTTGGAGTGCGATGATTCCTGCGACCAATGAAGAGACCGAAATGTTCTATTACATTCAAGCAATTGCTAATGATGGAAAACAAATAAATAGACCGATGGTCGCTCCGCAAGGATACTTTCATTATGATGTAACTGATTGTACGGTAGCAACGGAAGATCTTGAAGTAGGAATTAGTTTGGAAAAAATCTATCCAAATCCTGCCTCTGCAATTACAGTAATTCCTGTGAATACTACGAAAAGTTTGGAAGCTGAAATCTTAGTGACTGATATTTTAGGTAGAACGATGGAAACTATTTTTTCAGGAAAAATACCTGCAGGTGAGAATAATTACTGTCTCTTATACACATCTCCGAGCCCACGAGACCGAG
>OJFR01000499.1_pt1 | contig 12869 bp, 11 predicted proteins | sample 1594121 | NCBI WGS metagenome assembly OJFR01 (sample SAMN05416812, study PRJEB24817) | seawater metagenome | isolation source: Sea water | place: Canada:Atlantic | collected 2013-07 | reverse complement strand
CCTCTCTATTCGTCGGCAGCGTCAGATGTGTATAAGAGACAGGTTCATATAGTTTTTCATTGGTAAGATATTCATCTTTTAAAATTTCAATAATTCCAAGCCTTTGAAGATTATCAAGATATGTGGGGATATTTTGGGGTTTAAGTCTTGAATCAACTTCGTGAAATAAAGTGAAATTTTGAAATCTGTTAATCTTTCCTTTGTTGTCCTTTAAAGTTTCTTGAATGTCAATTTTCGGAAAGATGTCCTTAGATATGAATTGTTGTAAAATCAAAGCCTCTTCAGTTGATAAATTTTTAATAATATCAACAAAACTTGGATGAGTTTTGTCTATTGTGTTTTTGTTCATAGACATAGCTAACAAACTAGCGTAAAGTTCTCTTAAATTTTCGTTGTGACCAGTAAATCTTAAAGCTTCTACTGCAGGACCTGCTATATTAGTTGGTGGTGTTTGTATATCTTCTTCAGGGATATCATTCAATTTTTCAGATACTCTTTTTGTCAAGTAATCTTCAATTTTTTCATACCCCCAAACTAAAGCTTTTATTGGTGCAAGAGCGATGTTAACTGTCTTGGTTACTGTTGCTAATGATTTACCTATTTCTTTAGCTGCAGGTTGAATAGCATCATCATAAACAGGAATGGCTTTGGCAAGTCCAGTTACTGCATCAATTGTGGCTTTTACATTGGTGTCTTTATTTTCTTCTTCCATTTTTATCTAATTAAACACAACTCGTTTTAACACTAATAAAGATCATGCTAACAGACGTATATTACCTGATAACACAACTTTTTAGTTACTTTTATCTGTAAAAATTTTAGAGATTACAGCATTTTTTTTCTTTGTTATAAAAGTAGCGTAAAAAGGTGTATTAGACAATCCCTAGAAATGATAGAATTTTTTAATACCTGTTTTTGGGGATATAACGGTCTTGTATAAGAATAGTAGCGGTTTTATGACCACAAACTTTTCAGCTTAGACCAAATTTTATTTTTATTAATTCTGTTAATTTCAGCAGAAATTCCGCCATTATTTTTATACGTTGTTAGCCACCGTTATTTTCGCTCAATTTCAGCATTTTAACTTTCTCTTTTTTTTCAGCTATTTTAATCTTAAAGCCGTATTTTTCAAGTTCTCTATTTAATGACAATACATCTTCATAACTCCAATCTAATTCAAGGTCAAATGCATACTCCAATTGAGTTTTGTCCTTTACTGGTTGTTTTACTTCATTTTCCAAATATTCAATCAGGTTATAAGAAGTTATTTTTTTACCAGAGTAATATGGCCCTCGAAATTCGTAGGTATATTTTGGTTCAATTGATTTTTTTGGCAACTTACTTTCATCTATAATAACCAGAGTATAGGTTGAATTAATTTCTTTTTCTATCAAATCTGCTCTAACATCTAAGTTCTTATTTAAAATTTCTTTAGCATTCTCAAGTAAACCTTTGTCATAGTTTTCTCTTTGTTCCAAGCTAAAGCAGTATTTATTTGAAGGAATCTCTTTCTCTGTATAAATTCTTGCGACAGAGGAAAGCCCATAAATATCTGTCATTAATCGATGGATTGATACATTTCGAAAATCCAATGAAATTGGCTCACCGTTTTCGTCTCGTTTTATTTCATTTTTAAACCCTAAGTTTTTGTTTTTCGAGGTAAGTTTATATTGATAGTCATTGTTTTGAAATTCTTTATTCAAACTAAAGCCAGAAATAGGAATTTCAGTTACTTCAAGTTTAATTGGCTTGCCCTTAATTAAATCATTTATTGTTTCTTCTGTAATTTTGTCTGGCGTGGTGATAGCTTGGACTATTCCACTTTTATCAATTAGAACAGCGTGCGGAATATACTTGTAGTTGAATATTTTTTTATGGGTAGTGTCGAAAGCGACTCTTAAACTTGTTTGCGTATTTTCAATGTATCTGTTTAGATTTTTTCTACTGTCAGTTGATGCCGTTATTATTTCAATGTCATCACCAAATTTTTCTTGAAAATTCTCTAACTTTTTCATTGCAGGAATGCAAGGTGAACACCAAGTAGCCCAAAACTCAATAATTACAGGTTTATTCTGCCTTTTTAAACTAAAAGGCTTTTTTTCGTTATTGAGTATTTCTCCGAAGGTGTAATCAGGAATTTTTTTTCCGATTTCTACAACACTATTTTCCTGAGAACAAGATAGAAATGAAATTATTATTGTTAAAAGTAGGATGTTTTTCATAATGGTGGCTAACGTGTTATATCCAAACAAAGACTTGTGTTAACGGTTATATATTTCGGGATAACACAACTTTTTAGTTGTCTTTATCTGTAAAATTTTGAAGGTTACAGCAATTTTTTTCTGTAAAAATAAGATAAATAGGTATTTGAGTCAATCCCTAGAAATGGTGAAATTTTTTACTCCCTATTTTTAGGGAGGCAAACAGGCATAAGCTAAAATAAAAGTAATTGGCTTGAGAGTAATCTATAACTTTTATAGGTCTAAAAACATCATTTCATCATACCTGCTTTCTCTATAAATTGTACTGCTTTTTCTGTTTCTGGTTTGGTAAGTAAACTAACACCAACAAAGATAACAGCAGAAGTTACCATACCAATAAGCGCCTGTTCTACTGAAGCAATTTCCCAGGCCGTAGGTAGTTTTACACCCAGGGCTATAAGCATGTTGTAGCTAGAGAATATAAGACCAAATATAATGGAGGCAAATGCTCCTTTAGAGTTTCCTGCTTTCCAAATAAAAGCCAAAACCAAAGGCACAAAGGCTCCGGTGGCTAAAAAGTCTGACCCTATCCAAGCAATGCGCAATATAGAGCGAATTTCTAAACTAATTAATAAGCCCAAAAAGGCAATAAATACGGTGGCTAGTTTGCCTATACGCACCATTTGCTTATTGGTGGCAGATGGGTTTATTTTGCTTTTATAAATATCTACACTAAGCACCAAAGCTCCTGTATTTATCATAGAATCCATGGTAGACATAATTGCAGAACACAGGCCAACAAAAATAAAGGCAGCCAAGCCAACAGGCATAAATTTAACAATCATGGCTGGCACAATGCCTCCCTCTGGTACAGATTCAAAAATACCCAAACTTAATACCCCTGTTAAAGTAACAATAAGGTACAATGGAATAAATACAAAGAAAGCTAAAGACATCATTTTTTTTGCATCATTGGGTTTCTTAGTTGCAGAAATTCTTTGCCAAATATTGGCCTGTATCATCCAAGAACAGCCAAAGGTTATAATAAAAACTAGGTTGTTTGAAATGTTATGAAAAAAGGAAAAGAATGCTGGTTTGTTTTGTTCTAAAGCAATTTCTTGTACTTTTTCAAAACCGCCAGAATGTTGGTAAGCAACTACAAAAAGAACCACGACAGCTATAAGTAAAAATACAAACTGAATAATATCTGTAATAACCACTCCTTTAAAACCTCCAAAGAAGGAATATAATAACACAATACTAGTGCCTACAAGAGCTGCTATTTTATAATCAATATCAAAAAAAGATTGAAAGAAATTACCAATTACAACTGCTTGGGTAGCTACTCCTAAAATCATAAAAATTAAGATGAGTAACGAAAGTAAAAAAGCTACTTTTTTATTGTAGCGAGCTTCCATAAGTTGTGGCTGGGTAATAGTACCAATTTTTCTAATGGCTTTAGAAAAAAGGTACATTAAAAAGGTAGAAAAAAGTACAGGCATGCCATAAATCCAAAAAGAACTGATTCCTTGGTTAAAACCATGATCTACCAAATCTATGGCAGAACCACCTCCCCACCATGAAGCAATAAAGGTAATAGACAAGGCCCAAAAAGGCAGTTGCCGGCCTGCTAAAAAATAGTCTTCTGCAGAAGTACTTTTTTTTGCTCTGAGTACAACCACCATAATACCAACAAAATAAAGTGCTAATAAAATTGAAGAAATATACTGGAGTTGTGTCATGAGTTTTTGTTAGGAAAATAAAAACTCAAAGCTAAGAATTAAAAGCAAGCAATGAAGTGATTTAAAATGAATTAAGGAACCTCGTAAATTTACAAAAATTTAATTTTTAATAAGTAGTGAAACTAGAAATGGAATGTATTTGATTGGTAATAGCATATTTTACTAAACCAACTATATTTTTAGCACCAACTTTAAGAAGCATTCTTTGTCTATGACCATCTACAGTTCTTTTACTAATAGAAAGCTTAACGGCTACTTCTTGGGTAGTTTTTTCATTGCATATTAATTTTAAGACTTCAATTTCTCTTCTAGATAGTTTTTCTTTATAGCCAAGCAATTGGTTGTAATTTTTCTGGTTCATAGAGAGTATTTATTATTATTAAGTATAATCTAAAACCAATTTTTACTAAAATAAATTGGCGTGGGAAATTCAACAAAAAAAATATTTTTATAAAAATAGGCTAATGGTCTAGTATTGTCAATACCCGTAAGCAGGGGTTTTTATACTCCCAAATTATAGTGATTAAATAGCATAATGATATAACTACATATAGGTCTGTAAAAATTAAATCAAGAGCTTTTAATTAATTATAGTACTATGTTTTGCATACTACTATCTTTTGCCTTATATTTGACCCGAAAATGATTTAAATTATAGCATTCATGAAAATAGAAAACACAAAAGCACAGATGCGTAAAGGAGTATTAGAGTACTGCATCTTATCTATTTTACAACATGGTGATGCCTATACTTCTGAAATTATCTCTACCTTAAAAAGTGCAGAAATGATTGTAGTTGAAGGTACTATATACCCCTTATTAACAAGATTAAAAAATTCAGGACTATTGTCTTATCGTTGGGAAGAGTCTACCTCTGGCCCGCCAAGAAAATATTATGTTCTCACAGAAAGTGGCAAACTCTTTTTAAAAGAATTAGATACAACATGGAGTAATTTAAAGACAGCTGTAAACCAAATAACAAGCAAAAAATAAAAAAAACCGATGAATAAGACTATTAATATAAATTTAGGAGGCTATTTTTTTCATATAGATGAGACTGCTTATCAAAAATTAAGAAGATATCTAGATGCAATTTCTAAATCACTTAGCGATGATCCTCAAGGAAAAAACGAAATTATTGCAGATATAGAGGCTCGCATTAGTGAATTATTATCCGAAAAAATTGCAGATGCTCGCCAAGTAGTTAACGAACAAGACATTAGCAATATCATTAAAATAATGGGAGAGCCAGAAGATTATGAAGAGAATGAAACTGGGTATACAGACAACTCATCTAGCTACCAAAGAAAAAAAACCAGCAATAGAAAATTATTTAGAGATGGAGATGATAAATTCTTAGGGGGTGTAGCTGCAGGTGTTGGCCATTATTTAGGAATTGATGCTATTTGGTTGCGATTGCTTCTAATTGCCTTGTTTTTTAGCGCTGGATTTGGGTTTTTAATCTATATTATTTTATGGGTCTTATTACCTGAGGCAACCACAACAGCAGAGAAACTAGAAATGGAAGGTGAACATGTAACTATAGATAATATTGAAAAAAAAATTCGTGAAGAATTTAGTGCTATAAAAGAAACCCTTGAAGACGGTGCCAATAATGTAAAAAAAAAAGTAGCAGATGGTTTTCAAAAAAATGGTAAGAAAGCAACTTCTGGCTTACAAGAGCTGATAGGTGTTATAGGGACTATTGTTAGTGTATTGTTTAATATGATAGGAAAATTTATTGGGGTTATTATCATTATTTTCTCTTCGATTATACTGGTTTTACTATTCTTAGCAATATTCTCTTTGGGAAGTTTTGAATTACTAGGATATGGTGAAGATTTTATAAACCTTCCAAACTTTATGTTTGATTCACTCATACCCTACTGGGTATTGGCTATTGCCTTGTTTGTATTAATAGGGTTTCCATTCTTAATTCTATTTGTGTTAGGGCTTAGAATTATTTCTAGCAATATAAAAAAGCTTGGTAAGACTGTCTCTTTATCATTGTTAGGAATTTGGATTATTGCGCTGCTAACATTGCTGTTTACAGGAATAGAATTAGGAACATCTAGTGCTTATAATGGCACTAAAATAAGCGCTTCAGAGCTTGTTATTAAACCAACAGATACCTTGCATTTAAAAATGATAAATGATGATATGCTATTTTTTCAAGAAACCTTAACAAGAAGTTCTAAACGAGTGTTTGTGTCTGATAATAAATTAGAAAAAATCTATTCAACAAATATAAAAGTAGCTGTAGAAAAAAGTAATTCTGAAACTAGTTCTATAAAAATTAGAAAAGTTTCTGAAGGAAGAAATAAAACCAAAGCAACAGAAAATGCAACAGGAATAGACTACAAATATGAAGAAGTACAAAACACCCTTCAATTAAATGGGTTTTTCTTATCTCATTTAACCTATAGATTTAGTGATGAAGTAGTATATGCTACTATATATATACCTGAAAATAGCACTGTGTTTTTAGATAAAACTACTCAAAGCTTCTTATACAATATAGCTAGTATAGACAGTATGTACGATGCAGATATGGTTGGTCATTATTTTAAAATGACAGACAAAGGATTAGATTGTTCAGATTGCATAGAAAAGCCAATAATCTAAAAAAGATACTATTCTAAAAAACAACTCATCCAAGAAAAATAACAATTGAGTATTTTATATTCTAAAAAACATACTTAAAATTAGACATTTGTAAAAAATAAACATCATGAAAAAAACAATCAGAAAAGTAGCAGCTGTACTATTCTTAACCACACTTACTTCTTGTGGCGTAGATATGCTAAATAGAATAGAAGGAAACAACAATGTAACCTCTATTAAAAGAGACATAAATGCAGATTTCACTAAAGTAAGAGTGAGTACTGGTCTAGAATTATTCATACAACAAGGAAGTGAAATTTCATTAACTGTAGAAGCAGATGAAAATTTACATGATATTATTATTACAGAGGTTGTTGATGGAAAATTAAAAATTTACACAGAGAAAAATATTTGGAAATCAACCGCTAAAAAAGTGTATCTAACCGTAAATACCATAGAAGAACTCACCGCTTCTAGTGGAAGTATTGTTGTTTCTGAAAGTGTTTTAAAAGCTACCAATTTAGATGTTAGCTCTAGTAGTGGTGCTAATTTAACTATAGAAGTTGCAGCTACCAATCTTATTTCTAGTACTAGTAGCGGATCTAGTTCACAAATAGAAGCAAATACCACCAGTGTAATTTCAACATCTAGTAGTGGCTCTAGCTTAAACCTCTCTGGAGAAACAACTTCGCATGAAACAAGTGCATCAAGTGGTAGCTCTATAACTGCCTATAAATTAATTTCTAAAGATGTTATTGCAAAAGTAAGTAGCGGTGCTAGTATAAGCGTATATGCATCTTCATCTATAGATGGAAAAGCCAGTAGCGGAGGAGGTATTTCCTTTGAAGGGAGCCCTAAAAAAGTAACTAAAAATACCTCATCTGGTGGAAGAGTTTCTCCAAGATAAAGAATTCTATGAAAAGGGAAAATAGTAGTTGGTTTTGTTAGTAAATTAAATTACTTCAATAAGAGCTGTTTGAAATACATCAGCTCTTATTTTTTTTTCAAATGTTCTTCTATATCAGCCAGATGATGCTCTAATGCCTCTGATGAAATTTGTATTTCTCTAATTAATAAAGCTAAAGAAATAAGCAACAACAGCAACGCAATACCAAACAACCAAACAGCTATAATTTTATATTCTATATAAATTAAAAACATGGTTAGCACACATAACAATAAGCTTCCTATTCCAAAAATTTGCATCCAACGAGTTAACGTGAGCCTAAGTTTTAAATTTTTGATCTGTCTTAATAAAGATTCGTCTTTTTTATCTAAATACACATCGTGTAAATTTCTAATCACTGCTGCATAGGCTAAAAATCTATTAGTATATGCCAACATAATTAAAGAAATTGCTGAGAATAATAAGGCTGGTGTGGTTAATGTTAATGTTTCCATAAGAGCACAAAATTAAATATTTTCAATACTTTTAAGGCATGAAATCATTTATTATTATTTTTACAGTATTAATTAGTTCTCAAATTAGCAGTCAAACACTCCCAAAGGGCTTTTCTTATGTATCTGAAATTGATGCAACAATTAAGAAGGAGTTAAGATATGCTACTTCAAATAATTTTATAGGAAAACCTATAGATGGCTATTTAAAAGATAGCCTTATTATCTCAACACCTGCAGCCAAGGCTCTAAAAAAAATTCAAACTAAATTGATGCTTTCTGGTTTGAGTCTTAAAATTTTTGATGCCTATAGGCCTCAACAAGCTGTAGATCATTTTGTTAGATGGGCCAAAGTAATGAATGACACCTTAATGAAGCAGTTATATTATCCAGATGTTCAAAAATCGGAGCTATTTACACTAGGTTTTATTGCATCTAAATCTGGCCATACAAGAGGCAGTACGGTAGATCTTAGTATTGTAGATGTAAAAACAAACAAAGAAGTAGACATGGGTAGTTCTTATGATTTTTTTGGCGAAAAATCTCATCCATTTTATAAAAAAATTACTGAAGCTCAAATGAAAAATAGGATGTTACTTAGAACTATTATGATTAAAAATGGTTTTATACCCTATGATAATGAATGGTGGCACTTTACACTAAAAGATGAACCTTATCCAACTACTTACTTTAATTTTCTAATTGAATAAGTAACTTTTAACAAAATCTAAACGACTTACTATCATATCGGCATTATATTTGTACAGAATAAGATAAAACTACCAGTTGTTTTGAAGTCATTTAAAAATATCCTTTTTTACGTCTCTTTGCTCGTTAGCTTCCATGTATCTAGTCAAATAGATACCATTGCAGATTCTAATAAAAAAAATAGTGGAAAGAAAGTTATTCTTGCGGTTCCATCTAAAAAAATAAAAAAACCAATTTCTTTAGAAATTGGAAATAATGATGGATTTAAAAAAGCATTTGACAACAAAAATAAGCAAGACGCAAAAAAGAAAAAAGAAGACGATTTAAATAACAAAGGAATTCTTTCAGCAGCAAAAATGTCTGAAGAACGTTTTTTAAAGTCTTGGAAAAGAATAAATGCTCCCTTTCCTAAGATAGATCAAGATCTGGGAAGCTTTAGAACTCAATCTGAATCTGTACGAATTATTTGTAGAGATTTTCAATATCCAGATGGAGATAGGGTAACTATTACCATTAATGACATTCCTGTTATAAGAAACATCACCCTACAAGGTTCTTATCAAAGTTTTGATCTTCCATTACAGGTAGGAATTAATAAAATTGCCTTTATTGCATTAAACCAAGGAACTTCTGGCCCAAACACAGCTGGTTTTAAAGTTTTTGATGACTCTGGAAACCTTATTTCATCTAACGAATGGAATCTTGCTACTGGCGCTAAAGCCACTGTTATCATAGCAAAAGACAAATAAATACACCAAACGAAAACGTTGTAATTAATTTAATTACTACTACTTTTTTTATTCTACTTAATTCATTTATTTTTGTAATAAGAATCCTCCAATTTAGTAGGATCCCTAATTTGAAAACAAACAACAAAAAAGAATGAAAAAAGTTACCAAGCAAACCTATATTAATTGGTATAAAGACATGTTATTTTGGAGAAAATTTGAAGATAAATTAGCTTCTGTCTATATCCAACAAAAAGTAAGAGGTTTCCTACATTTATACAATGGTCAAGAAGCTGTTTTAGCAGGTGCTTTACATGCTATGGACTTGTCTAAAGATAAAATGATTACTGCATACAGAAACCATGTTCAGCCCATTGGTATGGGAGAAGATCCAAAAAGAGTGATGGCAGAATTGTATGGAAAAGTAACGGGTACTTCTAAAGGAATGGGAGGCTCTATGCACATTTTTTCAAAAAAACACGGTTTTTATGGTGGTCATGGTATTGTTGGTGGTCAAATTCCTTTAGGAGCTGGTATTGCTTTTGGTGATAAATACAAAGGAAGCGATGGCGTTACCCTAACCTGTTTTGGAGATGGTGCTGCTAGACAGGGTTCTCTTCATGAAACTTTTAATATGGCTATGTTGTGGAAATTACCTGTAGTATTTATTGTTGAAAATAATGGATATGCCATGGGAACTTCTGTAGAAAGAACAGCAAATCATACAGATATCTGGAAATTAGGTTTAGGCTATGAAATGCCTTGTGGACCAGTAGATGGTATGAACCCTATTAAGGTTGCTGAAGCAGTAGATGAAGCTATACAGAGAGCAAGACGGGGTGATGGGCCAACATTTTTAGAAATGAAAACCTATCGTTACAGAGGTCATTCTATGTCTGACGCTCAACATTACAGAACTAAAGACGAAGTGGCAGAGTACAAGAAAATTGATCCAATAACACAAGTACTTGATATCATTAAAGATAAAAATTACGCTTCACTTGAAGAAATTGAAGAAATAAACCAACAAGTAAAAGACAAGGTTAAAGAATGTGAGAAATTCGCAGAAGAATCTCCATATCCAGAAATTAGTCAGTTACATGATGTGGTATACGAACAAAAAGATTATCCTTTTATCAAATAGCCCAATGTGGGTTTAAAGTATAGAATAACTCTCACTAATTTAGTTATTACTAATTAAAAAGGCAAGAGTAAAAAAATTAATTTAGGAATAGATATATGGCAATACTAGTAAATATGCCTCGCTTAAGTGACACCATGGAAGAAGGTGTTGTGGCAAAATGGTTAAAGCAAGTTGGCGATAAAATTGAAGAAGGAGATATTCTTGCTGAAATTGAAACTGACAAAGCAACTATGGAATTTGAATCTTTTAATGAAGGAACTTTATTGCATATTGGTGTTCAAGAAGGAGAAACATCTCCAGTAGATGTGCTTTTAGCCATTATTGGTGAAGAAGGAGAAGATATTTCAGAAATTTTGAATGGAGCAGCTGCAACTTCTCAAGAAGTAACATCTGAAGATACCACAAAAGAGATCTCTAAAGAGCAAAGCGATACCGCTATTCCTGAGGGAGTTCAGGTAATTTCGATGCCTAGATTAAGTGATACCATGGAAGAAGGAACAGTAGCTTCTTGGTTAAAAAATATTGGTGACAAAATTGAAGAAGGAGATATTTTAGCCGAAATTGAAACAGATAAAGCTACCATGGAATTTGAATCTTTCTATGAAGGTGTTTTATTATATATTGGCGTTGGAGAAGGAGAAAGTGCAAAAGTAGATAGTTTATTAACTATCATAGGTCCAGAAGGTACAGATGTGTCTGCACTAGTAACTGCTCATAAAGAAGGAACTATTTCATCAGACACAATTGAAACTACAACAGAAACTTCAACTACTGAAACAGTTCAAATAGAAGAACAAACGGCTGAAGTTTCTAAATCAAATAATACTGGTGGAAGAATTTTTGCTTCTCCTCTTGCAAAGAAAATTGCAAAAGATAAAGGTATTAACTTAGCAGATGTGAAAGGTTCTGGAGAAAATGGTAGAATTGTAAAAAAGGATGTAGAAAACTACACTCCTGCTCCTGCTGCTGCTGCTGCAGTAGAGGCAACACCAACTCAAACAACCCAAACCGCAACTCCATTAGCAACTTACACACCTGTTGGCGAAGAGTCTTACGAGGAAGTAAAAAACTCTCAAATGCGTAAAGTTATTGCCAAACGTCTGGGAGAATCTAAATTTACTGCTCCACATTATTATCTTACTATAGAGTTAGATATGGACAGTGCAATTGCTTCTCGTAAAACAATTAATGCTTTACCAGACACTAAGGTATCTTTTAACGACATGATCGTAAAAGCTTGCGCTATGGCATTAAAAAAGCATCCTCAAGTAAATACTTCTTGGAATGGAGATACAACTAGATACAATCATCATATTCATGTGGGGGTTGCTGTAGCTGTAGATGATGGTCTTTTAGTACCTGTCTTAAAATTTACAGATCAAATGAGTTTAACTCAAATTGGTGGAAACGTTAGAGATTTAGCGGGTAAAGCAAGAACTAAAAAAATTGCTCCCAACGAAATGGAAGGCAGTACGTTTACAATTTCTAATTTAGGAATGTTTGGAATTCAAGAATTTACATCTATTATCAATCAACCAAATTCAGCCATTTTATCTGTAGGTGCTATAGAACAGAAACCAGTAGTAAAAGACGGTCTTATTGTTGTTGGTAATACAATGAAAGTAACTTTAGCTTGTGATCATAGAACCGTAGATGGTGCTACAGGGGCTCAATTCTTACAAACTGTAAGAGCTTATATTGAAAACCCTGTTACGATGTTAGCCTAGAGTTTTAAAAAACCTAACTATAAAAAAAACCTCTAGAAAATTCTAGAGGTTTTTTTTATAATGTATCGTAAGAAACTAGATTTTTGTAGTTGTAGTATTAGTTGTTGCAGTGATATCCATTCCTTGAGCAGAAATGGTTACTTCTAAAGTTGCGCTTGTTGGAACTCCACTACTAATATCTACTGTTGTTTTTCCTTTAATAGAACCAGTTCCTGCACCACTAACCTTTCCTGAAACATCTAAAGTAACAACTCCATTGGCAATGCTACTTACCGTAAAGGTAGTACTCATTGTCATTCCTTGATTGTTTTTTTCAGAAGTCCAAGAAGAACCAACAGTTACTTTTTCTTTAGGATAATTAATTGCATTTGAACTAGCAGTTAATTGCTCCATCCCAGCAATGGTAGGCTCTATCTTAGTTTCAATCATATTTCCCATTCTGTCTTGTGACGTATAAATGGTAGATTTCATCATTGGATCAAACTGAGATTTCATTATTTGCCCCATCTGATCTAGTTCTTCTTCTTTCTTATTAGAATCATAACTCATAGTCATGCCTCCTTGCATCATATCCATTACAACAGCTGTTATTTGAGACTCTGTTTTAATATTATCTT
>OJFR01000497.1_pt1 | contig 12920 bp, 9 predicted proteins | sample 1594121 | NCBI WGS metagenome assembly OJFR01 (sample SAMN05416812, study PRJEB24817) | seawater metagenome | isolation source: Sea water | place: Canada:Atlantic | collected 2013-07 | reverse complement strand
CTAATAAGGTGGTGTGATCTATTTTTATTTTTTTAAAAAAATTGTAACAATACATTTTCATTTTTTTATTCAAAGGGAAATTTTAATCCAATCTGGTTTCGAATCTCATCTGTTATCTCTGCTAAATCCAAACTATTTTGATGTGACCATAAATCACTTTCTATTTTATCTTGAGAAATACATTTAATACATTCCTCAATTTCGTAGGTAAAACCTTTGCCATTTGTAGGAAGAGAAAAATCTAACGTTTCATATTTCCCATCATTACCTTTTATTAAAGTGTAACCTTGTGCTTCATGCCAAATTGGATGGATAAAAATTCGTCCCTCTGTTCCATATATTTTTGCTATCATATCAGATTGAGAATTAAATCCACTCATCATATTTGCAATACCATTTTTATATTTAAAAATTGCTGCAGTTTGCAAATCTACTCCAGTAGAATGCAATCTTCCTGCAGCTAATATTTGTTTAGGTTTTCCAAAAATTGAATAAGCTAAAAAAACAGGATAAACTCCCATGTCCAATAAGGAACCTCCAGCCAAATCCATATTTAACATTCGGCTTTCTGTTTTGTCATCTCGATAAAAAGTAAAGTCGGAATTGACATAATTTACTTCTCCGATATCTTTATTTTTCACATGGTTCAAAACAGCACGAATGGAAGGATTAAATCTTGACCAAAAAGCTTCCATCAAAAAAACATTATACATACGCGAAGCATCCACCATCATTTGAACCTGTTTTTTATTAACCGCCAATGGTTTTTCACAAAGAACATGCTTGCCTTTTTTCATAGCAGAAATACTTAGTTCCGCATGAGAATCATGAGTGGTTGCAATGTAAATGATATCCACTTCTTCGTCTTTAAATATCTCCTCATAGCTTCCATAGTTTTTAGGAATATTATACTTCTTTGAAAAATTTTGAGCATTGGAAATAGTACGAGAAGCACATGCTACGATTTCAACATCATGAAGTAAAAGTAAGTCCTGAACAAATTGATGAGCAATATTACCAAGACCTACAATTCCCCATCTGGACTTTTTAGGCTTAACCATTATTAATAACCTGGATTTTGAGTTAATATATCTGCACCCGATTCATCAACTCCAGTAACTTGAATTTCAACAAATGGGATGGGCAATAACTCATCTCGATTAGTTTGGAATCCCTCAATTTCAGCGTAAGCATCTCCCCATCTTACTAAATCATGAAACCTGCTCCACTCGGTTGCAAATTCTAATCTTCTTTCTATTTTTATATTTTCTTTAGACAAGGATTTAGTTGATAGTCCTACTCTTTCCCGAACCATATCGAATGCTCCTTGTCCATCTCCTCCAGCGCCATTAGCTACAGCTTCAGCCAAAATAAGTAGTACATCAGAATAGCGCATAGCTTTTTGGTTGAGTGGAGAATGTTGAATGCTTCCAGAAGTAGCTAAAATTTCTTCAGGGGTTAAAAAGTATTTTCTAGAAAAAACATAACCTACTCCATATTGAGTTCCTCCATTTGGATCATTAATTCCTGCTGCATTTGAAGTAAATCCAACTGGAAGTGGATCTTGGATAGCATCTGCTAAAACTTGGGAATTAAAAACTGTACCTTCTTCAATTAAAGAAGCATCTCTTCTAATTACATCTCCTTCATCCGAAAATGCTTGCTGTAATTCAGGAGTCACTAAATTATAATTCCATCCGCCTGCTGGTGCAGTTAATGAAGGTGAACATAATTGAGCAGCTAAACTTGATGTTTGATTACTATTAAAAACAAATGCAGTTTGGTCATCATAATTAAGTTCGAAGATAGATTCCACTCCAAACTCATTATCCATATTCCAGTTATCTGCATAATTCACTTCTAATGAATAAATTCCTAGATCCATTACTTGTGAACATGCATCAGCTGCAGCTTGCCATTTTTCTTGATAGAGGTATGACTTTGCCAAAAATCCCAAAGCTGCTCCTTTCGTTGCACGGAAAGCAGTTTCACCTCCTTGGGTTTCTGGTAAATTTTCAGAGGCAAATTGAAAATCTTCCTCAATAAAAGCATAGACATCTTCTACAGATCTCCTACGCAATAATTCAACCTGGGTAGCGTCTATGACTCCATCAAAAATTGGAACTTCTCCAAAGTTTTTCACTAATTCAAAATAATAATACCCTCTTAAAAACCGAGCTTCAGCTTCAAATTCAGCTTTCACTTCAGGACTTAAAAGTTCCTCATCAACTGTACTCAACCCACCAATAATTTCATTTGCTCTAGCTACTCCAGAAAAGAACTTAGTCCAAACTGCACGAACCATAGTGTTAGATGGAGTCATATTTTCATACGCTTCAAAATCATGAAACTTATTTCCTCCAAAAAAATAATTTTCAACAACGATATCATCAGATCTAGTATCTGTATAAATAAACGGTAAAACATATGTGTCTTGTCCTGTTATGTCAGAAATAAATTCCCAACGCAATGGTGCATAAGCAGCTAAAACAAGTGGCTCTAACGCTTCTACATTTGAAAAAATAAATTCTTCTGGTATATCAGTTATTGGAACTAACTCCAATTGATCTTTACAGGAAGAAAGAAATGCTAAAATGGCAATTAAAAATATTTTGATTTTCATCTTCTTTTATTTTTAAAGTATCTACTAAATCATCTTGACATATTTTTTCATATCAATTTGAAAAGCAGTCTCTATTTTCTTTTAAAAATTGATGTTGACACCACCCAGTATTGACTTCGCTTGAGGATAAAATCCTTGATCTATACCAACATTTAGTGGATCATTATTTGCTCCAATCTCTGGATCAAGTCCCGAGTATTTTGTAAAAGTGAAAAAGTTATTAGCACTGGCAAATACTCGAACACTTTCAATTCCTGCTTTTGCAAGTATATTGTTAGGTAATGTATAACCAAGCGTAATATTTTTAATTCTTAAATAACTTCCATCTTCTATATAATAATCTGAAAACTCATTATTAACTACTTCTGTAGCAGAAGGACGAAGAACATTTGAATTCGTATTTTCGTGTGTCCACATATTATCTACTTGTTGATGTGTCCGGTTTGCATAAACAACACTATACAGAATAGAGGAGTTAACTAAATCATTACCATACGTTCCAGAGATAAAAGTAGTCAGGTCAAAATTTTTATATTTCATATAAAGGTTAAATCCATAGATGAAATCAGGAAAAGGGTTTCCGATAAAATCTCGATCATTATTTGGATCAATTACTCCATCATTATTTAAATCTTTATAGGTGGCATTTCCGGATTCGTCCACTCCGTCAAAAACAAATCCATAAAAACTTGCTATAGGATGGCCTTCATCTGTCAACGAAATACTTGGACTATTGGCAAAGGAACGAAGATTGGCAGAAGGAATAGGATCTCCACCTGCTAAGTCCGTAACTTCATTTCGACTTCTTCCAAAATTGATTCCTGCTTCAAAAGAAAAGTCGCTACCAAAATTTCCTCGATATAAAACCTGAGCCTCGATTCCTGAATTTCGAACTGATGCAGCATTTCTAATTGGCGGTGGTATTCCTAAAAAGCTAGGGACAGGAAAATTCAATAACATATCACTTGTAGTTTTTACATAATAGTCCAAAGTGATTCCGATTCTATTCTCCAACAAATTGGCATCTAATCCAATATTTGTTTGAGAAATTTCTTCCCATTTCACATCAGGGTTAGCATCTAACCTTGATGGATTACCTGAAATATTTGAGAATCGACGTGCATACTGATAAGGTGCAATTTGATCATTTCCATTGATCCCCCAACTGGCTCTTAATTTTAATAAATCAAAAAGATTATTGTCATTCATGAAATTCTCCGAAGAAATAATCCAACCTGCTGAGAAGGAAGGAAAAATACCCCATCTATTATCTGGCCCAAACTTAGAAGAAGCATCCGCCCGAACTGTAGCTGTAAAAAGATATTTTTTTAACAAAGAATAATTAGCTCTACCATAATATGATAGCGTTGTATTTTCAGCAGCTACATCATTGAAGATTGTTACTTCGCTTGGGTCAATTAGATTGGAAAAATTTACTTCATCGAAAGTATTAGTATAAAAATTTTCTCCTCTCCTACTTTGAGAAAGGTTATTATTACTTAAATAACTAGTTCCAAGGATAAAATTTAAATTACTATTTTCAGAATGGTTAGCATCAATAGTAAAGTAACCTTCCCATTGAAAATATTCGTCTTCAAAGTTTGTTTCCACTAAAGTATTCGTTAAACTTTCTACATTTGAATCTGGAATTTTAAATCGGTTTCCAAAATTTTTAATTTCATTTTCCCGAGTCATATATCCAAATGAAGTACTAAATTTAACTCGATCAACTAACTGAATATTCACTAAAGCATTTGCATAGAACACATCCATGACAGAACGGTTTTCGGAATTATCTAAAGCTATTAACGGGTTTCCGAATTCAGGTTGAGGATTCAAATTGACACCATTTACTTCAACACCAGTTTGGTCAAAATTCAGAAAAGGATATCCATCATCTCTTCTTGCTGGAAAAATTGGAGGTAATGACGCGATAGAAGAAATTAATCTTGAATTCACATTATTTTCAGCAATAAATTTTCGATTGTTTTGAGAATAAGTAGTAAAAATATTTACATCTATTTTTTTAGAAAGTTGGGTTCTTAAATCCAAAGCCAAACTAATTCTTTCAAAATCCGTGTTTCCAATAATTCCTTCTTGTTCAAACCAACCAGCACTAGCATAATAGGAAGTATTTTCGCCACCTCCTGAAATTCCAATATGGTGATCTCGAATTGATGCATCATCCGAAATTTCTCTTATCCAAGTTGTATTTGGCAGAAGAGCAAGTTCTTCATCAGTAAATCTTGGACGACCATTCGGAGATTCTCCTTCTCGAATTTGATAAAGAGACGATTCATTATAATAATTAGCATATTCTTTTCCATTAAGATAATCTCCTTCGTTAGCCAACATTTGCGTCCCATAATAAGTAGAGAGTCTCACTTTTGGAGCTTGATTTTTATATTCGCCCTGCTTGGTTTCGATTTGAAGAACTCCATTTCCACCTCTTGCACCATATATTGCGCTGGATGCAGCATCTTTTAAAATTGTTAAGTTTTTTACATCATTGGGATTAATGAAATTCATGTCAGGCACTTGTACACCATTAACTAAAATCAAAGGTGTCGCATTCCCGGCTGTTCCTATCCCTCTCATCCTGATTGTTTGGCCAGCACCTGGTGAACCAGATTCTTGGATTACTACAACTGAAGGAGCAGAACCTTGAATTGCTTGTTCAACTCTAGTTATCGGCCTGTCTTCAATGATTCGTGTATCAAGTTTGGAAATGGCAGTAGAAATCATTCTAACATTTTGAGTTTGCCCATAACCTGTTACAACTATTTCATCCAAAGTTTGAGAATTAGGAAGAAGAGTAATATTAAAAGTACCTGACTCTTGAACTTCCATTTCTTGGTTCATAAAACCAGTAAAAGAAAAAATTAAAATATTCCCTTTACTCAATTCGATTTCATAATTTCCATCAAAATCTGCAGCAGTTCCATCTGATGCACCTTTAATTATTACACTTGCTCCTGGTAAAGGTTCGCCTGTCTCATCCATAATTTTTCCAGAAACCTTTACCGTCTGAGCATTAACTTGACTTATTGCAAAAAGAATGAAGAATAAAATTCCAACCTTCTTTTTAATTATTTTTTGAATAAAATAATTCCATGTATATTTTTTCATGCTTGATTTTTTATATATTTCTACTTTATAATTGAAGTACACTTTCCCTCTTCAAATACTTTAAACTTGTAAAAATTATTCCCTAATTATTGTGAATAATTATTTCCTTTCGAGTAACAATTCTATTCTCTAATTCAATGGAAAGAATTACTGCGCCTTGTGGAAATTGATTGGTAGAAATAGAATATTGAAATGCAGGAGTATTGTTATAAAAAAGTAGTCTTCCTAAATAACCCCAAACTTTTATTCCATTAATCATTTTTCCATCCTTTCGGTTTAGTTGTATTTGTCCTTCCATTTTTTTTATCAAAATTTCATTCGATAGATCATTCTGATTCGGTTTTGTAATAGATGTAATTAACCAATCTTCATAATTTATTATTCCCATTAAACTATCTGTTCCTGTAATCCAAGGTTCAGTTTTGACTTCAGTTTCCCATTTGTTTTTCAGAAATGGAACTTCTTGAACTCTTGAATCACCCCAGCCTTGTCCATTCCACATGGACTGACTATCCCAATCCGTATTGATATATGCTAACGCCTTAATTCTATCGTTAGCATAAATTCCATCAAATAGTGGTCGATACCATGAATTCCAATGTGAATCAGCATTCCCATTTTGCAAATCTACTCTTGGGGTAGCTTCGGCAATCATGATAGGTTTGTCATGTTCTTCAGCAAAATTTTTAATTGATTGCCCCATATTTGTACCATCGAATTGGGAATATGCAACCCAATTCACATAATTATCTCCAGGATACCAATTAATTATATTGTTATAATTCAATCCAGCTGATTGCCATACGTAAGCTGCATTTCGTACTTCCTCTTCATCAAAAACATGGACAATATGTTTCCAGGCATTTTTAAATTTCGTTGGGTCATAGTTATTCCATGGCCCTTCAAATTCATATCCAATCCTAATAAAAACTGGACGGTCTTGTCCTTTGACCCAAGTAGCAAAATCACGAATACTACTATCAGTAAAACCTCCAATAATACCATCTAGACTTCCTACTAAATATAAACCGATGACGATGAAACTATTATCAAATGTTTCATCTTCAAGATAAGCTTGAGCTCGAACATCACCTGACCCCCAATTCGCTAAACTCGTCAATCCACTCAAACTTGGTAAGCTGGTATAGGAAGTTACTCCAGCCGGAATATGACATGTAAAACTATCTACATATCCATCTTGATGAGAAATCAATCCACCGATAGCTCCTAAGTCCTGACCAATGATGAGTAATTTTCTCCCATCAGGGGGAGCAAATTTAGGTGCACCGTGATTTGCACTTTCTTGCCCATTTATTTGTAAGAACATTGTTACAAATAATACTGTATAAATAAATTTCATAGATGGATTTTATAAAAGGGCTGCAACATAAAAGTTGCAACCCTTTTTTTAGTTACACACTTACTTATTGTACAAATTTGAAATTCTTCATATAGAAAACTCCACTTTCTGGGTGAGCGGAACCACCCAATCTGATCACAACTAAATCCATATTATCTCTTACGCCTGAAGCAGCATTCATATCATCCAAATCACCTGTGAAATCGAATGTTAGAGTTACCCATTCATCAAGTGCAATATTTTCTTGAGATTCTAAAACCCAATCCGTCCAGAAGCCTGGACTTCCTGGTTGACCTGAACCTAATCCACTTTCATCTCCTAAAATGATTTCAACTTGATTAGCCAATGCTCCACTAAAGTCATTTGAACTAGGAATATATACATCCAACTGAGCCATAGAACATTCATATGTTCCATTATCATCTAATCGAATATCTGAATCTGTTGACCACATTTTAAAATCTGTGTATCCACCATCAGCATCAGTACGAGTAAATTTAGTACAAGCTTCACCTCCAATCATATCTCCATATACTACTTCACTAGAGGTAGTAACTTGGTCAATTGCACTACCAAAACCAACGTCTGTTAGAAAATCATGTGTCGCATCACAGGAACTTACTTCTGGAGCATAATCAGTTGGTGTCCATTGAACTGTATTTGGTCGAATGTCTGGAGGAGTTCCATCATAAGAAACAAAAGTAAAGTAATGGTAATTAGGAGTCCCAAAATCCAAGTCATTGACTGTGTGAAAAAGAACTAAAGTATCACCTGTGGGACCTTCGGCAATGTGATGTATAGTATAAGTAATTCCAGTTCCATTATCAGTATCATAACTAGAGTCACCATCTTTGTACCTCGGGTTACCAATATGAGCCCCATCACCAATTACTTGAAGAGTTGCTGCATTTTCATCGATCACAAAATTTTGGGTTTCTTTTACAAAGGCACTTTTATCAACACCATTTGCATCTGGAGGTAATGCACCACCTACAATATCAATCCCTACTTCGTTATATGGAGTACCAGCCCAAATTCCAAATTCACCCCAAAAATCACCATTCCAATTAACATTGTAAGTTCCATCATTATTAAAAGTATATTCATCATTTGACCAAGCAATTCTTTGTTCTAAGGTACTCTGAAGAAGAAACATACCTGCTCCATCTTGTAAATCTCCAATGTTAAACCATGGTCCTCCATTAGTTGAGGAATAAGTCCAAGTTTCATCAGCTGGGCCTAAATGGTAAGCTACTGCATCTTCTCTTGCTGGAATCCATGTTCTTCCTACGATAAAGCTAGTGTAGATAGGTAACATTACAGTAACATCTTTTGATGTAATATCTGATCCAGTTGTATTTGTTACTGTTAAAGTAACAGTATAGGTTCCATCAGCAGAATAAACATGTGTTGGGTCTTTGTCTGTAGAGGTATTTCCATCTCCAAATTCCCAAGCATAAGTTGCACCTCTAAGAGATGCATTGATAAATGGCACAGTCAATCCATCGATTGTACCAACATTAAAGATAGCTTCTGGTGCATCAACACTTGATCCACCTCCATCATCATCATCTTTCTTGCATTGTGATAATAGAACCATCATAGATAGTAACCCTACCATAGTGATAAGCAAATTCCAGTTTTTAAATTTAAATTTTTGCATTTCGAATTATTTTAAATGACTTAATAAATGTTTCTAATAATCTTGAATTTTATAAATATTGGTTGATAATATTTTCGAATAATTCCTGTCGACCACTTCTTAAGATGGGTTCTCCTTTTTCGTAAGTAATTTTTTCTAAATCTTCTAATGTTAATTTTCCTTCTTCAAAAGCAAGCCCATTGTTCGACTCAAAAGAACTGTATCTAACTTTTCGTAGCGGTTCGTAATCTGATTTCTCCAAAACATCATTTGCTATTAACAATGCTCTTGCAAAAACATCCATCCCACCAATATGAGCATGAAAAATATCTTCCAAATCTGTAGAATTCCGTCTTGTTTTCGCATCAAAATTTATCCCTCCACCTTGTACTCCATCTGCTGGTAACATGACTAAAAATGATTCTACTAATTCATAAATATTATTTGGAAACTGGTCGGTGTCCCAACCATTTTGATAATCACCCCGATTTGCATCAATACTTCCTAGCATACCATGATCAACTGCAACTTGTAGTTCGTGTTGAAATGTATGTTGAGCTAATGTTGCATGGTTGACTTCTATGTTTAATTTGAAATCACCATCTAGACCATGGTCTTTTAAAAAACCAATTACAGTAGCCGCATCAAAATCATACTGATGTTTGCTTGGTTCCATAGGCTTTGGCTCTATAAAAAAAGTTCCTTTAAACCCTTGCTTCCGACCATAATCTTTTGCCATGTGAAGAAACTGAGCCATATGATTGAGTTCTTTTTTCATATCAGTATTAAGCAAACTCATATAACCTTCTCGACCTCCCCAAAAGACATAATTTTCGCCACCCAATTTTATGGTCGCATCCAAAGCATTTTTAACTTGTGCCCCTGCATAAGCCAATACATCAAAATCAGGATTAGTAGATGCTCCATTCATGTATCTTGGATTAGAAAAAAGATTGGCTGTCCCCCATAGTAATTTCACCCCAGAAGCCTTTTGTTTTTCCAAAGCATAATCTGTAATAAATTCCAGGCGTTTTGCTGACTCCTTTAGATTGCTACCTTCTTCAATCAAATCGAAATCATGGAAGCAATAATATGGGATTCCCATTTTTGAAATAAATTCAAAAGCCGCATCCATTTTTTGTGTTGCAGTTTTATAAGGATCAGAGGAATCTATCCAAGAGAAATTTTTAGTAGCCATTCCAAATGGATCACCACCATTTCCACAGAAGGTATGCCAATAAGCTACTGCAAATCGGAAATGCTCTTTCATTGTTTTACCTGCTACTAGTTGATCTTCCTTATACCATTTGAATGCAAATGGATTCTTAGATTCCTTTCCTTCGTATTGAATTTTTGGAATGCCTTTGAAGTACTCTCTATCTCCTAGAGTTACTTTTGTTTTTTCTTTTTGATCTATTATTTCTGACATTTTTATTGGATTAATTTTTTTAAATCATTAGTCCAAGCATTATAGGCTTGATTATAAACTCCATTTGTATTATTTGGGAAATATTGATGTTCTATTTCATTTGTCTTTATTGCTTCTTCCAAGTTTTTATAAACTCCACTTCCTATTCCACTTGCTTTTGCTGCACCTTCTGCTCCGGTAGTTATCACTACTTCAATGCAAACACCTAACAGATTTGCTATGGTCATGGAAAACACCTTGGATTGAAAAAGATTATCATTTCCAACTTTTATGACTTTAGGGTTTAATCCTAATTCTTTTAAAACTTGAAAACCATACACAAACGAAAATGCAATTCCTTCCATAGCTGCTCGATAATAATGAGCACGTGTGTGACGATTAAATTGAAGATTGTTGACTTGAGCACCTGTATTCTTATTTGATAAAACTCGTTCTGCTCCATTTCCAAATGGGATAACCCGAAGCCCGTCTGCTCCTATAGGAATAGTACTCATCATTCTTTCCATATCATTGTAAGAAATCCCAGGTTGGGTAATTTGCTTTTTCAACCAAGCATATTGAATACCAGCTCCATTTATACAAAGCAACAAACCCAATCGAGGATTTTGAGAAGTATGGTTAACATGTGCAAAACCATTAATTCGAGATTGGATATCATAAATTGGTTGGTCAACGACTCCATAAACCACTCCGGAAGTACCACCAGTAGCAGCTACTTCATCTGGATTTATCACACCTAGTGAGAATGCATTATTTGGTTGGTCTCCAGCTCGGTAGGTTACTGGAGTTCCTTCTTTCAATCCAGTAGCTTCTGCAGCTGATTTATTTATTTTTCCTTGAATGCTAAATGTATCTGAAATGGTAGGAATTAAATTCTCTGAGATACCATAATAGTCAAGGAGAAACCTAGCAATATCATTTTCTTTGAAATCCCAAAAAATTCCTTCCGACAATCCTGAAATTGTTGTATTGATTTCACCCGTTAATTTCATGGCTATGTAATCGCCAGGCAATAGTATTTTGTGAATTCGATTATAAACATCAGGCTCGTTGTCTTTGACCCATTTGAGTTTTGAAGCTGTAAAATTGCCTGGAGAGTTTAAAAGATGACTCAAACATTTCTTCTCAGTAAGACTAGAAAAAGCTTCATTTCCAATTTCTACTGCTCGACTATCACACCATATTATAGAAGGTCTTAAAACATTTTGATTTTTATCAATCAGAACCAAACCATGCATTTGATAAGCTATACCAATTCCTTTAATTTGTTTAGAGTCGATTTGTGATTCTTTGAGTAAAATTTTGGTTGCTTGGCAAAGGCTTTCCCACCAAACTTCGGGATGCTGCTCAGCCCATCCAACTTGTCTTGAAATAATATCTAATTCAATTTCAGGAAACTGAACTACCTTGGTAGCTTTGCCAGATTCAGTATTAACTAAAGCAGCTTTAATTGAAGAACTTCCAATATCATATCCAAGTAAATACAAAATAAAGTTGAGTTTTGAGTTTCTAAAATGAGAAAAGCAAATTTCCCCTTACAAACCATCATTAGAATAAAATTTCTTTAATCATGATTTTACATGTCAAAAGTATTGCTTAGTCATACTTTAGTGAAATATTTACTTACAGTACCTCCACTTCATCATTACGCTTTTACTACGCAAATCATTTTTTTTCTTATTTTTATGCAGTTAACCAGTCTTATTTTTATAAAATTCTTGGATGAGAGTAATTCTATTTCTTTTTTTTAGTTTTTTTTATTTGTCCAATATCTCCATTGGACAAATAACTTCACCTTTACTTCAGGGAAGTCCTTTTATTACTAATTATTCCAATGATGAATACTTAGAAAGAGGCAAAAATTGGGGTATTTCACAAGGAGAAGATGGGAAGATGTATTTTGCCAATAATTATGGATTAGTAGCATTTAATGGTTACGATTGGGAGATATTGGCTCAGCCTAATAACTCAAGTGAAATTCGTTCATTTGCCATTAAAAATGATGACATATTTATTGGCGCTGTATCTGAAATAGGTATTCTCTCTAGATCACAAAAAGAAGATTATACTTACCGAGCTTTAAACCATTTAATTTCTGATTCGAGTTTTCAGTTTAATGATGTTAGAGATATCATCATCAATGAGGAAAAAGTGTTTTTTCTTACTGATAATGGATTAATGGTTTTATCAAATGATTCAATCCAGATTTATGGGAAAGGAATACCATTTAGAGCTTCTGCAAAAGGGATACAAGAACTCATTTTTGTAGCCAATGAATATGGCATTTTCCGATTTGAAGATGATGAGTTGGAACACATTACAACAGAGGAACAATTCTTGGGATTTGCAATGGAGTTTGTGCTGCCAATCAAGGAGGATGTTTACTTAATCGGCACAGATACCAAAGGAATTTTTATTTATAACAAAGGCAAGATTAATCAATGGAATTCTGCCACAAATCAGTTTTTTGTAAAGAATCATTTAACTAGTGCTACTATTTTAAATAAAAATGAATTGATATTTGGCTCTATCCATGAAGGTTTAATTATAACTGACTATGATGGAGAAATCGTCAATATTATTAATGAAAAAGATGGGCTTTTTGACCATAATATTTTATCCATATATAAAGACAGAAAAGGAAATATTTGGACCGCGGTGGATGGAAGTTTTGCCTACATAGAATTGAATCTGTCTCTTATACACATCTGACGCTGCCGACGAATAGAGAGGTGTA
>OJFR01000493.1_pt1 | contig 12974 bp, 11 predicted proteins | sample 1594121 | NCBI WGS metagenome assembly OJFR01 (sample SAMN05416812, study PRJEB24817) | seawater metagenome | isolation source: Sea water | place: Canada:Atlantic | collected 2013-07 | reverse complement strand
GAAAATTTCGTTTTAGAATATGAATTGCGAGATACTTTTTCGATGGCGAAATTTGAAGAAAAATTTAAACGATACATAAGTGAATAAATTTAAAATTACAGATTATTGGAAATTTTTGCTAAAAGTGTGTGCACTTGTAGTTGTTTTATCTTTTTCGAATAAAACAACAGCCCAAGTTTTTTCCCCAGATTTTTTATGCGTACGAAGTGATACCCTCTTTTGGAATATACCAACGAACAATTGTGGGACATTCAATAACTATGAAATTTTTTTTAGTGCAAATCCCAATGGCCCATTTAATTTGTTAGGAACTGTTTCTAATCAAGGTCAAAATTTTTTCCATCACCCAAATTTGTTAGCAGATACGTGGTATTATTATTTACAAAGTGATTTTAATTGTCCAGGTGAAATGGTTCTGCAATCCGACACCTTGGATAATCAACAACCAGAAATTGCCATTCTCACTCGAGCTACAGTCAATGGAAACTCCATTGAACTCGAATGGCAAGTAAGTCCCTCTCCAGAAGTTTCAGCATATATTATTTTTAGAAATACCTCGATGGGGACGATTGCGATAGATACTGTTGATAGCGGGATTACGAGTTTTATAGATAATAATGCGTTTCCTAATGATCAATCAGAAACCTATTTTATTTTAGCAATTGATGGGTGCGGAAATACGAGTCTTTTTAATGATCCACATTCGACTGTTTTTTTGGAACAATCTGTAATTGGTTGCGAACAGAAAATAGTCTTAGACTGGAATTTGTATGAAGGTTGGACGAATGGAATTGGGAGTCAAGAAGTTTGGTTGAAGGTAGATGGAGGTGGAGTAGTTTTGCAAACTACACTTTCGGGAGCAGATACAAGTTATGTTTTTGAAGATGCAAGTGATTCGGAAGAATATTGTTTTTTTATAAAGTCAATTGAAAATGGAACGGGAGTAGAATCATCTTCAAATGAAATTTGTTTGATGCCAGACTTGGTTGAACCAATGCGTGATTTGGTTTTGAGGAATGTAAATGTGCTTCCAGATAACTCAGTCGAACTCACTTGGAATTGGAGTTCCGTCGCTGAAATTCAATCTTTTGAAATTTTGCAAGATTTGGATAATACAGGCACTAGTACATTTACAATTTTAAATTCTTCGCCTTCACCAATTCCTCTTGGCAATGGAAGTGATTTTATTGACCTCATTTCAGATCCTTCCACAGGGAAAGTTTTTTATAAAATCCAAACTACAGATGATTGCGATATTTTAGTTGAATCAAATTATGGAAGCACGATTCATTTAGTTGGAAATCCTCAATCTGGATTTTCTAATTTTTTGACTTGGACCCCTTTTGATATTGAAAATGCTGAAGTTGTCGATTATTCTATTTATCGAGTGGTGAATGGTTCAGCAACTTTTGTCGATATTGTTCCTGCTGGGATAACTTCTTTTTCAGATGAGGTAGATCCAAGTGAACAAGCGGAAAGTAATGTTTGCTATTTTGTAGTTGCTAATGCAGATGTTACACTTCCCAATGGAGTAATCTCTTCAATCGAATCCGCTTCAAATACAACTTGTGTCGAACAATTAACGAGTATCGTTGCACCCAATGCATTTGCTCCGCAAGGTATAAATCAAATTTTTAAACCATTCGTTATCTTCGGCGAAACGGTAGATTATCAATTCACAGTTTTTAATCGGTGGGGTGAATTATTATTTGAAACTAAAGATATTGACCAAGGATGGAATGGAAAATATAAAGGTGTTATTCAACCAATGGGCGCTTATGTTTTTCAAGTAAAAGTTACTCAAACGAACGGAAGAGTTGTGGAAGATGGAGGCATTTTTACTTTGTTACGATAATTTTAGATTCGAGGCTTTGAGTAAAAAAACTATTAAAGAATGTCTATTGAAAACCAACCTTTACGTATCCAAGCTGGCTGGGAAGTGACTTGGAACACCTTTGATGAAGTTGATCCAACAGAAGATACGATGCATTATTTTTCAGGTTCAAGTTTGTTAGTATTGCATCATGAAAGTGCCAACAGACTCATAGATCTTTCATGGAGACCAGAAAACTCTATAGATGGAAATTTCATTTTGTTAGTTTTAAATACTTGTGAAACGTTTAACCCTAAAACCAATACTCAAGATATAGATGCAGATTGGGAAAATCCTTATTTGCGATTTGAAAGTAGAAATAGATTAGAAGTTGTAGCAAAACTAGAACAGTTAATGTTACAAATACCGCCTTTTAACGATCCTAGAATTTTAAAAAATAGAGGTGTCATTGATGAGCCTTCAGAAACGTATCGCTTAGAATTGGAAGAAAGTGGTTTAAGTGATGATATCGGTGCTAAAATTCTAATTAGTGGTAATAGTAAAATTCAAAACCTATTAATAGATCATTCTCTTATCACCAAAGAAATTTTGCAAAATTTAGTAGAAAACGGATATAACAAAAATGTAAAAAACAAAGCTATCGCTAAATTGAATAGTAAAAAGTATAGAAATTAAAATCTAAAAAATTAAGAAAAAGAAAACTCCAATCCATTGATAATCAATCAAATCTACTCTCCTCCAATTTTTCTTCCCTATTTAAAAAAAAACTTTGTAACCATTCCTGATTCTTGAAGTAACCACGTCAGAACACACAACAAAACAGGTATAACGAACGAAAGAAATGACCGACGAACAGCTCATGATAAAAGTCCAAAATGGAGACATTGCGAAAGCAGCTGTCTTGTTTGAGCGATATAGTGGTCGGCTATACAACTTTTTTGTTCGATTAACATTTGATGAATCGTTGAGTGAAGACTTGACGCAAAATGTTTTTGAAAGGATTATTCGCTACAAGCATAGCTTCAATGAAAACCATCAATTCAAATCTTGGATTTTTCAAATTGCAAGAAATGTACGAATGGATTTTTATAAAAAAAATAAAGTCAAAGTAGCAGGGGAAGTAGATGTGTCGAACGTGATGATGATGACCAGTTCTATTTCTGATAAAATGGAAAAGCAAGATGACTTGAAAAACTTGAATAGAGCGATGTCTCATCTCAAACCAGAACAAAGAGAAATATTAGTTCTTACTCGTTTTCAAAAATTAAAATATGCTCAAGTTGCTGAAATGATGAATACTTCGGAAGGAGCAGTAAAAGTGAAAGTGCATCGAGCCATCAAAGAATTACGCAATGTGTTTTTTAAAATAGATAAACTGTAAAAATATTATCCATAATCGGATGATTCCAAAAATAACTTTCATGGAATTTCAAGAACTAGAAAATAAATTAATTGATTACCTCGACGATGCCCTTACTCTAGAGCAAAGAATGGAAATGGAGGAGCAATTGGAAAATTCAGCAGAACTTCGCAAAATTTTAGAAGAGTTGAAAGCAGTTATACATGGAATGGATACTGCTGAGAAATTTCAACCATCGGTAAATTTGAAAAATAACTTCGACCAATTTTTACAAAAAGAAATGAAGCAGCAGGGAGGGAGCGATGCGAATATTGTAGAATTCAGAAAACCGAAATCAGGTCATAATAGGTTTTTATTTCAGATGGCTGCAGCCGCTGCCATTTTAATTATGGGAGTTTTTATTGGAAAAAATATAGGAGGAGGAGAACAAATTTCAGGTGATGATTTAGTTACAATAAAAGAAGAAATGCGAACTGAAATGTTGGAACTTTTAGATAAAGATAAATCTACGAGTGCAAGAATTAAAGCAGTCAATATCAGTTACGAACTTCAACCTGATGACGAGATAGTAGATGCATTAATTCAATCTATGAATATTGATAAAAGCACAAATGTTCGAATCGCAGCCATGGAAGCTTTGTCTCATTTTGGTGATGACCTGAAAGTAAGAACTGCTCTGTGTAAATCTCTCGGAGTACAAACCAATCCTATGATTCAATTATCAATGATAAAAATTTTGATCAATATGAAAGAAAAGCAAGCGGTAGAATATTTTGAAAAAATCATTGAAAAAGAGAATACAGTTCCTGAAGTTAGAGATGAAGCCCAAATGGGAATATTCAAAATGATGTAAATATTAACGATTAATCCATTTAATAATAAATTCAAGACAACAGTAATTTTATAAAAAAAGAAAAGATGAAAAAATTAATAAAGAGAATATCAAGTATAGGTTTAATCCTATTTTTAGCACTTTCCATTTCAGCTCAAGACTATAAGGTTAAAATGAGCGCAGGAGGAAAAGTTATAATTAGCAAGGTCGATAAAGTCGATATTGTGGGACATAATGGAACAGAAGTAGTTATTGTAGGTGCCTCTCGCAAAAGTAATGAAGATGAGAGAGCTTCTGGACTTCGAGTAATTAATGGTTCTGGAAATGTGGATAATACAGGACTTGGCCTGTCAGCAGTAAAGGAAGGAAATGAATTGACAGTCGAACAAATTTCAAAAAATACAGAAGGTAGGTTTACGATCAAAATTCCTCAAGGTGTTTCTGTTTTATATGAGCACAATAGACATGAGGGTGATGATTTGAATATCAAAGATATCAGTGGAGAAATTGAAGTGACTGCACATTTTAATGATGTGAAATTAGAAAACGTTACTGGGCCAATGTCAATCAATACCGTTCATGGTGATATTGAAGCAGTATTTTCAAAGGTAAATCAGAGCAATCCAAGTACCATTCGATCATCACATGGTCTTATTGATGTGACGTTACCTTCCTCAACTAAAGCAAATTTAAAATTAAGATCATCTCATGGAGATATGATGACTGATTTTAATATCAGTAAAAATGTAAAATCAGGCGCGAAGAGTGGTGGTGATAATGAAGATGATTGTGGTGGTTGCGGAAATAATTCGTCTTCTATGATTGGCGCAATAAACGGTGGCGGTGTTTTGATTGACCTTTACACTTCACACGCGAATATTTATTTGCGGAAAAAGAAATAATAACCTAGTTCAATATAAAAGGAGGCGTTTGCTTGTTTTGAAAAAAAAATAAGAAAACGCCTCTATCTCACACTATCATTTTTTACCCTCTACGATTCATCGTAGAACTAAAATTCTTAATCATGAGAACAATTTCCATCTTTGTAATTATATTGTTATCTGCGTCATTTAGTTATGCTCAAAAGTCAGTTGACAAAACGATTAAAACAAAATCAGGTCAAGAGGTTAACTTTAATTTTAATCGAGCTGATGTAAAAATTACTACTTGGAATAAAAATGAAATATCAATTTCAGGAATTGCTAAGATTAACAATGGAGAAAACGATGATGCATTTACAATTAAAGTAAAAGAGATTGATGGCGTGTGGAACATCAGTACTTTTTTGAAAAATGAAAGTGATATTCCTAGAATGATTTCGATGACAAAGGATGGAGTGACGACTTATAGAAAAGTGGATAAGAAAAAAAACAGATGGGATGGATGGAATAATTTATCTGAACAAGGTGAAAAATATGACCATGTAAATATTGGAATAATTACAGAAATAGAGTTGGAAGTAAAAGTTCCACAAAATATAGCAATGAACATTAAATCAAAATTTGGAGATGTTGATATCGAAAATTTCCAAGGAAAACTTTATGCTAAGAATACGCACGGACATATCAATGCGGTTTTTTCAAAACCAATTCGAAAAGATGTAAACTTAGCTTCAACTCATAATTTTGTCGATGTAAGTGTGCCAAGTAATTCACAATTAAATGTCGAACTCAAATCATCTCATGGAGAAATGTTAACTGATTTAGATTTGGACTTCCAACAAGGCGCTGGAGGGAGAAATAATAATAGTTGCTCTTCAAGTAAGAATAAAATTGTTGCAAATCTAAATGGAGGAGGATCTAATTTAAAACTCAAAGCAACTCATAACAATGTTTACCTCAGAGAATATAAAATGAATAACTAAAAAGAATCCGATTTAAATTTAGTTTGAAATATTTAAACCTCATAATGCAGATGATAGGAATGTCATCTGCATTTTATTTTTTGGAGAAGACAGGTACCTTTAATTTTTTATTTTTTTGTAATTGTATTGTTTTTACAAATGATGAAGTTGTTTTAAAAACGTTCCATCTAAAAATCACATCGCCTATAATCAAAACTAACCAACCTGAAAGGAAAACTATATTTCGAGAAATTTCAATCATCATTCCCATTTCTATTTGAGGTTTTCCCAAACCAAAATAGGCCATTTCAAAACAAATTACCATCGCAGTAAAGAGAAATAACAATAAACCTAGATTACGAGTGTTTTGAACATAATCAGGAGGCCGATGCAATTGACTTTTTCGAAAAGAACGAATTGCATGCCCATCTTTTGGGTTTATTTTTATCAGTTCTTTTAAAATAAATTCTGCATTATGGTATTCCAATAAATTATAATGTGCTGCTGATTTTTGCAGTAATAATTTTCGATAAATATCTTCGCCTTGGTAATATTGAATGTTATTTTGAATGACTGCTTCGATGGTTTCGTCGCAAGTTTTCAATAGATTTTGATAAAGTCCAGTTTCTAACAGCGCTTCGATATACGCCAAGTGCAACTCAAAATATTCATGAAATTTTAATCGCTGAATATCTTTTTCATGCATCGCATAAAAATCTACAATCAATTGATAAGCATGAATATCAATCTCCTTGAAGTCATTATAAGTATTAGAATGTAGGGAAGCAAAATCGGACATAACAAAATCAATTTAATCTTCGAATAAGTATTTATTCTAAAATTAGTGTTGTTAGCGCTTCAATGCGTAAATAACACTAGTGTTAACGTAAAAAATGGATTGTTATATTCGATGTGTGGGAGCCACAAAGCAGACTATTAAGATAAAAAGAAAACAGCAACATAGCAATGTTTTTTACCGAAAATATAAGTGAGTATTTTCATTTTGATTACTTTTGATTTATTGGTAATATAATCTTTAAAAATCAGATGAGGAAAACTTATGGCAATACTTGGTGGGGGAAACAATGGCTCAATTCCCTCAATAATATCGATTTCTCGAACCGCTTGCCTCGAGGTAGAACCTATGCAAATAAAGGTTTGGCGAGGAATATTGAATTTGATAACAATATAATTACGGCAGAGGTTCAAGGTTCAAGCTATCAACCTTATAAAGTTCGTTTTACGATTCCAAAATTTTCAGCTACTCAGAAAGCGAATATCATTAGCTTAATTACAGATAATCCTTTTTTCCTTTCTAAACTACTCAATCGAGAATTGCCACCCAATCTTAATCGTCTTTGTGAAATTAAAGGGATCTATATCTTTCCTGAAAAATGGGATGATTTGCAGGGCAGTTGCAGTTGCCCTGATTGGGCTGTTCCATGCAAGCACATGGCGTCGGTTCTATATTTGATTGCGAATGAAATTGACAAAAATCCATTTGTCGTTTTTCAATTGCATGATTTTGATTTGTTCAAAGGTTTGGAAGGAGTTGGTTATTCTGCAAGCGAGCAAACGAGTGTTCCTATTTTTTCAATCAAAGATTTACAGAGACCTTTTTCTTTTGAAAAAAATAAAATTAAAGGAGCTGTTCGAACGGACTTTATCTTGTCTGCAGAAATTATTGTTATTGCTCTGGGAACAGTACAGGCTGCGCCTTTTTTACAGCAAATTATGGTGATAAGTCTTATCGCGGGGGCCATGACCATCGGCGTTTATGGATTGGTGGCTGGCATTGTTAAGTTAGACGATGCGGGTTTGTATTTGATTGAATCGGGTAAAGAAAAAAATGAAAAAATTCGGTCTTTTTTAGGAGGGATGCTACTTGGTTTTTCTCCTAAACTAATGAAGTTTTTATCCGTGTCAGGAACGGCTGCTATGTTCTTGGTAGGCGGGGGTATTTTGCTTCATGGCTTGCCAATGAGTCACGATGCTTTGCATTATATAGACGAACTAATGGTGGCCTTTCCCATGGCCACTGTGCTAAGCGTTTTGATGCCCATGCTTGTAAATGTAGTGCTGGGCATTGTCGCTGGCAGCATTGTTTTGTTTGCAGTAAAGGGCGTTAATTTTTTGAGAAAAAAATAAGAAAAAATTGGGAAAGCGAGAAAAAATTCTCGCTTTTCATGTGCTCTATTGAAAATAGGAAAGATATTTTCCGTAACCCTTTTGGGTCATTTCCTCCAGAGGAACAAATCGCATTGCGGCAGAGTTCATGCACCATCGCTTGCCTGTAGGTGCGGGGCCGTCATCAAAGACATGGCCCAGATGCGAGTCTGCGTAGCGGCTGCGCACTTCGGTACGAGTGGTGAACAGTGTATTGTCTTCATGAGCGGTGATAAAGGCCTCATCTATAGGTTGGGTAAAGCTCGGCCAGCCTGTGCCAGATTGGTACTTGTCTGTTGAAGAGAAGAGTGGCTCGCCACTGATCACATCCACATAAATGCCTTTTTCTTTGTTATCCCAATAGGGATTGTGAAAAGCGCGTTCGGTGGCGTCTTCACGGGTCACCTTATAGGTCAGTTTTGGTAACGTTTTTTGTAAATCCGAATCACTTGGGCGCTCAAATTTATCTGCTCCCTGCCAGGATTGTGTTACGTCTTTTACAAGCCAAGGGCGGTGATCTGGATCATCCCAGTGCTCTTTTAGAAACTGGTCGCGACCGGATCGATAGCGGTAATACTTGTACTTGAGCGAGTGGGTTTTGTAGTAATCCTGATGGTAATCTTCCGCGGGATAAAAGCTATCTAGCTTGGTGATTGCTGTGACGATGGGTTTTTTAAAGGGGCCACGTTCTTCCAGTTCCATCCTTGATGCTTTAGCAGCCTCTTTTTCTTCATCGGTTTGATAAAAAATTTCGCTGCGATACTGGGTGCCCCGGTCCACGAATTGTCCGTTGGCGTCGGTGGGGTCGATATGGCGCCACAACCAGGTCAGTAGGTTGTCGTAGCTAACCACTTTGGGGTCATAGATGACCTTTACGGCTTCGGTGTGCCCGGTGCTGCCAGCGGCTACTTGTTGATAGCTGGGATTGGCGACGTCGCCACCCGCATACCCGCTGATAACGTCGCTAACGCCGTTCAGTTGCTCAAAATCGGACTCGGTACACCAGAAACAGCCACCGGCGAAATAGGCTTCGGCGGCTAGGGATGGTGCGCTGATTATCAGCAACCCCAGTAATGTAATCATTCGCATAAGTGCTTACCTCCTGCCTGTTGGATGCAGCCGGTCGTGATTTGTTGCAAACCGTTATGGCTTACATCACCGGTATGTGTAAACGGACAGGGAGCGGAGCCCGAATCTGTCATGGTACCAGCCTGACATAAACCGGGGGCAATGCCGTGAAGAGCAGGCAAGGGCTGGCGATTATTGGTCTGTGGATAATGGCTGGCTGGTGTTTGGCGCAGGGCCCGGCACTTCAGCTAGCGCAGACATATCAGCAGGGAATGGCCCTGGAGGGGTACTGGGTCAGCGAAAAGCTGGATGGGGTGAGAGCTTACTGGAATGGGGAGCACTTGATCAGTAAAGGGGGGTATGTGATCAATGCCCCGGCTTGGTTTGTGCGCGGTTACCCGAGTACGCCTATGGACGGGGAGTTGTGGATGGGGCACGGGCGTTTTTCGGCTGTTTCTGCAGCGGTGCGGCGGGTGCAGCCCAACGCTGAGGAGTGGCGGCACATTCGATATAAGGTGTTTGATTTGCCGGCCAGTGGTGCGCCATTCTCACAGCGTATTCAACAAATGAAGGCGCTGGCGTCAGCCAGCAATGGCTATACCTTTTCCGTCATAGAACAGCAGCCGGCCTCAAGTCACGCGGCATTATTACAGCGGTTAGACAAGGTGATGGCGGCAGGGGGGGAAGGGCTGATGCTGCATCACGGCGATAGCCTGTACCAGGCGGGCCGCAGTGATGCGGTGTTGAAAGTGAAGACCTATCAAGATGCGGAAGCGGTGGTGATTGGCTACACAGCAGGCAAGGGGAAATACCGTGGCATGATGGGGGCGCTGGTGGTTGAAAGGTCGGATGGTCGTCAATTCAAGCTGGGGACCGGCTTTACTGATAAACAGCGCAAGGCACCGCCGCCCTTGGGGGCCACGGTGACTTACAAGTATTTCGGAAAAACGGCTACGGGGCTGCCCCGCTTTGCCCGTTTTCTGCGTATTCGACGCGATGAACCTTTGGCCGAGCCGTAAGGGGGCTGGTGTTATTTCGGGTACAGCGATATTACCCGGCCCACCGTGCGGGGCAGGCCGGGATGCCTCAGGGTTGCAGGTTCAGTTCGTAGATGGCTTCGTTACCACTGTCGTCCAGTAACGTGGCGAGGAAGCTGCCACCCGCTCCGGCAACCGCATCCGCCACAAAATTCTTTGCGCGGTTGGTATTGGGGACCCGGAATACGATTTCCAGATTGCTGGTGTAACCCAGGATGGGTGCGAAGGACCAGTTATTGTCGGCGGTGGGTGTTACCGGGCTGTTGGCCTGAATGTAGTTACCCACTACCTGGCGGTTTTCATCCGGGGATTCAATCACCACATGATCGCCACCCGTGCCGGCGAATTTACCGCCGTGGGCGCGGTAGTCGTTACTGGCAATAAGAAACGTCTGGTCAGGATCAATGGCGGTTCCTTCAAATTGCAGGTCGACAATGCGTGTTCCATCGCTGACTTTGACACAGTCGCCGTTGTAGCGGGCCGGTTCGGTTACATCGATTTGGTAGGTGACGCCGTCGATCACATCGAAGTTGTAGGTGGGGAAGCCAGTGAAATCCACCAGCTCCTGACGGTCAGCCGTATCGGTGATCTGGAAGAACTGCGAGGCGGAACACTCCAGCCATTGTTCCAGTTCGGCACCGGTGACTTTAACCGCCATCAGGCGGTTGTTATACAGGTACAGGTCGGCAATGTTTTTCACTTTCAATTCGCCGGCGGGCACCACGGTGAAACTGCTTTCCTCGGCGCAGACGCCCTTGCGGTCGCAGGCTTTGAACGGCGCCGCAGCAGACAGCACCGGCAGGCCATCCAGCTCGGTGCCGACAATGGCGTCTTCCACATAGGCCTTCTGGGCATCGCTGACGATCTGGATGGAAGGGTCATCTTTCACCACCGCCAGGAAGCTGAAGATGTCGTCGGTGGATTCGCCGATCACCTGACCCATGTATTCCAGGGTGGCGTCGTGGTCGGGTTTAACCAGGGCGGTGAGGGCGGCATCGGCCTCCCCGTCCGGGTCCAGGGCGCGGGCTTCCACCTTGCTGTCCACCACGGTCCAGCTTTCACCGTCCTCATTGAGTGCCAGGCTCAGGTCGATGATGCCCAGGTGGCTGCCCCAGTAGCCGGGCATTACCGAGGGCACGCCCTTGATGGTGCCTTTTTCCAGATCCACGTTAGCGGTGTTGGCAAAGCTGTCTGAGGGGAAGGTCAGGTGGCTGTGGCCGAACATGATGGCGTCGATGCCCTCCACGTCCGCCAGGTACCAGCTGCTGTTTTCTGCCTTGGCCTCTTCCGAGTAGGCGGTGGTGTTGATGCCGGAATGGGGAATGGCGACGATGATGTCCGCCCCTTCCGCCTTCATCTGTGGCACCAGTAACTCCGCGGTGGCCTTGATGTCTTTGGCGGTGACCTTGCCCTCCAGGTTCTTCTTGTCCCACTGCATGATTTGCGGTGGCAGGAAGCCGATAAAGCCCAGGGTCAGTTCGTGGGGGTTGCCGTTCCGGTCGTAGACCGTCTTGGTGATTAGCTTGTACTGGTCGAAGTGGGGGGTGTTGCCGTCGGCGCTGAATACGTTGGCGCTGATGTAGGGGAAGGCGGCGTCGTCCACGCTTTCGGCGAGGAAATCCAGGCCGTAGTTGAATTCGTGGTTGCCGTAGTTGCCCACGTCGTAGGCCATTTCATTCATCACCTTGTAGACCGGGTGCACTTCGCCGCTGGTGAGCCCTTGCGCCTGGCGCCAGTCGCCCATGGGGCTGCCCTGGATCAGGTCGCCGTTGTCCACCAAAGCGGAATTTTCTGGGTGGGCAATTTCCTCACGGGCCTGCTTGACCAGCATGGCGGTACGTACCAGACCGTGGCCGTTATCTACGCTGTCGCTGTAGTAGTTGTAGTCCATCACGTTGGCGTGGATATCGGTGGTTTCCATCAGGCGCAGATCCACCCGTGGGGTGGTGTCCTGTTGGGCGGGGGTGTTGTCGTCATCGCCGCCGCAGCCGCTGAGCAGGGCGCCGCCGGCCAGAGACAGGGCCAGCAGGGATCGCAGTGAAGCCTTCATGGTGTTTCCTGTGTTTGGGTTCAAGGAAGGGCGGCGCGAACGCCGCCGGAGAATTTTTTAAAACGAATCAGGGGCAGTTGCTGATCACGGTGAGAGCGCTCACCGATTCAAGGCTGGGGTGGTTCATGTACAGGTCACGCACGCCGTCCACTTCCAGGGTCTGGCCGACCATGGCCGGGTTGTTGGCGGGGCTGTACTCGGCGCGTTGGTCGGACTCCAGCTTCACGTAGACGCTGGTGCTGCTGTTCAGGTCGCCCAGCTCCAGGGCGTAGGGGTCGTTGACGCCGCCGATCACTTCGCCCACCACGGTGAGCGGGGTGCCCTGGCTGCTGGCGTAGGCATCGCTCACCGACACCGCGCCGCTGCTGCCACAGCTGCCGCCTCCACTGCTACCGTCCACCAGCTGCATGTCGGTGACGTATTCGATGCTGGGTTCGCCCATGTAGACATCGCGCTCGCCGCTCACCTGCAGGGTTGCGCCGATCACTGCCGGGTTGTTCTGCGGGCTGAAGTCGTTGCGGTACTGGCTATCCAGTTTCACGTAAAGGGTGGCGCTGCCGGCACTGTCCTCAATTTCCAGGGCGTACTCGCCGTTGATGGCCTGGGTGATCACGCCTTCCACCGTCACCGTTGTACCCGTGGGTTCGGCCAGTGCCTCGCTCACGGACAAGGTGTCTCCGGTGCCGCCGCCAGTGCTGCCACCGGGGCCGTCCGGAGCCCCATAGGCGCCGTAGTCAAAGGTGCTGGCATCCCAGGGGTTATAGCCGCCGGAGGGGGTGTTCCA
>OJFR01000492.1_pt1 | contig 12988 bp, 10 predicted proteins | sample 1594121 | NCBI WGS metagenome assembly OJFR01 (sample SAMN05416812, study PRJEB24817) | seawater metagenome | isolation source: Sea water | place: Canada:Atlantic | collected 2013-07 | reverse complement strand
CTTCCGGTTCAAAGCCCAGCCACAGATCGCCGCAGGCTTCCTTCGCCCAATCCTGGTCATGGCTGCACAGATCACTGACAAACAGGCAGCCACCGGTGTTCATCAGTGCCGAGGCATCCAGAAAAATGTCCGCGGGGCTGGGTACGTGATGCAGGACCATGTTGGCCACCACCAGGTCAAAATCGTCACCACGAGCCAACAGGTTGTCGGTAACACCTTCAATCAAATCGACGTTGTTCAGACGTTCTTCGATGCAGGTACGGGTGGCCTTGGCCAGCATGTCGCGGGAGTTGTCCAGTGCCACCACGTGATTGCAGATCTTCGAGAGCACCGGCAGGAATGCGCCTTCACCGGGGCCGATTTCCAGGGCCGTTTTCCAGTCATGACGCTCGGAACGATTACGAATCAGGTTCGCCACCGGTTCGGCGTAGAGGTCAAACGCGGCAATGAGTTCCTGTTGCTCCCGGAATTTTTCGGCGTAACGGGAGAAGAAGGCCTGGGACTGGTCCGCGCGCTGATTGCGGATGGCTTCGATCTTTTCCTGCAGATGCTCAGGCAGCGGAATACGGTCCACGCTCTGGAAAACCTGGCGGATGGTCTGGTCCGTCAGCTTGTCGCTTTCGAGGTTCAGGGGGCGCCGGTAGAAAATGGCGTTGCCTTCCCGCTGGGGTTCCAGCAGTCCTGCCTTGTGCATCACCTTCAAATGATGACTCATGCCCGACTGGCGCATCTCGAAGAGCTGGCTCAGCTCCAGTACACCGAAGGTGTCCCGACGCAACACCCGCAGAATCTCCAGGCGTAACGGGTCACCGCTCGCTTTGAAGATCGGTGCCAGGGCGTCCACGGAGGACAGGTCAGTTGCAGGTGTGGTCATGGATGTCATGGGAAAGAAGTGTAGGCATGTCTTTCCGGGCAATCAACATCTATATCAAAATAAATTGATATAGATTTAGATCTGTTTGAAAAATCAGATAAAATTTCTGTGCAAAAATTCCGGTGTTGAAAACATCCGTAAAACATTCATAAAAAGAGTGTCGCCGATTTGCCCCGGTGGTCACTAATCGGCGAAAATACGCGCCTTCTTTTTAACCGTTCACCTTTTGCCGACCAAAAACTGGAGAAACGTCAATGCCGTCTCGCACAGATCTCGCCAACGCCATTCGCGCGCTGAGCATGGATGCGGTTCAGAAAGCCAAATCCGGCCACCCGGGCGCGCCCATGGGTATGGCGGACATCGCCGAGGTCCTCTGGAACGATTTCCTTAGCCACAACCCGGCAAATCCCAATTGGGCTAACCGTGACCGGTTTGTGCTGTCCAACGGCCATGGCTCCATGCTGCAGTATTCCCTGCTGCACCTGAGCGGCTATGACGTCTCCATTGATGACATCAAGAACTTCCGCCAACTGCACTCCAAAACCCCGGGCCACCCGGAATACGGCTACACGCCGGGTGTTGAAACCACCACCGGCCCGCTGGGACAGGGTATTGCCAATGCGGTCGGCTTTGCGCTGGCGGAGAAAACCCTGGCGGAGCAGTTCAACCGCCCTGGTCACAATGTTGTTGATCACTACACCTACGCCTTCCTGGGCGATGGCTGCCTGATGGAAGGCATTTCCCACGAGGTGTCTTCCCTGGCCGGCACATTGGGCCTTGGCAAGCTGATCATGTTCTACGACGACAATGGCATCTCCATCGACGGTGAAGTGGACGGCTGGTTTACCGATGACACGCCCAGGCGTTTCGAAGCTTATGGCTGGCAGGTCATTCCCGAGGTTGATGGCCATAACCCGGAGGCCGTTCGCGCTGCGATTGAGGCCGGCCGGGCGAACACAACTCAGCCCACACTGATTTGCTGCAAGACCATCATTGGTTTTGGTTCCCCCAACAAGCAAGGCACCGAAGCCTGTCACGGCGCTGCGCTGGGTGAGGACGAAATTGCACTGACCCGCGAGAAGCTGGGTTGGAACCACGGTGCTTTCGAGATCCCGTCGGAAGTATACGGTGCCTGGGATGCCCGTGAAAAAGGCGCTGCCGCGCAGACCGAGTGGGAACAGGCATTTGCCGCCTACGAAAAGGCGGAACCGGAACTGGCCGCTGAGCTCAAGCGTCGTATGGCCGGAGAACTGCCGGCGGACTTCTCCGAGAAGGCCCAGGCGTATATTCAGGAGTGCCAGGACAAAGGCGAAACTGTTGCCAGCCGCAAGGCGTCCCAGAACACCCTGAACGCCTATGGCCCGATGCTGCCGGAATTGCTGGGTGGCTCTGCCGACCTGGCGGGCTCCAACCTCACCATCTGGAATGGCAGCAAGCCACTGACTAAAGAAGACGCCAGCGGTAACTACGTTTACTACGGTGTTCGCGAATTCGGCATGGCAGCCATCATGAACGGCGTCGCCCTGCATGGCGGCTTCGTACCTTATGGCGCTACCTTCCTGATCTTCATGGAATACTGCCGTAACGCCGTGCGCATGGCCGCGCTAATGAAACAGCGCTCCATCTATGTGTTCACCCACGACTCCATTGGTCTGGGCGAAGATGGTCCTACGCATCAGCCCATCGAGCAGTTGGCGAGCCTACGCACCACGCCTAACATGAGCACCTGGCGCCCGGCGGATGCCGTTGAGTCAGCGGTTGCCTGGAAAGCCGCCCTGGAGCGTGTCGATGGCCCGACAGCACTGGTCTTCTCCCGTCAGGGACTGCCGCACCAGCAGCGTGATGCCGAGCAACTGGCCAACATCGCCAAGGGTGGCTACATCCTGTCAGACAGCGAAGGCACGCCGGACCTGATCCTCATCGCCACTGGTGGTGAAGTGGGGCTGGCTCAGGACGCGGCCGAAGCTCTGCGCCAGAAGGGTAACAAGGTTCGCGTGGTATCCATGCCATCTACCGACACCTTCGACGCCCAGAGTGCTGCCTATAAGCAGGAAGTGCTGCCGCTCGAAGTGACCAACCGGGTCGCCGTCGAGGCCGCCATTGAGGACTACTGGTACAAGTACGTTGGCCTGGACGGCCGCGTGGTGGGCATGAGCACTTTCGGTGAGTCCGCGCCTGCCGGTGAGCTGTTCAAGGAATTCGGCTTCACGGTAGACAACATTGTCGCTGTGGCTGGGGAGCTGCTGGAAGCCTGATGAGTACCGCTGCACCGTATCGCATCGCCATCAATGGATACGGCCGTATCGGCCAGTGCGTCTTGCGTGCACTCTACGAGAATCGTTTTCGCGATCACCTTCAGGTGGTCGCGATCAACGAGCTGGCGGATATCGATACCATTGCCCATCTCACCCGCTACGACTCCACCCATGGTCGATTCCAGGGTGAGATAAACGTTGAGGGCGATTCCCTGCTGGTGAACGGGGACCGTATTCGTGTCGTCCGTTGCGCCGAAGCATCGGAGCTGCCCTGGGACGAGCTGGGCATTGATCTGGTGCTGGAGTGTTCCGGTGCATTCACCGACCGTGCGACGGCCGGGCAACACCTGAAGGCTGGTGCTGAGCGCCTGCTGTTCTCACAACCGGCGGAATCCGATGTGGATCGCACCATTGTCTATGGTGTGAACCAGGATCAACTGGTCGAGTCTGATCGTATCGTGGCAGCCGCATCCTGCACCACCAATTGCCTGGTGCCGGTTATCCAAGTGCTTGATGAGGCATTGGGAGTGAAGCACGGCACCACGACCACCATCCACGCGGCCATGAATGACCAGCCGGTGATCGACGCCTACCACCATCAGGACCTGCGCCGAACCCGCAGCGCCCTGCACAATATTGTTCCGGTCGACACAGGCCTTGCGAAGGGCATTGAGCGCTTGCTGCCTCACATGGAAGGCAGGTTCAGCTCGGTGGCCATGCGGGTGCCCACCATGAACGTGTCGGCCATCGACATGGTGGTGAATGTCAGGGAAAACACCTCGGTGGAGGCGGTGAACAACTTACTAAAAAACGCCGCCCACGGCCCGCTGAAACACATTCTGGGCTACACCGATGAGCTTCTGGCCAGCTCCGATTTCAATCACGACGCCCACTCCGGCATCGTCGACGGAGGCCAGACGCGCGTAACCGGTGGCACCATGGTGAAGGTGCTGTGCTGGTTTGATAACGAGTGGGGGTTTGCAAATCGGATGCTGGACGTCAGCAAACACTGGCTCTCCAGCCACTGACACATTTTTTGATCAGGGGATGAACAACGATGACTATCAAGAGAATGACCGATCTGGATCTCGCCGGTAAGCGGGTACTGATTCGTGAAGACCTCAACGTACCGGTAAAAAATGGTGAAGTATCCAGCGACGCCCGCATCCGCGCCTCGCTGCCGACGATCAAGGCGGCAAAGGACGCAGGCGCAAAGGTCATGCTGATGTCCCACCTCGGCCGCCCGGAAGAAGGCGTTTACGACGAAGCCTCCTCCATGAAACCGGTGGCCGACCACCTCAGCAAGGTACTGGGTCAGGAAGTTCGCCTGATCACCGATTACCTCGAGGGCGTTGATGTAGCCGACGGCGAAGTCGTCCTTTTCGAAAACGTCCGTTTCAACAAGGGCGAGAAAAAAGACGACGAAGAGCTTTCCAAAAAGTACGCTGCGTTGTGTGATGTCTACGTGATGGACGCCTTCGGCACCGCCCACCGCGCCCAGGCCTCTACCCATGGCGTTGCCCGCTTCGCCCCGGAAGCCTGCGCTGGCCCGCTGCTGGCCGCAGAGCTGGAAGCCCTCGGCAAAGCCCTGGATAACCCGGCCAAACCCGTGGTTGCGATTGTCGGCGGCTCCAAGGTGTCCACCAAACTGGACGTGCTCAACGCCCTGGAAAAAGTCTGCGACTCCATTATCGTCGGTGGCGGCATCGCCAACACCTTCCTGGCGGCTGCCGGTCACCCGGTGGGCAAATCCCTGTGCGAGCACGACCTGATCGACACCGCCCGGGAAATCGCCTCCCGCGTTGAAATTCCGCTACCGGTGGATGTTGTGGTCGCCAGCGAATTCGCCGAAACCGCGACCGCCACCACCAAGAATATCTCCGATGTCAGCGATGATGACATGATCCTGGACGTTGGCCCGGAAACCGCTGGCCAGTTCGCCGAGCTGTTAAAAAGCGCCAAAACCATCCTCTGGAACGGCCCGGTTGGCGTCTTTGAATTTGATCAGTTCAGCAACGGCACCCAATCCCTGGCGAAAGCCATCGCAGAAAGCGACGCTTTCTCCCTGGCTGGCGGCGGTGATACCGTCGCTGCCGTTGACAAGTACGGTGTGAGTGACAAGATTTCGTACATTTCCACCGGTGGTGGTGCTTTCCTGGAATTCGTGGAAGGTAAAACCCTGCCAGCGGTTGCTGTACTCGAACAGCGCGGCGCATAGCACAAGCTTGAATCGCGAGGAGGGCAGAGACACTCTCCCGGGACCGTCAAAAACATGGATGTTTTTGTCGAGCGTACACGGACGTATTTACAGCGTGTCCCGGGAGAGTGTTTCTGCCCTCCGACGCAGACTCCAAACCAGAGAAGTCTGCCAAAGACATTGTTTAATAAACCAAGGAGACAACCCCAATGGCCCTGATATCGATGCGGCAACTGCTGGACCACGCCGCCGAGCACGGCTACGGCGTGCCGGCGTACAACGTGAACAACCTGGAACAGATGAGGGCCATCATGGAAGCGGCCGACAAGACTGATTCTCCGGTCATTGTTCAGGCCTCTGCGGGCGCTCGCAAGTACGCCGGTGCGCCCTTCTTGCGTCACCTGATTCTGGCGGCCATTGAGGAGTTTCCCCATATTCCAGTGGTTATGCACCAGGACCATGGCACCAGCCCGTCCGTATGCCAGCGCTCCATTCAGTTAGGCTTCAGCTCCGTAATGATGGACGGCTCCCTGGGTGAAGACGGCAAAACCCCAACCGACTACGAATACAACGTAGATGTTACCCGTCGCACCGTTGAGATGGCCCATGCCTGTGGCGTGTCCGTGGAAGGCGAACTCGGCTGCCTGGGCTCCCTGGAAACCGGGCAGGCCGGCGAAGAAGACGGTATTGGCGCAGAGGGCACCCTGGACCACAGCCAGATGCTGACCGACCCGGAAGAAGCGGCGGATTTCGTCCAGAAAACCCACGTGGATGCCCTGGCCATTGCCATCGGTACCAGCCACGGCGCCTACAAGTTCACCCGTCCGCCGACCGGTGACATCCTGGCCATCGACCAGATCAAAGCCATCCACGCCCGCATCCCGGACACCCATCTGGTTATGCACGGCTCCAGCTCCGTGCCCCAGGAGTGGTTGAAGATCATCAACGAATACGGCGGCGAGATCCCGGAAACCTATGGCGTGCCGGTTGAGGAAATCGTTGAAGGCATCAAGCACGGTGTTCGCAAGGTCAACATCGACACCGACCTGCGCCTGGCCAGCACCGGTGCAACCCGTCGCTTTCTGGCCCAGAACCCGGCCGAGTTCGACCCGCGTAAATTCCTGAAGGCGACCATGCAGGCGATGACTGACGTTTGCGTTGCCCGCTACGAAGCCTTCGGTACTGCCGGCAACGCCAGCAAGATCAAACCGGTTAACCTTGAACGCATGTTCGAGCGGTATGCTTCTGGTGAGCTGGATCCCAAGGTTCGATAAGCTTTGGAGTTTGCCCCTCCTTTGTAGCCTGCTGGCCTGGCGGGCTTGCACTGGTGGGAGGGACTGCTCAGAAAACGCCCGTAAATACGTCCATGTAGGGCTTGGTCGCGCCATCCCTGGCGCTCCACATTTCTGAGCAGTCCCTCCCACCAGTGTTTGAGATACCTCGGTGATATCGCATATCGTCATCTCAGATACCTGCAGAGTCAGAAATATCTGAAGGTTCAGAACAAGCGAAGGCGGGGCACTCTTCCGGGAACGTCAAAAACATGGATGTTTTTGTCGAGCGTACAGGGACGTATTTACAGCGTGTCCCGGAAGAGTGCCCCGCCTTTGCGCTACCCGCAAAGCCTGCAGGCTAGGTGCCCAGATTAAACTCCAGGCCACAGCCACCTGATACGCATCAATTCTGATACACCCCCACCTTGTAATTTTCACTTCCTCATCAAATATAGAATTAATAATCGGGCGAAAAATGCCCAGCCATTAAAGCAGGTGTGAGGGAAAACATGGACTTCAAAGACTATTACGCCGTACTCGGTGTGAGCGAGTCTGCCTCCCCCGAGGACATCAAGAAGGCCTATCGCAAACTGGCCCGGAAATACCATCCGGATGTCAGCAAGGAAGAGAACGCCTCCGGCAAGTTCAAGGACGTCAGCGAGGCCTATGAAGTACTGAAAGACCCCGAAAAACGGGCCGAATACGACGAGCTTAAGAAATACGGCGCCCGGCAGGATGGGTCGTTTGAGCGTCCTCCCGGATGGGAGAGTGCCTCCGGCTTTGGGGGCGGTGGTTATACCGAGGCCGATGCGCGGCAGTTCAGCGACTTCTTCGAGGAAATCTTCGGCGGCGGCCGTCGCGCGGGAGCCGGATTTGGCTCCGCGTTTGGCGGTGGCTTCGGCGGCGCGCGTCAATCTATGCGCATGCGGGGTGAAGACGTTCATGCCCGGATCGCGCTGTTCCTGGAGGAAGCCTTCCACGGCTGCGAAAAGCAGGTGTCGTTTAACGTCCAGGAAGCCGACGCCCAAGGCCGCGTCGTACCGCGCCAGAAAACCCTCAACGTGAAGATCCCCGCTGGCATGAAAGAAGGGCAGCACATCCGCCTGAAAGGTCAGGGCGCTCCTGGCATGGGTGGTGCGGAGAACGGTGACCTGTTTATCGAGGTGGAATACGCACCGCACCCCCACTTTACGGTCGAAGGGCGGGATATAATGGTGACGGTTCCCATCGCACCCTGGGAGGCGGCTCTTGGCGCCTCGGTCACGGTTCCGACCGTGGGCTCGAAGGTGAACGTGAAGGTGCCCAAGGGCTCTTCCAGCGGTCGCAAGCTGCGCCTTAAAGGCAAGGGCCTGCCAGGCAAGCATCCTGGCGACCAGCTAGTGGTGTTGCAGATCGTGATGCCTGAGCGGCACAGCGAAAAAGCCGAGGAACTCTACAAGCAGTTGGCCGAGGCCGAAAAAGGATTCAATCCACGCAGCAAGTTGCATGTGTAAGCGGGGGATGAAGGATGACTGACAAAGACCATATCCTGAGCGTCGAACTGGTGGAACCAACCGCTACATTCACCTTGCGGGAAATATGCGAACGCGGGGACTGCCACGCCGAGTTTGTTATTAAACTGGTGAGCTACGGTGTGATCGCCCCGGTCGAGGAATCCCCGGAAGCGCGCCAGTGGCAATTTGATCTGGAGGCCCTCGCCCGTTTGCGAAAGGCCCAGCGTTTGCAGCGTGATCTTAAAATGAACCTACCGGGGTTGGCCATGTCCCTTGAGCTTCTCGACGAGGTCCAGGAGATGCGACGTGAGGTCGATCGCCTGAATCGACAATTGAGGCAATTTTTAGGCGAGGCATAGTCACCAGGTCGGCTGGCACACCCCTGTTCAAAACCGTGGAGCGCCAGGGATGGCGCGACCGAGCCCTACATGGACGTATCTACGGGCGTGTTTTGAACAGGGGTGTGCCAGCCGACCCACCCGCCAAGCTTGAAATGCTACTCCTTGTCCATCTTCTGCAACTCCGCATAAATCTTCTCCGCCTCCTCCATCAACGTGCCATGGGTACGTAAGTCACCATTGCGCTGGGCATGCAGCGCCTTCTGAAGCTTGGCTTCGTATTCCTTCTGCAGTTTCTTCTTTGGATCGCCCTTCAGGAATCCCAGCATTTTTTCACCTGTTTTCATTGATGTGTCTGGGAGCTTACGCCAATTGGGCACGAAAGTTCACAAACGAGTCCCCGTCTTGCTAACGGAACTCGTCTGTCGGATTCTCAGTTTCAAAGAATTTCACCGGGCCGTTACAAAATCCGTACACGATTGCGTCACTCCGTGGTCCGGGTTTTGCTCTATAGTCAATCATAAGTCTGGACGGGCAGGCCGAGCCCTGCCGCCGGAATGTGTGATTCACACGTGTTGATGGAGCCCGTATGACCCCTCGTTTTCTGAAGGCGCTGGTAACGAGCCGCTTGCTGCGACCTGTTTTCCTGATTCTGATCGTTGCCGGGGTGGTGCAGGTCGCCATGAGCCAATGGCTGATTTCCAACCAGGTGAACAGCCTGGTGGAGACCGCCGGTTCCGCCCTTGAGGCCAGCAGCCGTGAAGTCAGTGGGTCGTTTGGTGACACGCGTGAAGACGTTCGCAATCGCCTGCAGCTCATGCAGCAGAGGACCACGGAGGAGTTGGCGGGTGAACTGACGCGCCAGCAGACGGCCCAGCAGGAGCGGGTGGCGAACAACGTTCGGGCAGCGGTCATGTCTGAAGCGCAGGGGCTGGCGGAGGTACTGGCGGCGGTCGCTGCGCCACTGATATGGGATCGCGATGTGCCCCGGCTGACGGATCTTATTGAGCTGGCGGATGCCCGGGAGTCGGTTCTTTTTGCGGTCTATTACGATCAATATGGGGAAAGGCTGACCCGCTATGTCGATCGCACGGATGATCGCGTACGCACCTTAATGGAGCAGGGGGAAGGCCGTGGTGCAGCAAACAAAGTTCTGGATGCGGCAAGTCGCGATCCCAATGTGGTTATTATCACCGCCGATATAAAACCCCAGGGCACGGCGATTGGTCAGCTGAAAATGGGGCTCTCACTGGAAGGGATCAACCGTGACCTCGCTGCCCTGGAAGAAGAATTCAGTGAGACCATCACCGGCAGTATCGACGCGCTGCGCCAGACTTTGGAGGCTGAGACCGGAGAGGTCAACCAGCGCCTGCAGCAACAGCTTGCCACCATGGGTGAAGACACGCAGGCACGTATTGATAGCACCGTGGAGGCACTGGATCGTGAGGCAGACAGCCTTTCCTCCAATCTCTCATTCCTTGCCATCGGTTCCGTGGTTGTGCTGATCGTTCTGGTGGCGGCCGTGCTCGGCGGCGGTCTTCTTCCCCGTGTGCTCCGGTTGAGTTCGGCCATCTGGCAGATAGCCGACGGTGAGGCCGATCTGACTCGACGGGTATCCCTCAAGGGCCGCGACGAACTGACGGAAATGGCACGGGGCATGAATCAGTTCATCGCCCGCATCCAGGAGCTGGTGTCAGACGTGAAGTCTTCTGCCGAATCAGCTGCCGACAGGGCCCGTGAGCAGGGACAGATCAGCCGCGATGCGGTATCGGCCGTTAATCGCCAGCAGCAGGAAGTGGCGGAGGTGTCGGAGACCATGTCGGCAATGTCGGGCAGCATTGCCGAAGTGGCTGACAGCGTCCAGGAAATAGCCGGTTCCGTCCAGAACGTAAACGCGGAGAGTGAGGCAACGGCATCGATTTCCCGTGATGTAAGAGGGCGTCTGGATCAGGTTGTTGCTAACGTGGAGCAGGCCGTCGCGGCGGTCAATGAGCTGAACAGCCAGAGTACGGAAATTGATTCCGTGCTCTCGGTAATCGGAGCTATTGCTGAGCAGACCAACCTGTTGGCGCTTAACGCTGCCATTGAAGCGGCGAGGGCGGGCGAATCCGGGCGCGGCTTTGCGGTCGTGGCCGATGAAGTGCGTACCCTGGCCAGCCGCACCCAGGAATCCACCACGGAAATTCAGGGCATTATTGATCGCCTTCAGCGGGGCAGCCGCCAGACCGTGACCGTGATTGATCAGGTTTCGGGGCAGGTGGCGGAATCGTCCGCCGAATTCCGTCGCGCCGACGAGCACTTCGACCAGATCAACCAAATGCTGGGTAGTTTGCAGAAACGCGCGCTTGAGATTTCGGCGGTTGCGGAAGAGCAGAGCAGGAATGCGGGGGAAGTCAGCGTCAGCGTGACGGACATTGCCCGCCTGTCCGGTGAAACCGTTGACGCCATTGAGCGCTCAGATCAGGCCAGCGGGCAGATCGGGGAACTACTGGACACCCTGCAGGGCAAGGCATCCCAGTTCCGGGTATAAGTGCGCTCGGCGGCTCTACTCACAGAGCCGCGCACGGGCACGTCGATATTCATCACCAATTCGCCCGACAAGATCGCTGACCGATACAACGTCGGTGATCTGGCTGACGCCCTGGCCGGCGGACCAGACGGTTTTCCAGGCTTTGGCTTCGTCGTCCACGGGCTTGAGCTTATCGCCGTAATTCAGCTCACCGGCCTGGTTCAGTTTATCCATGGGGTAGCCGGCGGCTTCCAGACTCTGACGCATAAAGTTTGCGGGAATCCCTGACACCGCCGGCGTGTGGATGATATCGCCCGATACCGCTTCGATGATCATGTTCTGGTAGGCCGCTTCCGCCCGCGATTCCGTGGTATTGATAAATCGCGTGCCCAGATAGCAAAGGTCAGCGCCCATCGCCTGGGCGGCCAGAATATCTTCGCCTTTGGAAAGCCCGCCGGCAAGCAGGATCACGCCCTCGAATACCTCTCGGATTTCGTGCACCAGCACGAACGGATTAATGATGCCGGCGTGTCCGCCCGCACCGGCAGACACCGCGATAATGCCATCCACACCTGCTTCGGCTGCTTTGCGGGCGTGTTTCTGGTTGGTGACATCGTGGAATACCAGGCCGCCGTAACTGTGCACCGCTTCGGTCACTTTGGTGGCGGCTCCCAGTGAGGTGATCACTATGGGCACCTGGTGTTTCACGCACAGGTCCAGATCGGCCTCCCAGCGCGGGTTCGTGCGATGAACGATGAGGTTCACGGCGTAAGGCGCGGCTGTTTGGTCCGGATGGGTTTCCCGAAAGTCTTTCAGGCCTTCGTTCATCTGAATCACCCATTCCTCGAAGCCTTCGCTGGTGCGCTGGTTCAGGGCCGGGAAGCTGCCAACAATGCCCTGCTTGCAGCAGGCCAGCGCCATCTCCGGGCCGGAGATCAGGAACATGGGTGCCGCCACCAGTGGGAGGCTCAGCGATGTCTTCAGGGATTCGGGTAAGGCCATGAGAATTCCTTAATTTTTGTTGGAACTTATGTAATGTATAAAGATCTTAGCGTGCTCATTACCGCGTGAAAACGTCCACGAATGAATAAACAATAAGGAGCTCTACCATGGGCGAGGCAAAAAGAAGAAAAGAGACCGGCGCACCGCCGCCCAACAGGAAGAAAGATCGTAAGTCGTTGTATATCGGCATCAGTGTCATCGTTCTTGTTTTTGTTGCGGTGGGCGTATTTTTCCTGACCGCGAGCCCGGCCCCCACCTCGGATGAGTTGCCGGTTGCCGGCCCCAATGCCGATCCATTTCCTGCCCAACTGGATCGCTTCGGCGTCTCCGTTGGTGACGAAGACGCACCCGTGGTGGTGCGGGAGTTCGCAGACTACCAGTGCCCCGCCTGCGCGCGTTTTTCAGACGCCAGCCAGCAGTTGAAACAGGAATACGTGGAGTCCGGCAAGGTGCGTTTTGTGTACTTTGATCTGCCACTCCAGCAACACGACAATGCCATGCCTGCCGCCCAGGCAGCGCGCTGTGCAGGTGACCAGGACAACTACTGGGCCATGCACGACAAGTTGTTCGACATGCAGACCGAATGGAGTGGTTCCAGCAGCCCGGTTGATACCTTTAGCCGCTACGCCGAGGATCTGGGGCTCGATGAGCGCCGTTTCAGCCGATGCATGACGACAGATCTTCACATTGAAGAAATCGAGCAGAGCCGTCGAGTGGCCATGCAGCTTCGCGTTACCAGTACCCCAACCGTGTTGGTGGACAACATCCGCCTGACCCGCCCCGGATGGGGGCAGTTGTCGGCGGTGGTTGAGCGGGAGCTGGCCGGCTCCCAGCGATAATACGGCGACAGGTTCTCCCTGGAAAACTTCCGTACGGCGGGAGTTTTCCAGGCCGAAAACTGCAGCGCCGGGCATTGTTAATGACGTCCCTGTAACTCCCCGTAATACTCTCCTTCGTCCGTATTCGTTAGAATGGCTGCCTCGCGCCCGTCGGCGATTATCAACCATGCTCCGGATTTACGGTCCGGCCCGCAGGAGAAACCAGAC
>OJFR01000489.1_pt1 | contig 13014 bp, 10 predicted proteins | sample 1594121 | NCBI WGS metagenome assembly OJFR01 (sample SAMN05416812, study PRJEB24817) | seawater metagenome | isolation source: Sea water | place: Canada:Atlantic | collected 2013-07 | reverse complement strand
ACGAGATCAGCCTCGGTCTCGTGGGCTCGGAGATGTGTATAAGAGACAGAGTGGGATGCGCCTCAGTGGCAAGGGAAAACGACATATACGAATCCAACCATGGCCAGTTTTGTGTTGTACTGAGCAAATCCAATGCACCTGGGAAATCATCAGGCATCACTGCCTTTGAGTAGTCTGCGCATTTTGTTTGTAGGGCCGCAGTCCAATTAACTTGGTCATCTTTATGTTTCGCGCCAAACAGTAAGTGTGATGCCTCCATGCGATGTTTAGTAATTGAATTAGGAAATCGGGTTAAGCCCAAGGCGGCTATCTCAGCGTGTTCTCGATTAAGTTTATTACATTGTTGATAATGGTAGTAATGCGTCAGGTTATTTAGGGGCGTCGTCATCACATTATCCAAATACAGCGCTTGAATTGCGGCTAATGCGCCTAAGCCACAGGCTAAGAAAAGTGCCCCCTTTTTCCCTTTTCTACGAATAGAGAAGCTTTCTCCAGCTGATTCGAACAGCAGTTTGTAACCGCGATATCCAAAGTAGAATATAAGCAACACAGTGCTGATGGCAATTAACCAAACCATGTAGCCCGCTTCTTCTTTAGGGTAGATAGCAAGATGCGTAAAAGTAAATAGGCAATACATGATCCCAATTAAGGTAGAGCTTAAATGAAGCATTTCTTTGGTATCAAACGTGGCGGGTAAATTGACATATTGCTTGAGTTTATCTGTGTCAAAGAGACGCCCAAGTAACCCGCTTAAGGTTGCTAAAATCACTATGAAAACGGCAAAACTAATACACAAAAACATAAACTGGCTCGTCATTAGGGCATCTAAGCTATCGTCAGGATAGAACACCAGTACTGCCCATTTATCGATGAGGCTGGGCTGAACAAAAAAACGTCCCGCTTGGCCATGGTAAAATCCTTTAATTGCTTTTGTTGATAAGGAAGAACTGTGGTGCTGGGTGCTATCTAAAGCGGCGCGAATACGCTGGTCCAAGATTGGACTATGATTGCCGGAGTAATAAATATTCTCTACCATTGCGCGACTAGCATCACTGTGAAAAAGTACTTGTCCGTCATCTCTGTCAACAACCATAAAAGTCAGATCCATGGGCGCTGGCTGAGCAAGAACAATGTTCGGCAAAATCACATCAGCTGCGATGATGCTGGCATAGCGATCATCTTTTTTATCCTTCTGTGGAATGTCGCTAGCATGATATAACGGCATTGAAATGGTGGTCCCCCGAGTCGCGTTATTGACGTTTAGCAAGCGTTGAATATATGCCTGTTGATACGCAGGGTTGGGCGATATGTCAGTTTCACTTGGTTTTGCCTGTTTGTTTGTCTTTTTGCGCGGTAGTGCCCAACCTTGATGATCGCGTATTTTTTTAAAGTAATCGCGGTTCGACAATTCAAACCCCTCAGGTAATACATTGTTTTCCACAAAGTAAAAAGATGGGGTCAAGATAGCGCCATCTTTATTGAGTAAAAATACATTGAGTAAGCTAAGGGGCGGCACATGCTCATCAATCTTGCCTACATGTGTTTCTAGGCTATTTTCAGCGGATAGGGTTATTTCTATATTTCGTGTAAAAAAATCAAGTATTTGTGCATCTTCAGGCGGAGTGCCATCTGGGTTTAAAAACTGAGTCAAATTGGCGCCATCAAAGTCAGAAGAAACTGTAATCCCCATGTCTTCAGTGCATTCATAGTCGATGGAAAATTTATCGGCAGATGAAACCGCTAATGGGAGAATAGCTGCGTGGCCTTGGTTTGCTCTAGGGCAGGTAAATTCGTGGAAGTTTATCTTTTCTAGGGCTTGTTTAAAAATACTATTGATATTCTGCTTAGCGGATGAATCTGACGCCTGCTGCGTAGTATCGAGCAGTGTTTGATAAAACCCACGAAATTGATTCAGTTCATCGAAAACGTGATAAACATCTTGCTCAATATCTTGGGTTATTTTTTGCGCATACTCTATGGCCTGGTGATCTTTGTTATATCGCACCACATATTTTTGAAAATAAGCTAATAGTAAAGACAACACTACGATAAAAAAACCGTAGCTTATCAGGTGGGTCACTGTGCGATTGATAACCGTAATTGAATGCGTAATGGGCAGTAAATAGAGACGTAATAAACAGAGCACGAATAGTAAGCTAACGCTGCTGACGACCAGCAAAGAAGCATTCCAGCTGGTGGTACTTTGTTGTATCAGTTTGTTGCGCGGCATTAAACCTAGCAAATATAAGTGGTTTAGGGTGTGCGTTTCGCCATTGGAAGAGTAAGAGATTGGAATATCTAAGGCGAAAGGAAAGGCAAACACCCGATATTTACCATAAGAAAGCGTAATGTCTATGTGGCTACTATAGCTGGGCAAAGGCGCGTTGCCTTGTGGTTTAACTGCATCAGCCATAGACAACAAAGAGCGGCTTTCTTGGCGCAAAAACGCTTGGTTAATACTGGTGAGATCGACGATAGATATGGTTTTCTCATGTCCCGCTGATGCTAAAACGGCCCCATCTTTGCTGGCAAATAAATATTGACTGAAACCCGCTTTGGGCGTGGGCAAAATGTCTTGTACTTCTAGTTTGGCAATAGATTCTTTTGCTTTATCTCGGATTAGGATTTGCTGAGCAGCTAACGTGTAAGTTAGGGGCTTGGGTACTTTGCGCAGAGACACAGTGGTAGTGCGTTGATAACTTGGAAGTAAAGAGCGAATCGATGTTTCGCTCTCGTTATAATCGTGGCCTCGTTTTAGTTTGTCTATGTTTTGATTTAAGGTATTGGTCGCTTCGTACAAAATGCGGTAAAGGTTATTGTTGCTCGAGCCTTCTTCGATGTTGCTGTAATACAAGTAGGTATAAAGACCTACTGCACTGAGCAGAATAATAATGATTAATAACGCCCTTCTTTTTGGCGTTTTAGAGGAGGATAGTGTATTCTGCGCCACCGATTTTGCTGACATTGATTTTCACCTTTTCCTTGGTTTGTTAAGTAACAGCTCAAGAAAGGCTAAAAATCAAGTTTTTGCTGAAAAATTGCATAATTTTGAGGTGTAAGCCACACTGGTATGGCTTGTTTGTACGCTCTCGCTATTCACAACAAACCCACACTATTCAGGACGTTAATATGACCGAAATTTCAGCTGAAGATTTTATTGCCCTCAGTAAATTGTTGCCCGAAGAGCGCTTTGATTATGCGATTACCAGCATGATCGAGCGTCAGCATTTGTGGGGACTTTACGGTGATAATGGCTGGTTAATGCTTAAAGCTGAAGACGATGCATGCATCCCTGTTTGGCCATATGCTGAGTTTGCCCAAGCTTGGGTCAAAAACGACTTTCCCGATTGCGTGCCTAAACAAATTGACTTTGCCCAGTGGCATCAAGTGTGGCTACCGGGTATGCAAAACAATGGTACCTTGGTGTTAGTCTTTCCTTTGAGTGAAGATGAGGAAGGGATCATGCTTGAGGCAGTAGAAATGCTTACCTGCATTGATGAGGAACTACAACCACAAGGTTAGTTTTGAAAAGCTCTGTCATACAGCATGCGGGCTTAGGTGCTAACCAAGCTCAGGTTAATGTGTATATCGGCAATCGTCCGAACTATCAAAATCTCCCTATTATTGAGCATCTACAGGCTCTCAATAATGGGGATATCGAAGCGATCAATAGAGAATGCGGCAATGGCTGGCGTAAAGTATTCAACGTGTATGCCAAGTTAATCTTTGCCTGGCGCGGTGCTGATGCCACGCTAAATGCTCAACTTGCCGGTGCTGAATGTCAAAGCTGGCAGGCCTACAGGGATCGCTTTTTACTTCAAGGAGCAAGTCAAACCGCATTGATATTTCCCTCTCTAGATATAAATAATCAATCGGCTCCTGTGGATATTGGCCAGCGGCACAATGGCAATGAAGACGTCGCTAATTTTCACATCATCATGGGGCGCACCTATGCAAAATCAATGTTGACCGCCAGTACAGTTAATGCACAAGCGTTGAATTTGTACTGGTTAGATCAAGAATTTGCCATTGATAGTAAGGCTCGGACTGTGGTCTGCCCGTACTTTGATTATCGGCAATTATCCAATATTAAAATTATCCGTTTGGTCGAGTTATTAATGAGCTTAGATAAGCCGTGAGTGTTATGAGTAATCTTGTATTGCTCGCCTAAGCGACCAAGCGATAAATGTAATGATTAGACTTGATTAAGCCGCCTATATTAACAACAATTCGCCCCCATTATTAATTCCCATCGAGTGTGCTATGTCTGAGTCGTTTTTGCGTCAACAATTTCCCATTTTTCAGCAACTAAATGATGATAAATCATGGGTGTATTTCGATAATGGTGCGACTACTCAAAAACCCCAGATCGTGATTGATACAGTCAACCGTTTTTATTCACAACAAAACGCGAATGTACATCGTGCGAGTCATAGCGTCTCGGCGGCAGCCACAGAGGCTTTTGAACAGACGCGTAAAGACGTCGCGGCTTTTATTAATGCTAGCAGTGAAAAGGAAATTATTTGGACAAAAGGTACCACTGAAAGCGTTAACTTAATTGCGAGTGTTTTAGCTAAGGGCCACTTGGCGTCAGGGGACGAGATTGTTTTGTCTGCTTTAGAGCATCACGCGAATATTGTGCCATGGCAGCAAGTTGCTAATGAACATGGATTACGTCTTAAAATCATTCCGGTGGACGAAAAGGGCGTATTAAAAATAGATAACATTAAGAATGTGATCACTAACAAAACGGCCCTTGTGGCCATTAGTCATGTTTCTAATGCGCTGGGTAATATTAACCCAGTGGCGATGATTATTGCGCAGGCGAAAAAGCATGGAGCGCTAACCTTCGTTGATGGTGCGCAAGCAATAGCGCACATGCCTGTTGATGTGCAGGCGATTGACTGTGATTTTTATGCTTTTAGTGGGCATAAGGTGTTCGGCCCAACGGGGATCGGCGTATTGTACGGTCGCCAAGTCTTATTGGACGGTTTGCCCCCTTATCAAATGGGCGGTGAAATGATCGAAAAAGTCAGCTTTTCTGATACTACCTTTCAAGGCTTACCGTTTAAATTTGAAGCTGGCACTCCTAATATTGCAGGTGTGTTGGGGCTTGGTGCTGCACTGGCATTTGTGCGCCAGTATAGGTCTGATATTCATAGCCAAGAACAGGCTTTGTATACGGCGCTTATAAGCGGTTTACAATCGATAGATGGGATACGTTTTTGGGGGGAGGTTAACAATAGCATTTGTACCCAGTCATTTACGATTGAAGGGGTTAATAATCAGGATCTTGGCGTCTTGCTCAATGAGCATAATATTGCGCTAAGGGTGGGGCATCACTGTGCGATGCCTTTAATGGAGGCGCTAGGAATTGATGGTACGGTGCGTGTTTCATTAAGCTGTTACAACACCCATGACGATATTAGCCGATTTGTGGATGTGCTAAAGCGTGTATTGCATACCCTTCGCCCTACATCATCCTCTGTCGAAGCCGCGGCTAGGCAGGACAAACTCGAGCAAAAGGGCAAAATTGATAATACGCACAATGGTGCCAGTTCGGTAAATACTGACGCTCTACCGATTGCGAACAAAATCCGTGAGGCGCGCAGTTGGGATGAAATTTATCGGCAGATTATGTTGGCAGGTAAGCAGCTAAACAAATTACCTCCAGAAGATCAAATCGGTCAATACGAAGTGATGGGGTGTGAAAGCCAAGTATGGCTGAAATGCGAAAAACAAGGGGAGCACCTTGTCTTGGCGGCCCACTCTTCTAGTAAAATTGTACGCGGCTTGCTGGCGATTATCTTTGAGCCGCTGGCGCACTTAACGCTTAGTGAGATAAAGCAATTTAGTTTGGCGTCGTATATTCAGTCACTGGGGCTGGGTAAGCATGTGAGCCAATCTCGAGGCAATGGTTTACAAGCCGTGATTGATGAAATTCAACGGCAGGTGCGTTAGTGCAGATAGGCGCGTTAGTACAAATAGCTGCGTTAGTACAGATAAGTGCGTTAGTACAATGCTGCTGGGTAGATAAAGACTAGCCGACTACTTTATCAGAGGTAAAAGTGCTTTGAATACTGGCAGGCGGCAATCTTTTACTAATTCAAATAGAGCCATTTCTACCCCCGTGATATTCGCCCCAAGCGCTGTTAATTTTTCCATCGCTAACGATTTGTTCTCATGGGTTCTTGAGGAAATAGCGTCACTGACAAGCTCTACTTGGTAGCCTAAATTCAATAAACCTCTCACACTTTGATAGACACAGACGTGCGCTTCTATCCCGCATACCAGCCAGTTTTCTCTGTCGCTTTCTTGTAAGGCTCTGGTAAATGACGCTTCTTCGCAGGCGTCAAATGTATGCTTGCTAATCAGCGGGTAGTGGGTAAGCTCGTCGGCGAGTGATTTAACGGTATTACCCAATTTTAACGGGGCTTGTTCAACGTGGATGATAGGAAGCGCTAACAATTTTGCGCCTTTAATCAATGTCAATGTATTGTGCAACAGTGCCTCGCTTTGAAACACTTGTTGGGCCAAGTTGCCTTGAATATCAATGACCACTAGTCCGGTATTTTTTGACGTTAACATGCTTAGGCTCGCTGGCGGTTACCAAGTGATACGTTAACCAAGATGGGTGGCAAGCACAATATGCTTGTCGTTATTATCGTTACGCTACTGCATGGTTATGATCCCAATGTTGCTTTATTTTGGTGCATTGAGGGATTGTCCTTTGTACTTATCACTGCTTAACGTATTGATTTTTAGTTGTTTATTTTTTGGGTGTAGCAGGTGCGGTTATTGCTATGCTGCAGCCAGTATTTAGTTTTATAAATGATTTAGTTATTTTGGAGTGTTAGTTGAAGTTTTTAATCTGCGTCTTGTGTTGTGTAATGAGTGTGTCAGCCCTTGGGGCACAGAATAAACCCATAAAGGTTAAAGTGTTTATCGCCGGTATGTTTGAAATTGGGGCCAATCAAGGTGATAATCCCGGCGAATTTCAACATTGGTTTGAACGTTATTTTATCGATGCTCAATCGATGGATGTTGCTGGTGCACTGACACCAGTATTTTGTAATAAAAGTGGTGTGTGTGGTTCTGTGTTAGGCATGGGGAAAGTGGCCTCGTCATCTTCAATGCAAGCAATTATTTTGAACAGTCAATTTGATTTCAGTCAGAGTTATTTCATGATCAGTGGAGTAGGGGGCATTCCACCTTCACAAGGCACTATCGCAGATGTGAATTGGGGAAGTTGGCTAATCGATTATGACTTGGGCCACCGATGGATGCCGGATGAAGGCGAACCTGGGGCTGCGGTGTTTATGCCAAGGCAAGGCTATGAAGATATTCGTGTTTATCAACTTAACCCTGCTCTAGTCAATTTGGCGTTCTCATTAAGCAAAGACGCACCGTTAAAAGATTCTGCGTCAGCTCAAGCGTATCGTATGCGTTACCCAGAGCCTCAGGCGCGGCGTAAACCCGCGGTTACCGTTGGTACTCACATTGCGGGAGACACCTTCTTTCATGGCCCGGGCTTGTCTGCTGAAGCTCAGTACATCAGCGAATTATATGGAGCTGATGATTACATGATTGCTGAAATGGAGGGGGTAGCGATTGCCCAAGTGTTATCAAGAACATTAGGGACTGATAGGGTGCTGAGTTTACGTGGAGCTGTGAATTTTGATCAGGGCAACCCTAATGAAACAACCTTAGCGCACCTTGATCCTGCGCCGGGTGAAACTGCGGGTGGGTTTGCTGAAACCGTTGATAACATCGTTATCGTGGGTGGTAAGGTGGTCGAGCATATCGTTACGCACTGGGCCGACTTTAAAGACGGTTACGCAGCGGAATAATTAGTACTTTTGCTTTTACGGCGAAGTATGGCTTGTTGTTCGTGGAAACGTGAGTTTAGCAAGTAATACGCTTGGGCTAAGGAAAGTCTCGAACTGCTCCTTGGTCGCACTTTTTACATTCAAGTTCAACATTTATATGACGTTCACGGCCTTCTTGGGTTGTCACCCAGAGGCGGTTGGTCCAGGGCGGGTCGTGGCGCACATGTTGATGATGGCCACAAGCAAGTTTGGCTACCCAATGATCTTCTTCGTCTTTGGTGTAACCGATAATCGGTTGTTTCATTTACGCTTTTCCTGTGTTTATTCGTTTTACCCAATACTGTTGTAGAGGTATACCACGGTATTTTCAATGCTCCAGGCGACGAGCAATTTGATAGCCGTTTTGAGCCAAGGCTTGGTATCCTACCTCAATCCCCCTGTCTTTATTCCACAGCTTTTTCAGGTTGTATCTTCATGAAACAACTGCTTTAGGTTGTTAAGTTGGTTAACAATCTAAATTGGTTGTTTTTGTTGCCTATTCACCCTTATTCATCGTAAACTCGCTACCCTAGTCGAACAAAATATACGCATTAAGGCTCGAATATGATCGCTGTATTAACCGGAGATTTGGTGGATTCAACGGCAATGCCCTTAGAAGATTACCAGCTTGCAGTGGGTATAATGGAGAAATACCTAGCAAAATGCCAAGCACGTTTTAGCACCCAAGGTGAGATTTATCGCGGCGATAGCTTACAACTTATTTTTAAACAGCCACAACACGCAATGCGTGCAGCGATTGAGCTGAGAAGCCTACTTTTTTGCGCTGAAAATACCCAGCAACCTCTAGGGATCACCTTATCAATCGGCTTAGGCGAGCAACTTATTGACGGCAATAAGCCCAGCGTTTCCCAAGGCAGTGCTTTCACCTTGTCTGGTAGGGGATTAGACAATACGCCTAGCGGGCATATTAGCTTACATCACGAGAGCACCGCTTTTTACGATGCACTGGTTTTGGCGACCAAATTTTTAGATAGCGTGCTGTATTCACATACGCAAAAGCAAGCCCAAGTGCTTTATCATTATTTAAGTATGGACTTTCCTACTCACACCCAATTGGCGAAGGCATTAAGCACCAGCCAACAAAACGTGACGAAACATTTAGCGCGCATTGGAGCTGACTTAATCAAAGCCTATGTGGTGTTTTTTGAGGAAAAGTTAACTAAGGAAAGCGAATAATGACGCTATTTTTATTGATGATTGTGGCCCATGTATTAGGGGATTTCTATCTGCAAAAAAATCAATGGGTGGCGTGCAGAAATACCCATCATTATGCCTCATGGGGCCTGTGTAAGCATGTCCTGTCGCATCTTGTTTTACTGGTTATTGCTGTATGGCTGGCAGGCGACTTAAGTGCAAAAGCTTGGATTGCGATTGTATTAATAGGGTTTTCTCACCTGCTTATTGATATATGGAAGTCTTATCAAGCAGACAAATTGATTTATTTTTTACTAGATCAACTTTTTCATGTACTGATTATCGCCTTAGCTGCATGGGTACTGAGCTGCGCTGACATCGAACAGATTAAAAACCAACTGCTTTCACTATTAACGGTGAAATACTTGGCCATAGGCTGCGCCTATGTGATTGCCTGTCGCCCAGTCTCTATCGCTATTTCAATTGCCCTTGATCAATACACTGTACAGCTGAAAGATAAACAAACAGGCCTTGCCTCTGCAGGACGTTGGATTGGTTATTTAGAGCGCTGTCTGATTATATCGTTTGTGTTAATTGGGCAATTTGCTGGCGTCGGTTTCTTGCTGGCCGCCAAAACGATTTTTCGATTTGGCGATTTAACAAAAGAAAAAGACATGAAGTTGACCGAGTATATGATGCTGGGCACATTACTGAGTTTTTCATGTGCATTGTTTTTGGGCTGGTGGGTCAACCGACTGTGAAAACGTTATTTCTTTGAGTGTTGCAGAACCACTAGGCGTTACAGAATAAGCGCAAAACTCAATAGCTTGCGCTCACCTTCTTCAATTCGAGTAACACTGTGCTCGTATTTGTCAGGTCTGAATAAATACACCCGGCCGAACAAATTAACTATGCACTTTTGACAATGAAACACGCCACCCATTTTTGGCTGGCGCAATACAATATTAAATTTGAAGTACTTCCCTTTGGCTACAGGGTCAATATGGTTCATAACCTTATGTTGATTTGGGTAAGTCACCAAATAAGCTGAGAAACGTTTAGAGGTAAATAACACCTTGTTGCGAACACGAGCTAACACAAACACTCCGAGAAAATGGCTGGAAGAATAAAACTAAAAATAGATTATAACATAGGTGAACAATCGTTTTTTAATATCATTAGTGCTTAGCTAGTCCTAAGATGACTAACTTAACTTGTGTACGCGTACACAATTTTTTCCAGCATGCTTAGCTTCATATAACGCATCATCTGCCACTTTAACCAATCGCTCTAGTGAACGCACTTGCGCTGTATAGGTAACGCCGAAACTCGCGGAAACGGCTAAACTTTCTTCACCGACTAACTGCAATGGGCGCTGGGCGATTTTTGTGCAGGTGCGCTGGGCTATACTCTGGGCTTTGTCGAGTTTTGTTGCGGGCAACAATATAACGAACTCTTCTCCTCCCCAGCGGGCAATTGCGTCGTGTTCGCGTAATTCACTTTGCAGTAATTGCGCAATTTCAATCAGTACTTTGTCACCTACATTGTGCCCACGGGTATCATTAATATGTTTGAAATTATCTACATCAACCATAATCAGGCTGGCCGCTTGATTAGCCCTAGCGACTTTGTCAAAACGCCATTGCAAATGCGCTCGGTTATGTAACTGCGTTAGGGGATCAAGCTGGTGCTTTTTGGATGACTCATGTTCAAAAAAGCGAATAATAAGATGCGCCGTTACAAACAACACAAAAATAATCAATAAAACGAATGAAGTATGACTGGTATACGCATTGGTACTTGCGTCCTTACGTGATGACAGGGGCGTAATCAGGTACAATTTCCAGTGCAGCGCTTTTAAGTCGATTTGAGCAATTAGGCTAGTGAAGTTGGCTGTTTTGACAATAGTATTATTTAAACTAGGCAAGGTTTTCTGCTGTGCTGATAGGGCTTGAAACCACGACAATTGCTCAACTGACAAAATGCGTTTTCCATCGGCTAATAGCTCAGGATCTGACGCCAGTACAACGTCGTCATTATGATCAACAAAAACGAAATCATATCCAAATGAGTCTTTGTAGCGATCAAAGGCTTCTAAAAAGGTTTTTAAGCGCTTGCCCACGCCAATAAACCCTAAAAATGTGCCTTGATCATTAAACACCTTCACATCGAAATAAATATGAATATCTTGCCTATTCCCCAGCGCTGCCGCGACATTCATGGATTGCTGCTTAATCCTAAAATACCATTCAACTTCCCCCTCTTTTAACGCTAATGTGCTGCCGTCAGCGTTATATTGCTTGCGGCTGTTTTCACTGGCCACAAAAAAGTCCATGTTGTAGTCCATGGACATACGCTTAACCAAATCGAGTAACGCACTGTCATCAATGGTTTTAGCAGCCATTAGGCGGCGTAGGGTTTGTGTATTAGCGAGAATTTGAGCTGTGTGCAGAGGCTTTACTAATTCCTCGGTGACCAAATCAAAAGCAGGGGTCATGGACTGTTGTTGTAAGCGGCTTTGTTCTTCTACTGAGTCTGACAGGGTAAAATAGCCGCTGATTGCAACAGCTATCGCCATAATAAACAGCATGATGGGCACTTTAAAGCCAACCGCGGGCAAATGAGTTCGTTGCGAAGTGCTCAACAGGTATTCCATTATGTTCAAAAAGGGTTAATGCTACTGATTTAAGCGAACGAAATACATACCATTTTAGTGGTAAAGATCGCACAAAAAACAACCGTTTAATTTACCACTATATTTATTTAGCTAAATGAGCTGAGCCACCCTCAGGTCGATTCTTGGCTTCGATCCACTGGGCCATATACTGGGTACTTTTATGATGATGATGCTGCAACATGCTGCCGGTAAAATTCTTGAGTCTATGGGCAGACAAAGCACGTTTTGTTTCTGCGAGATGCGCCACTAGTTCAGGGCCAAGGGTTGATTTGTTGAAGCGCTGTAATACCTGTTTTGTGTTTTGCAAAGCACCTCGCCATGTCATTTCATCTTGGTACAACGTAATAGCATGCTGCGCAATCTCTTGGGCGGTATTCGCCACAGCACCTGGCCAGTGGTTGTCGCCGCACATACCTTCAATACCAATTGAGGTCGTCACACTAGGTGTTTGACAAAGCATGGCTTCGGCCAACTTGCCTTTTATTCCCGCGCCAAAACGAAGAGGAGCTAAACACACTCGGGCATCACTCATCACGGCTTTTGCATCTTCTGCCCAGCCCTTGATATGAAAGCCTTGATTTGGCTTGTGCAACTGGGTTGCTTTTGGTGGAGGATAAGCTCCATAAATATGCAGTTGTGCTGCGGGCAGGGCCTGACGGATCAAAGGCCAAATCTCAGATTTTAACCACAGAACCGCATTCCAATTGGGCTCATGGCGAAAATTTCCTATGCTAATAAAATCTTGTCGCTGGGAAAACGTCTTGTTTGCGGTTTGCTCGCCGGCGCTGTCTAAATCAAGCATAAACGGACAGTGGTGCAGCAAATACTTTGGCACATCAAAAGTTTCTTGCAGTAAAGCGTGCTCGTAATCAGAAATGATTAAACTGATATCACAGCGATAGATTGAGGCAATTTCACGCAAAGCCAAATCGCTTTTGAGGTCGCATTCATTAACAGATCTGCCTTGCTTAAATGCCCTGTGACGAGCATCACGTAAACTGTGGAGATCTTCAGTATCAAGCACACGAAGCGCATCGGGACAGTGTTTGGCCACTCGCCAACCGAATTGTTCTTCTAACATAAAGCGGTCAAATAAAACGAGGTCGGGAGCTTGCTGCACAATAAAGTTATCAAAACTACTGCAATTAAGGGCAATACTGTGCTCACTTATGCCCATTTCCGTAAGGTCAATTTTATGCTCACCTTGCACTGCGGGGCTGGCAAAACTGATCGTCCAGCCTTGCTCAGTAAACAGGGTTAACAGGCTCTGTCTCTTATACACATCTCCGAGCCCACGAGACCGAGGCTGATCTC
>OJFR01000485.1_pt1 | contig 13076 bp, 13 predicted proteins | sample 1594121 | NCBI WGS metagenome assembly OJFR01 (sample SAMN05416812, study PRJEB24817) | seawater metagenome | isolation source: Sea water | place: Canada:Atlantic | collected 2013-07 | reverse complement strand
CTCTATTCGTCGGCAGCGTCAGATGTGTATAAGAGACAGGGAATATGATTACGCTTTGTTGCGGGGAACGATGAGTGATTTATTCGAATTGATCGAAGAGTTCTTTTTAATTCAAAAAAGGCGAAATGGGAAATTGAAGACTCGCCATCTTTTAGCTGAAATTTATCGAGAAAGACAATTGCCAAAAGCATATCAATCTGTGGTGAAAAAGACGGCGACGATTTTAGAAAACCAACCTTTGCGGAATGAATTTTATTATCAGCAATTGTTGAATTTTCAGTTGGAGGAAATGACTTTTAAAATAAAAAATCAACGGACTAAAGATTTTAATTTGGGAGCAATTTCGGAGACGATTGACATTGCTTTTTTAGTACAAAAATTAAAATTCGCTTGTTCGCAAATTTCGCATCAACAAGTTTTTAAAGCAGAATATGATTTTGGATTACTCACTCATTTGTTGCCAATTATAGAGCAGGAGAAATATTTAGAAATACCTGCGATTGGGATTTATTATTATTGTTATCGTTTTTTGACGGAGGAAAATGGGACGATGTTCTTTGAAAAATTTAAAAAGATCCTTTTTCAAAACAAAGAATTATTTGATGCTTTGGAGATAAAAGAATTGTATTTGTTTGCCATCAATTTTTTTATCCGCAAATTAAATCAAGGAGGTAAAAAGATCAGCCATGAGATTTTAGATTTATACAAAGATGGATTGGAAGCGAATTATTTTTTGGAAAATGGAATGCTGTCTAGGTTCACGTTTAATAATATTGTTGCCGCTGGAATTTTTACAGAAGAGTTTGATTGGTTGGAAAAATTTATTGAAACCTATTCCGAAAAACTGGAAACAGAATATCGAGATTCGACGGTTAGTTTTAATTTAGCTCGCTTGGAATATAAGCGAGAAAATTATGGGAAAGCGATGTTGCATTTGCAAAAGGTAGATTCGAAAGATTTGGTTAATAACTTGATTTCGAAAACTCTTTTGATGAGGATTTATTATGAACTAGAGGAGTATGATTCATTGTTTTCACATTTGGATAGTTTTCAGGTTTTTATTCGAAGACGAGAGGTGAGTGATTTTCATCGGAAGAATTATATGAATGCGATTCGATTGGTGAAGAAGTTGGTGGCGTTGCCAGAGTTGGATAAAAAAGCAAAGGAGGCCTTGCGGGAGGAGATTGAATCAGAGGAAGTGTTGACTGAACGAGAGTGGTTGTTGGGGAAATTAAAATAATAACACCATGTAAGGTTTCTCCTACAAGGTGTTCTTATTTTAGGTTTTAATTCACGACTATTTTTTTAGAATTAATCGCATTTCTATTTTTTAAATTCTAGTGATTAAATTATTTCGTTTTAGTTCAACCTAATTACCACTAATTTTTTGTTAACGAGCGAATTTTTTACTCACACCGTAGAGTTCGAATAGTCCATTCTTATTCCTTTTTTCTTACTTTAATAAGTGTTGGAGTTTTTGCCTTACAGCAAGCACAATCAGGATCATCGCAATCAATTAAACCATCTCCATCTTCATCTTTTCCATTTGTACAATTTTCCAAACAAATGTTTCCCACATTTAATGTAATAGTATTGGTTTGAAAGCAATTGGTTGAAGTGGATTGAAGTCTATAAAAGATTGTTGTACTCGTACTAGTAAATGGACTGATGATTGGAGAAATTCCATTTTGCGCATTAAGGAGTGTATTGTGAAAAGTTACTTCCATATTTGTTATGTCCACAATAATTTGGGGAAATGCGTCGCTTAAAATAAAGTTGCCTATGCCTGAGCCATTAGCTAGGTCACATGAAGTTAAAACAGCAGACTGAGAGACAGGATTACTATTGACTATAAATGTGATAATATTGGAGTGGATCCAATTTCCACACGTAGTCCGTTTGGCTGCTCTTCGATATTGGCGGGAGAACGTTAAATAGGGTGGATCATAAGTTAATCCTGTAGCTCCTGACACATTTGTCCAATTCCCACTTGTCCCGTTTCGATATTGCCATTGGTATTGGATATTTCCACCACTCCCACCTGATGCAGAATTCGTATTAGATATTACTGCTGGATTACATGAGTTGCAACAAATTTTTCCTCCCTGAATAGTACCGGCGTTAGTTATTTCAGAACAGACTGTAAGGTTACAATTATTCGGCCTTTCAGAAGGTCTCATAAGGGCATTTAATACCATCCGTTTACCATTTGTTCCAGTTAAGCCTGATTGATATTCATGTCCAGCCAAGTAGTGAACGTATCCACCGGCATTCGCAGTAACTCCTGAAATTTTTCCTGCATATGCTTTATAGTAATTATTTGCTTTGTAGGCAACCCTATCACCTGGATTGTTATTAAATTTAAAATCCTTAATGGAACCACCTTCATTTTTAAGTATGCCATGAAATTGAGCATAAGGTTCATCATGGTTGTCATAATTAATACTATTACCTCCTCCATTTTTATTATTATAAGTTGCTAATAATGAACCATTGGAAGCACTAGAATATGCCTGTACGCCTTCACATTGCGCTAAGAAATTACCACCGCTTTGTAAGAAAATCTTGACTTGGTTGACAATTGATGAATTAATCTGATTAGGGTTGGTATGTGGCTCACTAGCAAAAGTAAAACAAGAACTACTATTTAAGGAACCTGCACTACTCACTTCAACGTAGTGTGTATTCTTGATTAAGCCTGCTGCTTCATATATTTCCCTATGAATTTTTGAATTTCCTCCGTTGTTTAATAATGCAGCTTTAGGTTTGTGCAAAATGTCAGATTGTATTTGAATAGTAGCATTCTGAGTTAATTGATAAACTGAAACATTATTTCCATAACTATTAATTACACTTAGTGCCTGTGATTCAAACCCAGGATATACAATAAATGGGCCTGCCCTGAAGTCTCTATTAGCCGCAGCTGTAACGGAGGGTTTAATTCTTTTAGCATTTGCTGAAAAATCAATCCCATCTTTATTTTTTCCCGTTTTGATTGCCCATTTTAATGGTACACCTGCGTGTAATAATCTTATTGCTAAGCCGTATGCCTTTATATTAAAATCATTACCACTTCCTTGGTAAGTATTATCCATAGGAATAACCAATGTTCCTGTTGAGAAGTTTTCAACTGTAACTGGTAACTTTTCGGAATTCGAAACTGAGTTTAAATTAGATTCTATTTTAAGCTTCGAAATAGGAGACTCTAGTTGTATATGTTTGTTAACGATATACATAATGATACCTAAGCTTACAAATATGAAAAGGCTAAAAAGAATATGTTTTTTTCTAAATGAGAGAAGCATGGTTTAATCGTCTATGAGTTTAGTAAAAATAAAATAAATCTTAATTCAGATAATGGTATTTTATAATTCGCTATTGTTATGATACCCGTCAGTTACCTTTGCATAATTCTATAAAGTACTTCGCTCACTATTTGGTAAAAATTCTTTTATCCAGAGAAGGTAGTATAGTCATCTAAATTGAATTGTTTTAGATAAAAGCACAGGGGGTCTGTACTATAAAGTTGATTACTCTTATAATATATTCCATATATTGAGACACGTTGTACAAGCCTCGTCCATTTTGTCTTGTAAAATAATTTTTCTGTAAAGGTGTTGTTTTCAGCTCATTAATATTGCTGCCTGAAGGAAGACTGATAGTTAACTGCTGATTGAAGTTAATATCTAGTTTTTTAACAATAGAACCATTCCTAGGGAAGGAATCATTAATTCCAACTCGTTGGAATTAATGTATTGTTAGCGGTATTAACCACGATAATGAAATTACTCCAACATTATATGTCAGGCCTATTAGTTTTAATGAAGTAGGGTTGATGATTTATTGACAGCACTGTATTCAGCGAATATTATATAAGGGTTTTTCAACTGATGTGTTAGTGGTGTCATTCCCTAACTCTCTTACTAGTTTAATAATATATTTAGTCTATTCTTGTAATTACAAATTCTTTAACAATCATTTTGTAATAATGTTGTTGCAATTGGAATTTATACTAGAGGTTTTGGTTGGAATGAAAATTTTATTTCAAGTTTTTCCGAAAATTAGAAAAGGAATATCGAGTTTCGACCGTCAGTTATTTTTTATTCCGTTTGGAATGTACATGGAAAAGCGATGTTACATCTGAAAAATGCGGAGTACAAAGATTTAGAAACCCATTAGCTATAAAATTAAAATTTCACGACCCTTTTTACCACCGTCGCATCGCGGTATTTTATTCTTACATAATAAAACCCTACTGCCGCACTACTCAGATCTAAGGCATAATTATTTGTTGAAAAATTATTTAACGAACTAATCAATTGACCATTAGAGTGAAATAATTCTATCGAAATTTCTGATGGATTTAAAATAGAAAAATATAAAGTCGTAAAATCATTGGTAGGATTCGGAGATAGGTTAATGTATTTTTCTAACTTTTCGGGAGTAGTATCAATAAAAGTCAAGTCACTACAATCTCCAACATCATTTTTGAAATCGTCATAATTTTTAAAAGATACATTAGGTTCGATACTGCCTACTATTTGATTGTCCGAAAATTGTAGAAAAGAAGTAGTACAAGCTCCAAAATGTGTCATTGGAAAGTGGGCATTCGCATTTCCTGTTTCTAAATCATTATATCTTAAAACTATTTTTTCGCCAACTTCAAATATGTCAAAAAACACATCGCATGAAGTTCCGTAACTGATAATGGTGATACTATCTTCGGTAACGGTTCCTTGTAATGTTTCCAAAATTTTGACATCCATAAAAGTAGGAAAGTCAGAGCCAGTATATTTTTCGAGTACTTCGACTTCAACAATTTTAGAATCTGCATCGACTGCTTCGCAGAAAGTTAAATAGGAGAGGCAAGAACATGCCAGTAAAAATGATCCTAAATTGGATAAGACGAAAATCAAAAGGAGTATGAGTTTTTTCATTTTAATCTATTTTGAGAAAAGTAAGATGCCATTTTAGTATTTGACAATTTTCTTCACAATAAAGTTATCTCTAAAAATGATCTTTACAAAATAAATTCCAGCGGAAAAGTTAGTTGTCGAATATTGGAAATTGGATTGTGATAAATTATTTTCGGTAGTTATCTTTTGACCTTGTGCAGAAAATATTTCTAACGAAATTTTTGAAGTGGCTAATTCACCAAAATCAATATTTACATTTTCGGAAAAAGGATTTGGGAAAATGGAAATTTCATTTTCTAAACCTTCGAGTTCTTCATTTGAAGCAATTAAATCATTGCAAGCTGTTAAGTTGTTTTTGAAATCGTCATAATTTTGCGAAGTAAGAGTAGGAGAAATATTTCCATTTACGTCGTTCTGATCCAACTTTAGAAAGTTAGTATGGCAAGAAAAAAAATCAATAAAAGAACGGTCTGGTATATTAAGAGAGTCGGTATATGTTTGAGAAAAATTTACAATTAGTTTATCTCCAACAGTAAATTGACTTATAAGAAGATCATGGCAAAATATATAATTAGCTAAAACGGTTAGAGAATCTTCTGTGATTCCATTTTGTAATGTTTCAATAATCTTAATGTCCATGTATTCATAATCACCATTTGGGTCACCATAAAGTGCTAGAACTTCTGCTTCTGCAATATGGTAAGAATTATTGACTGTTTCACAAAAAGACCAATCAACAGCGCAAGTACACGCAGTAGTGAAATTAGTTTGTAACAATGTAATTACAAATATAAAAAGGGAGGTTAAGTTTTTCATTTGAGATAGTTTTCGTTTTAAAAAAATAGCCTGACAAATATTTATCTAAATTTAAGAAAATCTTGCAGGAATTTTTTTTCTTAGATTAGATTTATTCGTCAGGCGACATTTTATATATAAACCAAATTTCTCAACGAGACTTACAGGTATTTCCCCAAAAATCCAATCATCGCATTATATACTTCAAAGCGATTTTCTTCATTATGGAATCCATGGCCTTCATCATATTTGACCATGTAGGGTACATCAATATTTCGACTTCGGAGTGATTGAACAATTTGATCACTTTCGTCAATATTTACTCTTGGATCATTCGCCCCTTGAATCACAAAAAGTGGAGTCGTAATCTTATCCACATGCATAGCAGGCGAAGCAGCATTCATATGTTCTGCATCTCGATCAGGATGTCCGACCATTTCATGCATCATGTCAAGGTAAGGTTTCCAGTATGGTGGAATCGTTTTAAGGAAAGTAAAGAGATTCGAAACACCGACATAATCAATTGCACAAGCATACAAGTCAGGTGTAAAAGTTACGCCAGCCAAAGTTGCGTAACCGCCATAACTTGCTCCGTAGATCGCTACTTTTTTAGGATCAGCAATTTCTTTTTGAATCAACCAATTCACGCCATCGGTGATATCGTCTTGCATAGTTTTCCCCCATTGCTTAAAACTCTTTTCCCAAAAGTCTCGACCGTAACCAGTACTTCCTCTGTAGTTCATTTGCAAAACAGCATAACCTCGACTCGCCAATAATTGCACTTCAGGATTGTAGCCCCAACTATCTCGAACCCATGGCCCGCCATGTGGATTAATGACGACAGGAAGGTTTTTCGCTTCTACATTTTTAGGTAAAGTCAAGTAAGCATTAATCGTCAAACCATCTCGAGTTTGATAAACGACTGGCGACATTTCTGCCATATCATTTTCATCAATCCATGGACTGACATCAGTTATTTTTTCTAAATGTTTGGTCTCTGTATCAAAAAAATAAAAGGCTCCTAAGGAACGATCAGAGTAAGTGCGGATGATCATTTTGTCCTCCGCTCTGTTTTTGCTTCCTACTGAAATTTCGTAGTCGCCTAGTTTTGATTCTAAAAACTCACGAGCTGCTTTTGATTTTTCATCAAGGAAATGATATTGTGTTTTAGCAGTTGTATAAGAAACAGCGGTAAGTACTTTTCGTTTGCGGGAATAACCCAAGCTAGTCACATCGACAGACTCATGTGCGAAAATTGGTTCGCCAACTTCTTTGCTAGTTGCCATGTCAAATTTGATAACCACACTTTTATCTCGATCCAAATTGGACGCGACATAAATTTCACTTCCATTGTCAAAATCAAAAAACAAAGGAGAAATTGATACTCGAAAATCAGTCGTAATCACTTCTCGAAAATCTTCCTCTTCGTTATCTCGATAAAGAATCGTGGTATTCGTCCCAATTACTTTTGTCGCAATTCTGAGTTTTCCTTCATGGTCTGTCATCCAACCATCGAGCGGATTTGTTGGATCAATATTATCTGCCAATCGATTTAATTCACCGGTATCAACATTCAATCGGTATGGTTCGAAAAGTTGAGGATTTCGATTATTCAATCCGATGATAATATTATCGTCATCTTCTTTTAAGTCATCGATAACGGAAATTCTAATATTTTCAAAAGGAGTGAGGTCTTTTGGATTTTCTCCATTCTTGTCCACCGCTAGCAACGTGAAATTTTCATCACCACCATTGTCTTTGATGAAAATAATACGGTTGCTATTGACCCAACCAAAACCACCGATGTCTCGACTAGTTTCAGATGTGATTCGAGTAGCTTCCGTCTCTCCGATTTTTTGCACATAAATATTTTTACGTCGTTCGTACGGACTCATGAATGCGAAGTGCGTACCATCGGGTGACAACTGATAATTCGATTTCTCAGGAGTTCGGAAAAAGTCTTCGACGGAATATTTGTGTTTGCCTTGGTTAGCGTCTATGAGTTGTTGCAATTCTTCAGGCGTGGAAGGTAAAGTGGTATCGCCAGGAAGTTCTACGGTTTTTAATTCATCCATTTTTTAACAATTGTTTTATTGTAACAAGACTCTGCTGAGTCCTATTCGAAATTTTTACAAAAATAAAATATTGGATGGAATAAGTGGTTAAATTGAAAAAATAAAATGTAAGCTGTGCGGTTAATTGTTTTGTTTGATGCCTTGGCGGATGAGTTCAGCGACTTTATCTGGGTTTTCTAAGTTTTCTAAAGTTGGTTGATGTCGCCTTTCAATTGATTCATCGTCGATTGGAGCATAAGTGTCAAATGGAGTTAATGCTGGATTTTTTACGATTAGAAATACTGTTCCTCGTCCGTTTTTATTTTTCACTACTAAACAATTTTGAATTTCTGAAAACGAGATTTGTAAGATTTTTCTTTTTTTAGAAATATTAGATTTGAAAAGGATTCGATTGGAGGTGATCGCATATTCTGCGATAGCTTGATGAATAGTTTTCCGTTTGTTTACAAAAATAAAAATTATTCCTAAAATAAAAATTCCTCCAACGATGTAAAGAGAAATACGAGTCATTAGAAAAAAACATAGAAAAACAAGACAGAGGTAAAGGAAAATTTTCACCCCTCTTCTTGGATGGAAATTCCAAAATTTTTCATTAGCTGGAACTATTACAAAGTCAGGTTGTACAGCGTGGTCTTGCCAAAGAATTGTTTCACCTTTTTTCAAATAATCAGCAAAGGAATCACGAGTTAATTCATCTAGGATTTGATTTTTCATATAGAAGCGTTTGCGTTTTTGATTCCTTCTCGTAGAAGTTTAGAAACTATTTTATAATCTTCAATCAGTTCTAAGGTTGGTTGGTGTCGTCGATTACTATTTTTTAAATTATAGGTGGTGAAAGTAATAGATGACGGATTTTTAACGCCTAAAAAAAAGGTACTTACTTCAAGTTGGAAGTTATCTTGGGTGACGATGAAATTTTCTAATTCTGTAAAATCAACTATATGAATATTGGTTTCGTTTGGATCATTGAAAGAAAAGAATATTCGTTTTTGGCTGATAGCGTATAGTGTCTGTTGCTTTTTTCTATTTTTAAAAAACACCCAAGCATGGTGAAAAAGTAGAAGAATGGAAAAAACAAAAATTCCAACGAGTAGGCCAAAAAAAATCTTAAAAAAGAGAGTAAGGATAATTAATGAAATTACGACTCCAAAAAAATGATTTTTAAGATCACTGAGGATAATATAAAAAAGTGATTTATTTAATCGTGGGTTTCCCCGCCACAGAATCGTTTCTCCTTTTTCTAAAAAATCAGCAAAGGAATCGCGAGTGAGTTCATCTAAGATTTCATTTTTCATACTTTCCTTTTTGCATCTTCAATACCTTCTCGAATCAATTTTGCGACAGCTTGAGGATCATCGATGTTTTCCAAAGTTGGTTGATGTGGTTTTCCGATTTCGCCATTGTCTTTGAAGGTATATATTTCAAACGGAATTTTTTCAAGATTCTTTAATTCTAGAAAAATAGATCCTTTGCCTGATTTTTTTTCTTCGACGATGCAATTATTGATTTGGGAAAAAGGGATTTCGTAGATCACTCTATTTTTAGAATGATTAGATTTTATCAGGATTCGTTTTGGGGAAATTGCAAATTCTACAGCATCATTAATATTATATTTTTTCCGAAGGAAGGAGATAGCTATACCGAATATAATGAGAGGAGCAAAAATTATTTTTGATTTACTTAATTCTTCATGGAAGAAAAAATAAACAATAGGAAGCAAGGATGAAAGGAGAATTATGATTTGCTCATTTCGAGTAAATTGAAAAGAGTGGCTTCTGATTGGAGCGACCACATATTTTAAATCGATAGCAGAATCTGTCCAAATAATCGTTTCCCCTTTTTCTAAGAAGTCAGAAAAAGAATCATGAAAAGGCGTGTCAAGAATTTCTTTTTTCATGATGATAGATTTGATTTCCGAATACCTTCCCGAATTATTTTAGCCACCGCAATTGCATCTTCGATTAATTCTAATGTTGGTTGATGACGTTTTTCTTTATTGCTCAAATCAATAGTTTCAAAATTAATCAAATGAGGTTGTTTAGGCGCTAAAAAAATAGTTCCGATATTTCTTGCTTCCTCTGTTTGAAAAAATTCAGGAGTAGCTTCGTAAACTTCTGCGTATTGTTTTTCTATTTTTTCAATATCATATTTCATCACCACGATAACATCGTTGATTTCAGAAAGAGGAATAGCGTGGAAGTTATTTTTTCCAAACCAATTTTTTTTAAACTGAAAAATGATTTGTTTTTTTGTGATCGCATAGTTGATATTTCTTTTGTTTTTAGGGATCCAAAAAGAAGCAACTGAGATAGAACACATTAAGATGAAATATGCAAAAGTGAGAATGATTGATGTTTGGTTGATAAAAAGTATAATAGTTGTGACTACAATAATTAGTGCGTACCAAGAAGACCGCTCGTCAAAGTTTGAATATTGGATGGCTATGAATTTTGGTTGACCTTCCCACATAATCGTTTCGCCTTTGGCCAAATAGTCAGCAAAGGAATCACGGAAAGGTGTGTCGAGAATTAATTTCTTCATAACAGCATAGTTACATTTTTTTTTGTAGTCCTATCTCGATATATTCGACTACTTCGGCCACATTTTCAATCATTTCTAAACTTACATGAGGACGTTCATTATTTTTATTTAAATCATGTGTTCTGAATGGTTTTACTTTTCCATTTTTCATTTGGAGAAGGATGGTTCCATTTGTCGTATCCTGATCTGTGATTAAAACCTTTTTGATTTGATCGAGGTGGATAATGTGAAATTGTTTCTTTCTGTTTTTCCAAAGTTGAAAAATGATACGTTGGTCGGTAATGAGATATCGGATTTTCCTACTTTGATATAATCGCCAAAAGGTGATTAAAGAAATAATTATTGGATAAACGATGGCACTAAAATTCCAGCTTTTAATATAAATGTTTAAAATAAAAAGAGTGATAATTATAGCACCTAGAACATTACTCCATTTGGTGAAAAGAGTAAGAGAAGGTTTCCCATCCCAAACTACTTTTTCGTTGGGTTCGAGTTGATTGCGTAACTCATCGTTGAATATGTCGTCGAGGATTTCGTTTTGCATACTTCTATTTTGCTAAGACTTAGATGGTTTTATTGAGGTATTCTTTTTTGCATTCCTAATTCAATATACTCGGCAATTTCGTCTACATTTTCGATCATTTCTAAACTTAGGTATGGTCTTTCATCGTTGTTTTTTAAGTTATGTGTTTTGAATGATTTTGTTTTTTTATTTTTCATAGGTAAAAAAATGGTACCATTCTTTTTGTCTTCATCTGTGATTAAAATCTTTTTGATTTGGTCGAGGTGAATTGTATGGAATTGTTTTTTTTTGTTTTCCCAAAGTTGAAAGATGATTCGCTGGTCAGTAATGAGATAGCGTATTTTTCTACTCGTATATAATCGCCAAAAGGTCATTAAGTAAATAACTATGGGAGTGAGAATAGCACTAAAATCCCAGCCTTTAAGATAAATATTTAAGATGGAAAGAATCATAATAATGGCAATTAAGATATTACTCCACTTGGTATAAGGTGTAATCGAAGGTTTCCCATCCCAGATTACTTTTTCGCTAGGTTCGAGTTGATTCCGTAACTCATCGGTGAATATGTCGTCGAGTATTTCGTTTTTCATAACAATGTATTTACAATTCTCCTTGAATTCCTTTTTCTATATAGCTTTTAACTTCTAATACATTTTCGATTATTTCTATGGTTGGATGTTCTCGAGGATGACTATTTCTGATATCGACTGTTTTTATTTTAGTTTTAAATGGTTCTTTCAAAATTAATTCAAGTGTTCCATTTTTATTTACTTTTTCTTTGACGACCACTTCTTCCAATTGATTTAAAGGTAGAGAATGGATTTCTACTTTTCTCCTTTTAGGAAGTTGAAAGATTATACGTTGGTTTGTGATTAAGTATCTTGTCCTTCTTTGTTGAAGGAAAATATTAAATAAGGAATAGGTGAGACCTAATCCGGTGAATAAAGTCCACCAATAATCTTTATCAATAATAGAAGTGCAAAAAATAATTCCAAATGAGAAAATGATAAAGAAGGATGCGACAAATCGAGAATAGTTGCTGAATCGGGGTTTTCCATCCCAAAATTATAACTTCTCCTTCTTCCAGTTGATCGCGTAATTTATCGTTAAATATGTCGTCGAGGATTTCATTTTTCATAACGCTTTGCTATTATATTTACAATTTTCCTTGAATTCCTTGTCGGATATAATTCCCCACTTCTTCCACATTTTCAATCATTTCTAAAGTTGGCTGATGTCGTTTTTCCCCGTTGTTTAAATTGTAAGTTTCAAAATTGATTTCAGCTGGATTCTTGACCGCTAAAAAAAATTATCCCTTCCGTTTTATATTCTTCTACAATAATGAGATTGTTAATTTCAGAAAACGGAATTGAGTAGTTGCGTAAATAATCTCGTTTCCAATTCAGAGTAAGTATTTCCTTAATATTCCAAAGTTGAAAGATAATTCGCTGATCTGTAATTAAATATCTGTTTTTGTATTTGCTAATGTATTTTATTAGGTCTTTTTGAAAGATTAAAATGAGAAATAATAGGAATAGAAAAGTGATTCCTCCAAACATCCAAAATAATAGGAACCCCACGATACTAAATCTTAGAATAAGTGAAGTGATTGACCTGCCCCAAGTAGAGCTCCTAAATTGAGGTTTTCCATCCCAAATCACCTTTTCATTTTTCTCTAAAAACCGATAAATATTGTCTTCAAAAATATCATCTAAGATTTCGTTTTTCATCTCTTTCTATTTTCTCGAATTGTTTGTTGGAAAATATCCGTTACTGTATGAATATCTTCAATCATTTCTAAAGTTGGTTGATGCCTTCTTTCGTTGGAAGCAAAATCATGTGTATTAAAAGTGATTTGATTTGCATTTTTTACCATGATCAAAATGACACCGGTATTATTATAAGATTTTTCGGAAATCACGACATTCGCAATATTTGAAAGAGGAATGGAATGCGTCCTTTTTTTACCGAACCACCATAGCTGAAAAATCAATTGTTCTGAAGTCAATATATATTGAGTACTGTTTTTTCTTTTCATCATAAAAAATTCAGGAGCTAAAATAACCAGAATTCCAATCATAGACCAAACAATTGTTGAGATTGGATTTAATCCCAAAGCATTATAATAAATAAGAAAGGCTAAAATAAACCAACCAACAAAAACACCTCGTTTGACACTGTCTCTTATACACATCTGACGCTGCCGACGAATAGAGAGGTGTAGAT
>OJFR01000484.1_pt1 | contig 13118 bp, 11 predicted proteins | sample 1594121 | NCBI WGS metagenome assembly OJFR01 (sample SAMN05416812, study PRJEB24817) | seawater metagenome | isolation source: Sea water | place: Canada:Atlantic | collected 2013-07 | reverse complement strand
TACACCTCTCTATTCGTCGGCAGCGTCAGATGTGTATAAGAGACAGCTTATAATACTTATCATAAACAAACCTCCTATCTCTAGCAATAAAATATAATCTATGATATTTCTTATCAACTTGCCAACGATATTTTTTTTTTATCTTTTTACGCTTTAAAAACTTAGAAACATTAAAAACTACTTTTTTATTACCTAAATTAGTAGCATGCTGAAAATAAAAAAGAATATTAATATTAATTATATCCCTTCGACGCTGTATTGAAATATTATGAACTATACTCTCATGACAATGACGTTCTAAAATATTTTTAATATAATCTTGGATATATAAATCCTGATACAAAACTTTTGAATAATTAAAATCTTCAAAGAAAGATTTTAAAGACCAATTTTTTCTTTTAACTGACTGTAAATTTAATATATTTGTTTTTTTACTCATACTATTTTTTCTTTTTTTTATTCTTATGAGAAAAATGTTTACGCGTTAAACAAAACTCCCCAAAACGATGCCCTTTCATTCGTGAATTTACTAAAATAGAAAAAAAATCACGACCATTATGAATATTAAAAACCTTACCTATATGGTTATCTAAAATTACAGAACTTCTTGAAAAGACTTTATTTTTTTTACTTTTACCCAATAAACTTAAATCACAAAACTTTATTTTTTTCATACTATTATTTTATTTATTAAAACTGTTTACGACGTTTAAAAACCAGAGAATTTGTAAATTTTCTTTTCGATCTTGTTATCTTTCCTATAGTTATATGGCCCCAAGGGGTAACAGAAACACGACCTCCAGAAGTTTTTCCTTCGCCTCCACCATGAGGATGATCTACAGGATTCATAGCAACCCCACGAACACTAGGCCTTCGTCCTAACCAACGAGAATTACCCGCTTTTCTTAATTTCTTAATATGACAAAAATTATTACTTATTTGACCTACAGTTCCTTTACAATTTATATTTACAAAACGCTCTTCTAACGACGGAAGTTTTAAACGGACTAACGACTTCTTATAATCTTTTTGTAAGATCTTACAAAAAGTACCACTTGACCTTGCAAGCTGCCCACCACTATAAGGCCTAAGTTCAATATTATTAACAAGATAATTAGGAGGCAACTCTTTTAAACTATAACGGCCCCCATTAATAATACGGCCGTCTGTTTTAACAATATCTCCAGGATTTACACCTTTATTTAATAAAATATAATCAAACTTCCCTGAAATTAAACAACGAACAATACTTATATTAATATTACGATTCGGGTCGTACTCAGTACTAAGAATTTGAAATAAACTTGATATAAAATTATAATTAACCTTCCTATATAAACGTTTATGACCCCCACCTCTACGCCGCACCGTAATACGACCTGTATGATTCCGTCCTGACTTATTTTTCTTACTAAAAATTAAATTTTTTAACTTATTTTGTTTCATTATTAAAAAATTTGACCTTTTCCAACACATAAATATTTAATGTGTTGGAAATAATTAATTTAAAAAGGCCCTACTACTTATAAAAACAATTTAAACATCATCTGTATTTGTAAGAAGTAACCTGTTTTCTAATATAACTAAACCAGGCAATAAAACTAAAAAATATATAAAATAAAAAATCGTAGCAATTTGACCTACTTCAATATAAGGATATTCAACAACATTTTGACCAATCCACCCTAAAATTACACAATTAACAACCTGGAACCAAAATAACTTTCTCGCAATAGGACGAAATAAAGAACTACGAATATTTAAACGAGGTATAATAAAAGGAATTAAAGCTAAGACTAAAATAGACCCAAACATAGCTAAAACCCCTCCTAATTTATCTGGAATAGACCTTAAGATAGCATAAAAAGGTAAAAAATACCATTCTGGTACAATATGAGGAGGTGTTACCATAGGATTAGCCGGTATATAATTATCTGAATGACCTAAAACATTTGGGAAAAAAAATACAAATATAGAAAAAAATAACATAAGTACAAAAAAAGCAAATAAATCTTTTGTATAAAAATAAGGATAAAACGGTATACTATTCGCTTTACTCTCAATACCTAAAGGATTATTATTTCCATGTACATGCAATAAAACTAAATGAACAAGTGAAAGGCCCGCAATTATAAAAGGTAAAAGATAATGAAGACTTAAAAAACGATTTAAAGTTGCATTGTCAACAGAAAAACCACCCCATAATAAACTAACAATCATTTTTCCTACTACGGGCAACGCAGAAAATAAATTTGTAATTACTGTTGCTCCCCAAAAACTCATTTGTCCCCACGGTAAAACATACCCTATAAAACCTGTAGCCATAGTGGCTAATAGAATAACTACACCAGAAACCCATAACCAATGACGAGGCGCTGTATATGACCCATAATATAAATTTTTAAACATATGAACATATAAACATATAAACATCATAGAGGCACCATTAGCATGGGTATAACGAATTAACCAACCATTATTAACATCCCTCATAATATGCTCAACACTAACAAAAGCATAATCAATGTGAGGCGTATAATGCATTGCTAGAAAAATTCCTGTGACTATCTGTATAACTAAACATAGTCCTGCTAAAGAACCGACACTCCAAAAATAAGTTACATTTGTCGGACTTGGGTAATCTATTAAGTGATTATTAACAATTTGAAATAAAGATTTTTTCTTCCACATAATGAAAAAACAATATTTCTTCGCAGGTTGGATTTGAACCAACGACCTGACGGTTAACAGCCGACTGCTCTACCACTGAGCTACTGCGAAGAAACAAATTTAAAAGAGTATACATACCTATTATAATAAAATAAATTTAAACATCAGCCACAGGTTCCCCTACAACTACCTTGTTACGACTTAACTACCATTTCAAACCCCTTTTTAACAAAAACTATAAAATAATACTAAATTAAAGATTAAAAAATAAATCAAAAAAAATTTAATAATTATAATATAAACTATAAGCTTCAAAAAAGGCTCAATTTGCTAGCTTGACGGGCGGTTTGTACAAAGTTCGTAAATTTTTTCACCGTGACATGCTGATTCACGATTACTAGTGATTCCAACTTCATATAGACGAGTTTCAGTCTATAATCCGAACTTCGATAATTTTTAAAGATTTGCTCATAATTACTTAATCGCTTCTCATTGTAATTACCTTTGTAGCACGTGTGTAGCCCAATCCATAAAGGCCATAACGACTTGTCTTGATCCTCACCTACCTCTGAATTTCTTCAGCAGTACCTTTAACTATATTTTAATAAAAAAGCTCTTCCTATTAAAAAAAAATAAAAGGAAAGGGTTTCGCTCGTTAAACAGGAATTAACCAAACATCTCACGACACGAGCTGACGACAGCCATGCAACACCTGTATAAATTTTTATCTTATAATACTAATAAGATTTTAAAACAATTTATATACAAAGATTGGTAAGATTTTTCGCGTATCATCGAATTAAACCACATGCTCCACCACTGGTCCGAACTCCCGTCAAGTCCTTTGAGTTTTAATCTTGCGACCGTACTTCCCAGGCGGAATGTTTAACGCGTTAACTTTAAAACTAAATTTTATAAAACCTAATTCTTAACATTCATCGTTTACAGCTTGGACTACTGGGGTCTCTAATCCCATTTGCTCCCCAAGCCTTCGTCTATCAGCGTCAGTTATAACCCAGGTAGTTGCCTTCGCCACTGAAATTCCTCCTAATATTCTCAGATTTTATCCCTACATTAGGAATTCTACTACCCTCTATTAAACTCAAATAAAGCAGTATTGAAGCTCTCTTTTAGTTAAGCTAAAAGCTTAAACTTCAACTTACTAAATTGCCTACAGACCCTTTACGCCTAATAATGAAGAATAACACCTGCCCCTCCTGTATAACCGCGGCTGCTGGCACAGAATTAGCCGGGGCTTCTTCTTTAAGTAACGTCATTATCCTACTTAACGAAAGGGTTTTACAGTAAAACACCGTCATCACCCACGTAATATTGCTGGGTCAGGCTTTCGCCCATTGCCCAATATTCCCCACTGCAGCCTCTATATGAGTCCGGGCCGTGTCTCAGTCCCGGTGTGGTTGTACACCCGTTAAGGCCAACTAAGCATCATTGGCTTGGTAATCTATTACATTACCAACAACCTAATACTAAAAAAGCGTATCTCTAAGCGAAAAAAATCTTTATTTATTATCCGGTATTTTTATTTTAAAAGAAAACTTTTAAATTATTATTACAATATAATTATCCCAGACTTAGAGGCAAAATGCTTTTCCATTACTCACCCGTCCGCTACGTTTTAATAACGTTCAACTTGCATGTGTAAAGCATATTACTAGCGTTCATTCCGAACCAGGACCAAATTCTCTAGAAATAATATATAAAATAAAATTTTATATATAAAAAAAATATAAAATAATTGTATGTATACCACCTTTAATATCTTCTACCGGAGTCGAACCGGTAACCTCAAAGAGGAATAGATTTTAAGTCTACCGTGTTTACCAATTTCACCAAGAAGACAAACAACTGTTACAAGGGTTGGACTTGAACCAACGACCTTCAGGTCATGAGCCTGATGAGCTGCCAACTGCTCCACCTTGTAAAAAAATATCCAGGGGGGGAGTTGAACCCCCAATCCTTAAGAACTGCAACCTAAATACAACGTGTTTACCAATTTCACCACCCGGACATTATTGTAGCCACTCTAATAAATTATAATGCAAATAAAATTAAAAAAGCCATCATCAAACAAAATAAGGCCATAGCTTCTGTTAACGCAAACCCAAAAATACAAATTTTAAATAACTCCCCTTGTAATGAAGGGTTTCTTGATACACCAATAATATACGCACCAAATACTGTACCAATCCCTGCTCCGGCACCTGCTAATCCTACTGTAGCAGCCCCAGCTCCAATCATTTTCCCTGCTTCTAAAATCACTTAAAAGCAATTAAAAACAAACCATTCCTATAAAGAACCTGCATTAACATACAGGGAAGAAGGGACTCGAACCCTTGTTACTGAATTTGGAAGCCAGCGTTTTACCAATTAAACTACTCCCCTTTTTCTAAAAAAAGGATACCACCACCATAAATAAGCGAGTAACGGGACTCGAACCCGTATTGTTTGATTGGAAGTCAAAATATTTACCAATTAATATATACTCGCAAAAAAAAAATTACCGTATTTCCCTTATAATAGTATCTACGGCATAAGATTAATTTACAAATTTTAAATACTATTTATGTTTTAATCTCATTATTAAAAAAAGGGTGATAGCGGACTCGAACCACTAACATTCTCGGTGTAAACAAGATACTCTACCAATTAAGTTAATCACCCGAAGAAAAAAAGTACACTGGGCAGGATTCGAACCTACAACAACTGGGTCCGAAATCCAGTACTCTATCCAATTGAGCTACCAATGCAGAATATAATATAAATAGAAAATACTAATTTTAACACCAATTAAATTTAAAAGGAATTTTTGACAATTAATTCGTGAAGTTTGTCAACTCCCCTACATAGGGAAAAAAATACTACTTTCTACGGTATTTTTATAAATTAATGTAAATTTATTGCCTCATCTAAATACATACAAGTTAATATAGTAAACACATAAGCCTGAATAATAGCAACAGCTGTTTCTAAAAATACTAATACAAAAACTACAAAAATAGGAAATATTTGTAATACAAACAATTCAGAACTGGCATTTGCCATAGTCCAACCGAACCCCGCTAATACCGCCAATAAAGTATGCCCCGCCATCATATTTGCAAATAACCGGACAGAAAGACTAACAACCCTAAAAACATACGAAATAAACTCAATAGGAATAATTAAAGGATATAAAGCAAAAGGACACCCTGCAGGTAAAAAATGACCGAAATAAGTTAAGCCGTGAAAACGGCCTGCAATAATATTTACCCCAACTAAAACCATCACAGCTGCAGCAAAAGTTATTATTAAATAACTAGTAACAGTAGAACTATAAGGAATTAATCCAATTAAATTAGCAGATAATATAAATATAAATAATGTAAAAATAAAAGGGAAAAACCTTATCGCTCTTACAACGCTACCCCCAATATTTTCTTTAATCATACCTAAAATCACATTATAGATGTTTTGAAATACATATATACTAAAGTAAGGTACAAAATATTCAATACTACGAAGGGCTTTTTTCAGAAAGCTATTAACTTTAATAACTAACCTATCCCCAAATAAACTTTCATCTAAATAAGTACGTTTACTTAAAATATAAAGTGTATTTAAAAAACTAGTAAAATATAATTGAATATTATTAAATAAAGAATAATTACTAAAAAGATCTAACGTACCATTTTTTAATATAAAATAATATGCTTTATGAAATTCTCTAGAGTACTCAGACTCTACCCCAGAAATATAATATATATTTCTAAATGCAACCCACCTATCTTTAATGGATTTAATTTCTTTACTTCGAAAGAAATTATTTGCAATAATTAATACATAAGAAATAACTTTATTTGTAAAAAAATTAGTAACAATAAAAAACCCTTTATGAAGACTATAAACGGTATTAATATCATAATCGTACCCTATAATATCTATATTTTTATTTTTTTTCTCATAAACTAATCTTAACTTATCATTAAAATCAATAAAAAATAAATGCCCCGATAAAAAATAAGCTAAAACTAAAATAATATAAATAAAAATAATAGTTACATTTGTTATAGATAAATCAATGCCCCCCAAAAAGATTAAAAAACCAGGTACAGGCTCAAACTGTTCCAAAGGACTAAGAAAAATAATATTAAACCCCTAAACGATTTTTCATAATAACTCGACAAGCGCTATAAAAACCTAAAAGTTCTTCCTCGTCCAGCTTCTTAATAGATTTTAACTTAGATAAGAAAGCATACTGTCCATCTAAAACATTTAAATATTCTTCCTCAAACGCCTCTATTTGATCGATTTCTAAATTATTTAATAACCCTTGGTTACCAGCAAACATTAACATAATTTGCTTCTCAACTTCTAAAGGAACAAATTGTTTTTGCTTTAATAGCTCAACTAAACGAGCCCCTGTCTTTAATTGTAATTGTGTCGCCGCATCTAAATCCGAACCGAATTGAGCAAACGCTTGAACTTCACGATAATCCGCTAAACGTAATTTTAATGATCCAACAGCTTGCTTCATTAATCCAATTTGAGCAGCAGAACCAACACGGCTTACAGAAAGACCAACAGATACAGCAGGTCGCTGTAATTGATTAAATAATTCTGTTTCTAAAAAAATTTGACCGTCGGTAATTGAAATAACATTTGTTGGAATATATGCAGAAACATCCCCGGCTTGTGTTTCAATAACAGGTAATGCAGTTAAAGATCCTCCACCTACAGCATCCGACATTTGTGAAGCCCTCTCTAATAACCGAGAGTGTAAATAAAAAACATCTCCTGGGTAAGCCTCTCGTCCTGGCGGACGTCGTAAAAGTAATGACATTTGACGATACGCTACGGCCTGCTTTGATAAGTCATCATAAAAAATAATAGCATGCATTCCATTATCTCTAAAAAACTCTCCTATAGTAGCACCTGTATAAGGAGCTAAAAATTGTAATGGGGCGGAATCCGAGGCTGTTGATGCAACAACAATACTAAATTTTAAAACATCTGCTACAGCTAAAGATTTTAAAACTTGTGCAATAGTAGAACGTTTTTGCCCAACACCTACATAAATACAGTATAAATCAACTTCAGGATCAATTTGTGTACCAGAAAATTTTGATTTTAAATATGTTGTATGATCAGCATGAGTACTATTCTGGTTAATAATAGTATCAATAATAATAGCTGTTTTTCCAGTTTGACGATCACCAATAATTAACTCACGCTGACCTCTACCAATAGGAATTAAACTATCAACAACTTTAATCCCCGTTTGTACTGGCTGATTAACAGATTTACGTACAATAATACCAGGAGCTTTTACTTCTACTTGACTTCTATTACCTTCAATAGGCCCTTTACCATCAATAGGCTCACCTAATCCATCTACAGCACGTCCTAATAACCCTAAACCTACAGGAACATCTACAATAGCATTAGTTCTTTTTACTAACGAACCTTCCTTAATAAATTTATCATCACCAAAAATAACAACACCAACTTTATCCTTCTCTAAATTTAATGCCATACCTTTAATACCAAAACGAAAATCTACCATCTCACCGGCTTGAACACTAGTTAACCCGTGTACATTAGCAATACCATCACCAATAGACAAAACAATACCCTTATCACTAAAAAAATTTTCTTTCTCTTGGCCCGCATGTTTATCCAAACGTGCTTTAATTTTTGTTTCTAAATTAAGGCTAGAATTTTTTTTTGACATAGCTTCCTTATTTACAAACATGGAGGTAATCAGGTTCGAACTGATGACTTCATGCTTGCAAAGCATACACTCTACCAACTGAGTTATACCCCCTACCTACTTCTTAAAATCAATCGTACCGTACTTAGACCGAGCCCGTTTTCTTGTAAAAATACCATATAAATCTAACGTACCTCTAATTAAAGTATATTTAATACCAGGCAAATCTTTAACACGACCCCCTCTTACTAAAACATCATTATATTTTTGTAGGTTATGGCCTTCTCCTGGTATAAAAGCTGTTAACTTTTTACGGTTATATAAACGGATTTTTGCTACACTACGCCTAGCAGAATTAGGTTTTCGAGGACTCATCTTTAAAACTTTTAAGCATACACCTTTTTTTTGAGGACATCCTCCAAGAGTTACTGCTTTTTTTTTACGGACTTTTCTTAAACGTTTAATTTTTAATAATTGATTAATAGTAGGCATTTATTACCAACGGTACTTTAAATTAGATTTATTATCTAATACCACCGTATTTAAATCCTTTTGTCGGCGCTTTACAGATCCTTTATTATTATAAGCCTCTAAAATTTCTAAAATAAAATTATCATAAAAACACCCTTTTTTATTTAAAGCTGCTTCTATAAGCCATTTAATACCTAAAGACTGCCGATAATAAATAGATAAAATAAAACTAGGACTTATAATTATACGCTTCCCGATTCTTTTATTTTTTAATAAAAAAAACGGCATAATATTTTCAACAGCTTTATAAAAAATAATTAACGGATTTTTTTTTTTTACCTCTTTTGTTAGAGATAAACCTATACGGTCAGTTAATAAACTTATTTTAGATAATTTTCCATTTTTTAAAATTAACCTATTTATACGAAAACTTAAATTAATTAGCTCTTTTCTTTTCATTAATAAGAAATACAGCATTTTCAAAATTACGCGAAACTTGCTGATCTATAAAATTACGTTTTTTATTTAAATTAATATAATTTGTCTTTGTTAAAATTAAAGCACCTATCATAGCAATTAATAAAATAATACCTACAATCAATAAAAAAGGTGCATAATAAGTATATAACAAAGAACCAAAAACATCTATATTAGTTACATTCACCATAACAGATTTCCAATCAAAATAATCATAATTGAAAAATAAAGAGCTAATTTCCTCATTAACACCTGTACTACCAAAACTAACCTTATATAATAAATAAATAAATAAAAAACCAAAAAAAGAACCTATTGGTAATGAATGTATAATTTCTTTACTAAAATCGATAGCCTTTATATTTAACATCATTACAATAAATAAAAAAAGAACTGTAACGGCCCCTAAATAAACGGCAACAAAGATTAAAGCTAAAAACTCGGCTTCTAATAACAATAAAAGAATTACTATATTTAAAACAACAGATATTAAAGCCAAAACACTATGTATTGGATTACGGGCACTTATAACTATAATACTACTTACGATTGCTAACGAACTTATAAAAAAATATAACATATTTATATTAAATAAAAACAACAATTAGTACTTATAAGCTTAACATATTACTATGCTTACACTTTAAGCCTATTCAAGTTATTATCTTTAACTTTTTAAAAAACTAAAACTTATCTTAAGGAAGCATTCTTGCATTTATGCTTTCAGCAATTATACTATACTAACGTAGCTACCCAGCAATGCTACTAACATAACAACTGGTACACCATAGGTTAGCCTATCTCAATCCTTTCGTACTAAAGAAAGATCCTTTCAATTTTAAACGTTTATCGTAGATAGAAACCAAACTGTCTCACGACGTTCTAAACCCAGATCACGTACCTCTTTAATCGGCGAACAGCCGAACCCTTGAAACCTGCTACAGCTTCAGGATGAGATGATCCGACATCGAGGTGCCAAACAATTCTGTCAATGCGAACTCTCAAGAATTATTAGCCTGTTATCCCCGGCGTACCTTTTATCCGTTGAGCGATAGCTTTTCCATACACCACTACCGGATCACTATGACCAACTTTCGTTCCTGCTTAATATGTCTATTTCACAGTCAAGCAAACTTATACCATTACGCTCTATGTACAATATACCACTGTACTGAATTTACCTTTGTACACCTCCGTTACCTTTTAGGAGACCGCCGCCCCAGCGAAACTACCAACTTTACACTGTTTTAAAAATTTAATTAGCTTTGAGTAAAAAAAAGAGTGGTATCTCAAGATTGTTAAAATTAACTCCCACTTATCCTGCACATTTTTTTGTCAAAAGCAATATAAAGATATAGTAAAGGTGCACGGGGTCTTTTCGTCTTACGATAAATATTCCGCATCTGCACGGAAATTTCAATTTCATTGAACTTGTATTGGAGACAGTGGGGAAGTCGTTACACCATTCATGCAGGTCGGAAATTACCCGACAAGGAATTTCGCTACCTTAGGACCGTCAAGAATTACAGCCGCCGTTTACAAGAGCTTCCATTTTAAGCTTGCACTTATCCTTTTAACCTACTCGCACCGGGCAGGTGTCAGCCCCTATACTTCATCTTACGATTTTGCAGAGACCTGTGTTTTTAATAAACAGTCGCTACCCCCTATTTTATGTCATTTTAAAAAAATTTCTTTGATTAAAACCCTCTTTATTCCAAAGTTACAGAGTCAATTTGCCGAGTTCCTTCAATACAATTAATTCAAGCGCCTTAGTGCATTTACACCAGTCCACCTGTGTCGGTTTTAGTACGATTATTTTATTTATAATTATTTCCTGAAATAATTATTTCACTAATAAACTTGTTAATTATTTAAAAATGAAATTTCTTATTTGTCATATATAAATAGTCTTTTATTAAAAAATCCATCAAGTACGGCTTTCGCCTATCTTTTAGAAATCGACTTACAATTGTTTAGTTTAACTTTAAACAAAAAACCTTGGACTTACGGCGATAATGTTTTTTAACATTATTTATCATTACTCATACCAACATATTCACTTTTGATATCTCCAATAAACTTTACAGCTCATCTTCCACAACATACAAAACGTTCCGCTACCACTTTTATATAAAAATTTACTATTTCGGTATACCCGTTAGTCTCTATAAATCATTGACCCAAAAAATTTCATTCAATGAGCTATAACGCATTCCTTAGAGGATGGCTGCTTCTAAGCCTACCTTTTGAATATCTCTAACCTTTTAAGTCTTTTGCACTTACGGGAAATTTAAAGACCTTAATAAATAATCTGGGCTGTTCCCCTCTCATCTATGGACCTTAGCATCCAAAGATTATCTGCTAAAATATAAAATCTGCCATTTGAAGTTTGACTAAACTCGGTAAGGTTAAAACCCCCCTAATATAATCAGAGCTCTACCTACAAACCTATTTTTTAACGCTATACTTAAATATATTTCGCGGAAAACCAGCTATCACTGAGTTTGATTGGCCTTTCACCCCTAATTAAAAATCATCCCCGCCTTTTTCAACAGACGTGGGTTCGGTCCTTACTATACTTTTTAACATACAGATCAACCTGTTCTTAACTAGATCACTCAGATTCGGGTCTTATTCAAATAACTAAAATATTAATTCATACTCACTTTTAATTACGCCTTATTCTATTAATTTAAGCTTGCTATTTAAATAAACTCGTTGGTCCATTATGCAAAAGGTACATTGTTATTACTTAATGTAACTTCAATAGATAATTAGTGTTAAATTTCAAGTTCTGTTTCAATCCAAAAAAGATTCTAATTTCACCTTTCCCTCACGGTACTGGTACACTATCGATTACTAAAAATTTTTAGACTTAGAGGATGGTCCCCCTATTTTCAAACAAATTTGCATAATTTGTTTTACTTGAATTAGATAATCTTCGAAACTATTACAGGGCTTACCACCTTTTTTAGCTAACGTATTCATAATCTTAACAGATTAAATAAAAGTCTAATTCCGCGTTCGCTCGCCACTACTAACGAAACCTCGGTTGATTTTTTTAATTTAGTTATTTAGATGTTTCAATTCACTAAATAATATAATTACTAAAATAAAACCTTTATAGTAACTACCTAACATAACCAGATGTTTCCAACAAAGGGTACTTATAAATATAAATATTTTTAACTACATTATAAATTTTCGCATTTTTATACGCCCTTTTTTAGTATCAAGGTATCCTTTTAACACCTTAAAAATTATATCATAAGTAGATGTTGTATCTCTTCTTTACTTTATAAAATATATAACCTAACGATATAGATAATGTAATGAATACTTATCATTACTGTTCAAAACTATATTATTTTCGGCATACCCTAAAAAAACAATATCTAAAAAATCACCATTTATTTTAAATTCAAAATTATTATAATTAAAACCATTATTAAAAAAATTGAAAGGATCCTGAATAGGACTAAATTCATTAATATTTAAAAAATATAATTTTTTTTTACTAGAACCCAAATAAAACTTAAATATATTTTCACGGTACCACTTATTTAAAATACTTATTACACTACTAATACTTTTTAATCCTTTTATACTAGGAATACTATCCTTATTATAAAAAAAACCCTGGTCCGTATAATCCGTTTTACTCAAAAATTGAAACCCTTTATTAAAATAACCTTTTACTGCGTTTTTCCGCTTATCCTTAAGAATCATAGATAAATCAGAACATAACCTGTCTCTTATACACATCTCCGAGCCCACGAGACCGAGGCTG
>OJFR01000482.1_pt1 | contig 13136 bp, 10 predicted proteins | sample 1594121 | NCBI WGS metagenome assembly OJFR01 (sample SAMN05416812, study PRJEB24817) | seawater metagenome | isolation source: Sea water | place: Canada:Atlantic | collected 2013-07 | reverse complement strand
CTACACCTCTCTATTCGTCGGCAGCGTCAGATGTGTATAAGAGACAGATTCTATAGACTGACCTTTTAATATCTTACCAGGTAAACCTTCATCAATTAATACACTGGAACCCGAATTTTCAGGAAAAGGGTTAAGGCCTGTTGATTTGGCATGGGTAGAAACACGATTTAACCTTTTTTTATCGACACTTACGCACCAAAATTCTACATATAGTAAATCATTGGTTCGAGTAAACAATGATAACAAATCATTCAAGCTCGACTTTAGATTGTTATTTTGCCGAAAAATAGTTCGAATTTTTTCGTAATATATTTTTTTCTCGGATTCTTGTTTTTTTAAAGTAATGTTTGTTGCGACAACGATGGAATTTCGCCGGCCATCTGGATTAATGATTGGGCTAAGATTTATTGAATACCAATTTTTCACACCGTATTTACTATAGATTAACAACTCATTCTCATAAGGGTGTGAGGTAATTATTGAGGCTATAAACTCGTTAATGGTTTTTTTACTTGTTTTACTACCAAATAAAACATTGGGATCTTTATCTATTATTTCTTCTAGTTGGTAACCAGTCTCTTGTACGAATGAGTCATTGCAATACGTAATTGTAATTTTTTCAGATTCGTTATCCAAAATCAGCACGCAATCCTTCATGTTTACTATAATTGATTCTAAAAATTTTAATCTTAATTCTTCTTTTTTAGAAACTGAAATGTCTATAATTACGCCAGTATAGTGAAGTTCGTCATTTATTAATTCCGCAGTTACGATTTCTTTTAACCAAACAGGATGTCCATTAGCATGAACCATTCGGTACTCAATAGTATGATTATTGCCTTTTTTCATTTCATTTTGACAAAATGTAATGGTCCTTTCCTTATCATCAGGGTAAATATGTTCATTCCAGAATTCATCATTTCTTAACCATAAGTCGCAAGAATATCCAAGTACATTCTCAGATTTCGGACTCATATATTCTAAAGTGAATGAGCCATTTATTTGAACTCCTTTCCACAGAACTCCATCGATTGCTTGAGCTACTGAGCTTAGATATACTAGGTTATTGTTTGAAACGTTCAATTGTTCTTCAAAAACGATGAGTGTTTGGTTATATCCGAGAAATGATAATTTGGCATTATATACCTTAGTATTAATGTTTAAGTTTTTAAAAATTTGTATTTGATTCGGATTTTGATTTTTCAGAAATTCTGTAATTGTTGCAACAAAATTCGTAGATTCGTTAAAGAGAGAATTGAAAGATTGCTCAAGACCACTTTTTGCTTTGATGATTTTTTCGAATTCTAAGTTGATACTAGAAAATTGGAAACCTGATTCAGAAACATTGACAATTGCGGCTGGATTTTCTAAAGAGTTTAGAATTGCATTCTGATTATCAATTGCCATAATTAGATGGGTTGTTGTTGTTGTCTCTCTAAATATAAAATAATAAACTAGAACATCAAAAGGTAAGAACAATTGTGTAAATTCCTTTTATAATTCGAACGTATGGCAGAACAAATCAAAATAGTGTTAGTTGATGATCACAAATTAGTTACAGAGGACTGGAGTGCGCTTTTGGGCATGGAAGAAAATTTAACAATTATCGGCACTGCGAACAGTGCAGATTCGGCACTTGAGATTTGTGTTGAGCGTTTACCAGATATTGTGTTAATGGATGTGAATCTGCACGACAGTAATGGTCTGGATGCTACAGAAATGATTTGTAACAGAATTGCCAAAATTAAGGTTATAGGATTGTCTCTGCATGATGACATTTCTATAGTTAAAAGACTTATGAGTAAAGGTGCACGTGGTTATTTGAGTAAAAATTCGTCAAAAGCTGAGTTGATTGAAGCAATTAATACAGTAATGAATGGTGCAATTTATTTGGGTGAAAACGTAAGAAATAAATTGTTTATCGAAACATTAACTCCTAAAAGTGAGGATCAGCCGGTAACGAAGGAATTAACGATTAAGGAAATTGAAATAGTTAAAAGCATAGCGAATGGCTTGACCTCAAAGCAAATCGCTGAAAAATCGTTTATTTCTGTCAGGACAGTTGAAACCCATCGACATAACATCCTGAAAAAATTAAATTTACAAAATGCAGCCCAACTTAGTAGTTGGGCGCGAGAGCATGGTTATTTTTAATGTTTTTGGAATCTAATTACGCCTTGATTTTTAATCTGGAATAAATACATACCACTGTTCAGAGCTGAGACATCAATTCCAAATTGGCTTAATTCCCCCATCAATATCGTTTGACCTTTTAAATCCGTAATCACGTATTCACCAGATATTTCAGATACATGTATTGTTTGATTGGCAGGATTTGGATATAAGTCAAATAGTGCATTTTCATTTTCAGCGATTTCCAAAGCACAACTTCCAGTTGTAATTGTCACACCGCTGCTTATATTTCCTGGTATAGTCATTGATCCACTCGGAGTATGAAAAGTAAATGTGCCTGAAAACAATCCCAAATTACTCGATAGACTGCCGATATACCAATGACCAGATCCGTTCAATTCATCTCCATCACAGTTCAAAAAATTACGTGAAATACAAACAGTTCCATAGTTTGTAAATTCACCATGTAAAGACTGCGTATTGCAATTTGAAAAATCAAGTCCAATATCTACAGTTGACCAATTGTCAAAATTACCTTGATTGTTCATGTTGTTTTGAATGTCCATTGAGCCAAAATTGGCGAAGTTTGACATGTGATCATTTAGAAAATCATATACATCAATTGAACCCGAATTATTCATTACACCTCGTGTTAACATACTATCAATCCCGTTGAAATTTCCAGTATTCTCTGTATAAGTGAATTGCGAGGTTGCAAAATACCTTACAGAAATATCTCCATGATTAACAAATTGACCGCTTCCGTCAACCCAGATATCTTTATCTGTTCCATTATCTGTTAGAGAACCACTTGGATTAATTGTAATTTTTCCAGACGTATAATATATTCCAACATTCATTGTTAAATCATGATTGATGACTACGTTATCACCACTTGCTGGTAGACAGAAACAATCCCAAGTTAAAGGGTTATAAAAATCGCCATTTGTTGTCGATGTTTTTGTTTGAGCCATTAATAAGAATGGACAGGTAACTAGAATTAAAAGTAGTTTTTTCATAGGTAGTGTTAATTAGTAAGTGTAAAACTAGTTCATTTTTTCTAACTTTCAAAAGAAAAGAAAATGGGCTACAAGTCTCTTGTAATAAGAAACTTAGCCAATTCAACTAGAGGTTCTTTATTCTTTTGAGATACATTGATTGATTCAAGTGCGTTTAACGCAATCGTATAATGCTTTTCCATTAATTCAACGCAATCATGTTTTACATTTAAATGGTCGAAAAGTTCTTTTGTACGACTAATTTTAAAATCGAGGTTTTCTTCCGACTGAAGCTGATTAATTATGTCAATTTGTTCGCTATTGGCTTTTGTAATCGCCGTTAATTGCAATATGGTTTTTTTATTTGCAATCACGTCTCCACCAATCTGTTTTCCAAATTTGCTTGGGTCGGCATATAGGTCGAGAATATCATCTTGAATTTGGAAAGCGATTCCGATATTTTCCCCAAAAACGCGCAACGCTTCTTTGTCACTTGCAGATGCTTTTGAAACAACTGCGCCTAAATGAAGAGCCGCACCTAATAGAACAGAAGTTTTCAAACGAATCATTTCAATATATTCGTGAATTGTAACGTCATTACGTGTTTCAAAGTCCATGTCCATTTGTTGTCCTTCACACACCTCAAGTGCTGTTTTATTGAAAGACTCAAATGCTTCAGGTAAAAATTCAAGCTTTATTCTTCCCAGATGTTGGTATGCAATAATCATCAACGCATCACCCGTTAAAATTGCAACATTGTTATCCCACTTTTCATGTACGGTCAATTGATTTCGACGTAAAGGCGCCAAATCCATAATGTCATCATGAATTAAAGTGAAATTATGGAAGATTTCAATGGCTAACGCCTGAGGAATTACGTTCGTTTTTTCCAGAGAAAATAGTTCGGCAGCAAGTAAAGTTAGGATAGGACGAATTCGTTTCCCTCCAATTTGAAGAAAATAAGTGATGGGATCATAAAGCTCAATTGGCGAGTTAGGAAGTTGAATATTGTTTAATTCATCTTCAATTAAATCGGCATATGACTTAAGATTCAACATTAATGTTTAATCAATTTCATTAAGTAATCACCGTAGCCACTTTTTAGCAAAGGTTCAGCTAGCTTTTTTAATTGTTCCTTATCAATGAAGCCGTTAACGTATGCAGCTTCTTCTATACAACCTATTTTTAACCCTTGACGCTCCTCTATAACTTGTACAAATTGTCCAGCCTGCATCAAAGAAGGAAATGTTCCCGTATCCAGCCAGGCAGTTCCTCTGTTCAGCACGGCAACTTTTAATTTCCCTTGACGCAGATACTCTGCATTGACATCGGTAATTTCGTATTCACCACGAGCTGAAGGTGATAAGTTTTTGGCAATTTCTACAACCGAATTGTCGTAAAAATACAATCCTGGAACTGCAAAATTTGACTTGGGCTGTTTTGGTTTTTCTTCAATTGAAATTGCATTCATTTGATTGTCGAACTCGACAACTCCGTATCTTTCTGGATCGCTTACATGATAGGCGTATACAACTCCACCTTCAGGATCAGAATTGTCTTTTAATAAATCATCCATTCCAACACCGTAGAAAATATTATCTCCTAAAACCAGAGCTACTTTGTCGTTTCCAATGAATTCTTCACCGATTACAAATGCTTGTGCAAGTCCATTTGGTATTTCCTGTATTGCGTATTCAAATTTGCATCCAAGATTTTGACCATTTCCCAATAATTTTTCAAAATGTGGGAGATCATGTGGTGTTGAAATTATTAAGATTTCATTAATTCCTGCGCTTAATAAAATTGAAAGCGGATAATAGATCATTGGTTTATCGTAAACAGGCATTAATTGCTTACTAATTGCCAATGTCAATGGATGCAAGCGTGTTCCAGATCCTCCGGCTAAAATAATTCCCTTCATAGCTTATAAATTAATGAATGATTTCGTTTAAATCACTCATTCGTTTTAGATTCATTAGAATCACTATTCTTATCATTTCCTTCACCCTCGATGTTTAAGTTGCCCCAATCCAATTCACTTTCTTCAGCATATGCATCGAAATACGGTTCTTCGAAAGATTTGGTCGTGATTTTTCTTTCAAGTGTTAAGAGTAAAGAAGGTAAAATTACGAGGTTCGTAATCATAGCGACTAATAATGTCAATGAAACCAATAAACCTAAGGCTTTGGTTCCTCCAAAATCTGAGAACGAGAACATCGAGAATCCACAAAACAAAACGATAGAGGTATAAAACATGCCTAAACCTGCCTCGCGTATTGCCATAATAACACATTGACGTAAATCCCATTGTTTTGTTTTTAATTCTAGTCTGTATTTCGCTAAATAGTGAATTGTATCATCTACCGATATTCCGAATGCAATACTAAACACCAACAATGTCGAGGGTTTCAATGGAATGCCTAACCACCCCATTATTCCTGCGGTGAAAATCAATGGTATGAAATTCGGTATCAAGGAAACAATCACCATTCTCCACGATCTAAAAAGTATGGCCATAAGCAGAGAAATCGCAACAATGGCAAACAAAAGACTAGTAAATAAATTTAGAACCATATAATGCGTTCCTTCAGATGCAACTACTGCTGTGCCAGTTAAAGAAACGTCAAAATATTCTTTATCAATTGCTGCGCGTAAATCATCTGAAAAACCACTATTCGCGTAATACGTTTTTATTAAATCTATATCTGAATCAAATTCAAACTGCTTCTCAGGATCTCCTTGAGATAAACGCCTCGTTAAAGCATTGTATATTGCAGGGTAGGAGAAGATGATTGAATCAATGTAGGTTTCGTTATTCGACTTTTTATATTTTTTATAAAATTTCTCAATTTGTTTTTTTTCAGGATTTAGAATTGCTTCTATGTCCTTTTTCATCACTTTGACAATGTCAGAAACCTCATAAGAACCAAGATCCTTCATTTGAGAACGAATCCTTAGTACACGATGTGATGTGTCAATTAATTCACTTAATGCTACACCTACACCATTTGAGTTTGTAACAACCGAACTATCAATGTAGCGTTTTAGCGTACCAAGCTTTCGACGACTTGAAACCAGTTGAAATTGAGTAGAGTCGTTATTGTAATAAGCCATGTTCGCGGCCTTAAGAAAGTCTACATAAGATATGAATTTGGAAAATAACGTGTCATTTTTATAACGATTTTGAATGCTATCAATTCGTTCCAATGTACTTGTTTTTCCAAGTCGACTTGACTCTTTGTAATCAACTAAAATCTCAAATGGAATAGATCCTCCAAAATTATCCTGCATGAAAACAAAGTCTTCCAGTACTTGATGCCCCTTGGGTAAATCACCAGTAATATTACCTGTGACTTTAACTTGATACATTCCAGCGAAACTAAGGACAACTAATGTAATCGTGCAAATGTAAATCCATTTTCGTTTGTACACAGTTAGGTATACGAGCTTATTCAAAAGTCCCACGGCTAATTTCCGTTCCAAATGTTTTAAATGTCTCGGTTTAGGAGGATTTGAAAATGAAATGATAATTGGGAGTATGCAAATAGACAATACAAAAACCAACATAATGTTGATTGCCGCACAAATTCCAAATTCCATTAGCTTGGGAGAGAAAGTTGTAATGAAAGTTAAAAATCCTAGAGCAGTTGTCAAGTTCGTTAAAAATGTCGCAGTTCCAATTTTCTTGATTACACGCGATAATGCCTTGACCTTGTTCCCATGTTCTAAGATTTCTTGATGAAACTTAGTCATTAAAAAGATACAATTTGGTATTCCGATAACAATCATCAATGGTGGAATAAGTGCCATGATTATTGTGATGTTGAAATCTAATGCCGCAATGGAACCCATAGACCAAATAACCGCGATTCCGACCACCAAATTGCAAATTAAAACAACTCTAAACGATCTAAAAAATAGGTAAATTAGAATGGAAGTAATTAAAATTAGAAGGCCCACAAAAATGTACATTTCCTTCATCACTTGTTTTCCAACAACAACACGAAGATGAGGCATTCCAGCATAATGTGGTTGACCAAAGTATGATTTACAGCCATCCGCAACGGCTTCAACGTCAAGGACAACGTTGGCTTTCTTTTGATCGGTAATAAAGGTTTCGTCAATTTTTACCAGCATTAACGAAATGTTTTGATCATTTTCGTACAACAGGCCATTATAAAGAGGATTGTTTTTTATTTCTCTTTTTATGGAATCGATTGATTTTTCTTGAAATTTGGTATCAGAAAAAACCTTGTGAGCAACGAATTTCTTTTCGTTATGATCGTTTGAAATCGTAAACAATGTAGCTTCAGATACAACTGAAAGAACGCCATCAAATTTTAGGATTGAGTCGCCTAATTCTTTCCATTTCAGAAAATTTCTTTCCGTATAAAGTGAATCGGTTTGGATGGCAATTGCCAGAGTACCACCATCTTGTCCAAACATTTCATTAAAACGGTCGAGATCAATTTTTGCTTGAGCGTTCTTCGGAAGTAGAATTCCGTACTTGTTGTCTAATTTCAATCCTGTTAAGGCATGATACCCAAAGAATACAGTCATCAAGGTAATTACACCAATAATGATGAAGCGATTTCTAAGAATAATATTTGCAATGGATTGCCACATGCCTGAATACTTGGAATTAATTAATTGGCAAAAATAAGGTTAATTAATGAGCACTCAAAGGGATTATCCATTAAGATTAGGACCAAAAAAAATCCAAAGCAGGTAATAAAATGTATTTTACTGTAATAAACTGATTTAGAACCCTTTTTGATCTAAGATTTTTGCCATTTCTCTTTGGAGGTTTTGAGCTTCAATTTGCGCTTTTACAGCAAAATCTCTGTCACTTGAAGCATAAATTATGCCTCTCGATGAATTGACCAATAAACCACAGTCTTTATTCCAACCATAATTTGCTACATCAACTAAAGAGCCACCTTGTGCTCCAACACCTGGAACTAGAAAGAAATGGTCTTTTGCTATTTTGCGTACTTCACCTATTCCTTCAGCTCTTGTTGCACCCACGACAAACATTAAGTTTTCTGATGTACCCCATTCTTGTGATTTACGGAGTACTTTTTTATACAGCTCATCGTTATGTTCGTCTGCAATAAATTGAAAGTCTAATGCCCCTTTATTTGATGTTAAGGCAAGTAGAATCACCCATTTATTAGCGTATTCCAAAAAAGGAGTTACACTATCTTCTCCCATATAAGGCGCAACTGTAACAGAATCACTTCCTAAGTAGTTGAAAAAAGTTTCAGCATAATACTTTGAAGTATTTCCAATGTCACCGCGCTTAGCATCAGAAATTGTAAAGATGTTTTTGGGTATATAGTCCAATGTTTTTTTAAGCGATTCCCAACCTTTAGGCCCGTGGCACTCATAAAATGCGATATTTGGTTTGTAGGCTACGCAAAAATCTTTTGTTGCATCTATTATTGCCTTGTTGAACTCGAAAATCGGATCTTCTAAATCCAGTAAATGCGCTGGTATTTTGGCTAAATCAGTATCAAGCCCAACGCATAGAAATGAACGTTTTATTCGTATTTGTTCTATTAATTCTTGTCTAGTCATGATCCTTTTAATTCGTAAAAATGGTGCATTTAAACATCTTGTGCATTCTTCAATTTTTCAGCATTTTCAGCCAATTTCAATGCGTTTATCATTTCATTGATGTCACCATTCATAAATGAATTTAAATTATACATTGTTTTATTGATTCGGTGATCAGTGACTCGACCTTGAGGGTAATTATACGTTCTGATTTTTGCCGATCTATCTCCTGTTGAAACTAGTGATTTTCTATGTTCTGAACGCGCAGAGTTAATTTTATCTAATTCAATTTGATACAAACGTGAACGCAACATTGTTAACGCTTTTGCCAAGTTTTTGTGCTGCGAACGACCGTCTTGGCATTCTGCGACCACTCCTGTTGGAATATGTGTTAAACGTATAGCCGATTCTGTCTTATTGACGTGCTGACCACCAGCTCCCGATGCGCGATAAGTATCACGACGGACGTCAGCCATGTTCAAGTCAAAATCAACCTCTTCCGCTTCCGGTAAAATTGCGACTGTGATTGCCGAAGTATGAACACGACCTTGAGATTCTGTTTCAGGTACGCGTTGAACGCGATGAACTCCTGATTCGAATTTTAACAATCCATAAACTCCGGGACTTTCAATACTTAAGGTAATTTCTTTAAATCCTTTTGTACCCCCTTCGTTTGAATTCGTTACTTCGTAACTAATTCCCTGTTCTTTGAAAAACATCGTGTACATTCTGAAACAGTCTTCAACGAAAATACACGCCTCATCTCCACCTGTCCCAGCACGTAATTCCATTATTGCACTTTTTTCATCCTCAGGATCTTTTGGAATTAGCATGAATTCGATTTCTTCTTCCATCTCAGGTCGTTGATTTTCCAATTCATCTATTTCCATTTTCGCCATTTCACGCATTTCTGGATCTGTTTCCTCTTTAAGCAAAGCTTTTGCACTCGCTAAATTATCTACAACGTTTTTATACGCGTGATACTTGTTCACGATCTCTTCTAAATCCTTGTATTCCTTGTTTAGTTTGACATAGCGTTTCATGTCAGCAATAATATCTGGATCGACAATTTGTTTACCAACTTCAATAAATCGGATGTTAATTGCTTCCAGTTTTTGTAATAAATCGCTCATAATCGTTAATTGCTGATTAACAAATTGCAAGTTGCAGATTAAGTTGTAATCTGAAATCTGCAATTAGTAATTTTGGCTAATAGTTAAATTCTCCGAATTCAGATGTAATCGTTAATTTTTTTCCTTCATGTTTTTCAACTCGACCTACAACTTGAGCGTCAATATTGAAAGATTTCGAAATGGCAATAATATTTTTTGCAACTTCTTGTGGGACATAAATTTCCATTCGGTGTCCCATATTAAATACTTTATACATTTCTTTCCATTCTGTTTTTGATTCTTCTTGAATTAATTTAAACAAAGGTGGAATTGGAAATAAATTATCCTTTATAATGTGGACGTTATCTACAAAATGTAAAACTTTGGTTTGCGCGCCTCCTGAACAATGTACCATTCCATGAATTTCACTTCTATGTGCATCTAAAATTTTTTTAATGACTGGAGCGTACGTTCTCGTTGGTGATAAAACCAACTTTCCTGCATTTAATGGAGAATCTGTTGGTTCAGTTAAACTTTTTGACCCCGAATAAACCAAATCACTTGGAACCGAAGGGTCAAAACTCTCAGGAAATTTCTCAGCTAAAGATTTATTAAAAACATCGTGACGAGCAGAAGTTAAACCGTTGCTTCCCATACCACCATTGTATTCAGATTCATAGTTTGCTTGACCTGAAGAAGACAAACCAACGATAACATCACCATCTTGAATAGTATGATTAGAAATTACATCTTCACGCTTCATACGACAAACAACTGTAGAGTCTACAATAATGGTGCGAACCAAATCTCCAACATCCGCAGTTTCACCACCAGTTGAATGTATTCCAATTCCTTGTCCTCGTAAAGTTTCTAATAATTCTTCAGTTCCATTGATAATAGCAGAAATTACTTCACCTGGCACCAAGTTCTTATTGCGCCCAATTGTTGAAGAAAGTAAAATTTTATCCGTTGCGCCTACGCACAATAAATCATCGATGTTCATGATTAAAGCATCTTGCGCAATTCCCTTCCAAACGGAAATGTCACCAGTTTCTTTCCAATACATGTAAGCCAATGAAGATTTTGTCCCTGCGCCATCAGCATGCATCACAATACAATAGTCTTCGTCACCCGAAAGATAATCTGGAACAATTTTACAAAAAGCTTGAGGAAACAAACCTTTGTCAACGTTTTTAATCGCGTTGTGAACGTCCTCTTTTCCCGCTGAAACGCCTCTTAAATTATATCGTGTATCTGCCATAGTTTATTCAAAGTGCAAAAGTAGTCTTTACAGCGTCAAGAATCAAGATTTTAAGTCTGAATTTTGGCTTGTATACCATCGCATTAAGAATAATTTACGGATAAGCCTTTAAACCGAGATACTCGAACTTTTGTATGATGAGTCGTCTTAATTCACCGTCAAAATTTAATTCGATTAACACTTCTCCATCAAATTTTGGATATTCCTTTGGTAGAACTTCTGTCGTGATTTCTCTTTTGCTATAATCTTCACTTCGTTGCATAAAAACTTGAAAAGTGGTCGAATCGTTTTGAAATGCTACACTGTGAACTTGACCGTGAACATATCCAATATTGTTAACAACAAACATAACTCCTTCGACAATTTCAAATTTACCGTCAACTTTAACTGAGATGTTGTAATCTTGACCTCTTACACAACATTGGCCACCAACCCATTCAAAAGTAGTTGCTTTAAAAGCAGTTTGGGCATGTAATGTTGTGACCGAAAAGAGACAGAAAAAGACAAGGTATTTCATGATTTTTTATTTTCTGTACAGTAATTTGAAATATTAGTTCAATAAACTGCCGTTCTGTCAGCGAATCTATTTTGGCTTGATATTGGTCATGCCAAAAACATGAGTAGAGAAAACGTTTCCTTTAAATGGGCTTTTAAAGAATTTATTTGGCCAAGAAAAAAAATAATTGCACTTGGATTGGTTCTGATCGTTATCAGAAGTTTATCTGGTTTAGTGTTGCCATTGGCGACTAAAAATTTATTTGATTCAGTAATTCCTTCGAAGGATATGCAGGCGCTCACGATGCTATTGCTATTGGTATTAGGCGCTATTGTCGTTCAATCCGTGAGTTCATTTTCTTTAACTCGCTTGTTAAGTGTTGAAGCGCAACATTTAATCTCTATCCTTCGAACAAAAGTGCAACAGAAGCTGCTAAAATTGCCAATTAACTTTTTTGATAACAATAAATCTGGGGCATTGGTTTCACGAGTAATGTCTGATGTTGAAGGAGTAAGAAATTTAGTTGGAACGGGACTGGTTCAGCTAGTAGGTGGATCTTTTACAGCAATAATTTCTTTGATTTTAATGATTCGAATAGATGCCCTGATGACATTGTTTACTTTAGTTCCTGTTGGACTTTTTGCGTTTGTTGCTTTAAAAGCTTTTGGAAAAATTCGACCAATCTTTAGAGAAAGGGGAAAGATCAATGCGGAAGTGACAGGTCGATTGACGGAAACACTAAATGGTGTTCGAGTGATTAAAGGCTTTAATGCTGAAGAGCAAGAAAATAAAACATTTGAGGATGGTGTAGAACGATTGTATCTAAACGTGAAGAAAAGTTTGACAGCAACAGCTTTGATTACAAGTTCATCCACTTTATTGTTGGGATTAGCTTCGACTGGAATTATGGGAATTGGTGGTTATTTCATGATGGGTGGTACTATGACGATGGGTGATTTCATGTCATTTACTTTACTTCTTGGATTTATGGTTGCACCTATCGTTCAAATGGGAAATATTGGAAGTCAATTGACTGAAGCGATGGCTGGTTTGGACCGTACGCAGGAATTGATGAATATGAAAGAAGAAGATGATTCTGAGATTCGAACAGAACGAACAGAAACGCTACACGGAGACATAGAATTTGAAGATGTAAGCTTTAGTTATGAAGAGAACAAGGAAGTACTTCACTCTATTAACTTCAAGGCTCCTGCGGGGAGTGTTACGGCTTTGGTTGGTTCTTCAGGTTCAGGTAAATCTACTATAGCGAGTTTGGCTGCCACTTTCTTAAATCCTATTTCTGGAAAAGTGAGTATCGATGGAATTGATTTGTCTAAAGTGAATTTAAGTAGTTATCGCCAGCATTTAGGAGTTGTACTTCAAGACGATTTTTTATACGAAGGAACAATTAGAGAAAATATTTTGTTTCCTAGACCAAATGCTACCGAGGAACAATTATTGGCTGCTGTAAAAGGCGCTTATGTAGATGAATTTACTGATCGATTTGATGATGGTTTGGAAACCGTAATAGGTGAGAGGGGCGTTAAGTTGTCTGGTGGCCCTGTCTCTTATACACA
>OJFR01000480.1_pt1 | contig 13179 bp, 10 predicted proteins | sample 1594121 | NCBI WGS metagenome assembly OJFR01 (sample SAMN05416812, study PRJEB24817) | seawater metagenome | isolation source: Sea water | place: Canada:Atlantic | collected 2013-07 | reverse complement strand
TTTCTTTCTTTCTTTCTTTCTTTCTTTCTTTCTTTCTTTCTTTCTTTCTTTCTTTTATAAATGTTAAAATAATTCATTCTTCTCTATAATAAATAATTTCAGGTTTAACTTTCTATTTTTCAGATTTTTTTTCAGTTAAATTTCGGTTTTTTAAAGATTTTTAAAAACCCATTATTTCAGTAATTATTCAAATAGAAACCTCATAATCAATATTTAAAGATTGTTTTTATTATTTTTTCTACTTGCCATTTTGGCTATAAACTATCTTGTTTTTCTATATTTAACTTAATATGAATTTTCTACCAAACACATCCTAGATGATTGTTTTTATTAGAATGTATGAAAATGAAATTTTAATCCATAAATCTTATTTTAACTTAACACTGACAGTTCGTACCTCACTTGCTTTGCTTATGGCAGCAAAGTAAATAGAACACACAAGCCAACGCTTCTTTAAATTCTCGTATTCAAGGTAATTCTCCGTAAATTTAAAAATACGCAATTCTCAGGAAGTTTAGTTTTTTATAAGGTTATCGTTTTGTCCTTATAATTAGCCATTATAGGACTTTTTTAATAAATCTCGTAATAGCCGTATTGCGGCTATTTACACATAATATCAGCTATAAGATCTTTAGACTTATATCGGTTAGTTATTATGTTAAGAGATTTATAGCTTACACCCCGAAAATCACAAAAAGATTTTTGTAAGGTCATTTTATTTGCGTAAATTAGTGCGTATGAGATTATGGAGCTACATATGGACTAAATTTAACCAAAAGTTATTGTGGAAACAACGCAGAACCTACGTGTTACTTATTTTAATAGCCTTAGGAATGATAATAGTGGCTGTTGTGTTTTTTAAATATTTCTAAATCATCATTTTTCCTAAAAACAAAAAAACCTAACAACATGAAAGTTATTAGGTTTTTATTAGCTTGTGATCGCGAAAGGATTCGAACCTTTGACCGTCTGCTTAGAAGGCAGATGCTCTATCCAGCTGAGCTACGCGACCTTTCCATAAATTAAAAAAGGCACTGAAGCCTTTTTTAGTCGGGGTGGCAGGATTCGAACCTGCGACCTCCTGCTCCCAAAGCAGGCGCGATAACCGGGCTACGCTACACCCCGTTTGGTGTCAAAAAAAAACGTTTCTTTTTTGGAGGTGCAAATATAGCACTACTTTTTACTTTACGAAACAATTATATAAAAAAAATAATGCAAATGCCGCTTTGTTTTATATCGTGCTAATTTAGTGTAGATTAAAATGGGTTTAACCGCCTAATTTTTCAAGGTGTTTGATGTATAATTGGTTAATTATACCATCGGCTAACCCTACTTTCGGCACAAACATGTCTTTTACTCCCGCCTTTTTCATTACCGTAAGGTATATTTTAGAGGCATGTGTAATCACATCGGCCCTATCGGGACGTAATCCTAACTTCAGTTTTCTTTCTTCAAGCGTGTGCTCGTTTAAAAATTCATCCATCTGCTTAAGCTTGGCATATTTCAAAATTTTATAATTGCTCAGTCGGCACAGGGTATAAATAGAATTGATATTCCCTCCCGTTCCTATTATCATGTCTATGGTATAATTATCCCTCAACCCCTCTACCCAACTTTTCATTTCCAACCAGGTAGATTTTTTTACCATATCGTTTTTTAGTCGGATGGTTCCTATTCTAAATGAATGAGAAGTAATTTTTTGTCCTTTACTGAATAAAGTTAATTCCGTACTTCCTCCACCAACATCCATATAAAGATAGGTACCATTCTGATCTATTTTTTCAGCAACATGCGTTTCAAAAATAATATCGGCCTCCATGTTCCCCTCAATAATGTTGATATCTAAATCGGTTTCATTTTTAATTTGAGCGGCAATTTCCTTTCCATTGGTAGCTTCTCGCATGGCAGAAGTAGCACAAATCTCAAAATCTAACACACCATAAACTTCTGTTAAGTGTTTAAAGGCAATTAAGGTTTTGAGTAATTTTTTAGCATTGATAGGAGAAATGGCTCCGCTAGTAAAAACATCCTCCCCTAACCTAATGGGTAACCTTACTAAAGATATTTTTTTAAGTTGTGGGAATGTTTCCGTTGGATATACTTCGCAAAAAAGTAATCGGACAGCATTAGAACCTATATCTACAGCAGCAAATCTCATAAGTGGGATAAAAATACACTATTTTTTCTGCCGTAGATATAATTTCTTTTATAATTTTTCAAAAGTGTTTATCTCATTCACGATTTCAGATATTCAGAACTTCTATCAAACAGATTGCTTCGTTCGTACCTCTCTCGCAATGACGTTAAATAACCCCCAACCTCAAACTTCCAATCTTTAAACAAACATCAATACTTCCACCTATTAGCAATAGCTACCAACGAAAGCATTACGGGAACTTCTATTAATACTCCGACAACGGTTGTAAGTGCTGCTCCGGAATTTAATCCGAATAATGAAATAGCTACCGCTACAGCTAATTCGAAAAAGTTGCTGGCGCCTATCATGGCTGCCGGAGCACAAATGTTGTGTCGTAATTTTAAAAACCTGCCCAACAACCAACTTAAAAAGAAAATGAAATAGGTTTGTAAGGTTAATGGAATGGCTATCAACAATATATTTTGTGGTTCGTTGACTATTTTTCCTCCTTGAAAAGCAAATAACAGTATTAAGGTAATTAACAATGCTGCAATAGAAACAGGTTTGAGTTTCGCTAAAAATTGTTCTTTAAACCAAGTCTCCCCTTTTGTTTTTATCAGGTACTTGTTAGATAGGTATCCGAAAAATAAAGGCAATACCACAAACACCACAACAGAGGTAATTAAAGCTTGATATGGAATGATGATTTTCGCTGATGATGAGCTACTTGCAAATATAGAAATATCGAAAAAGTAAAACAAAAAGCCTACAATGGGAACAAAAGCAAATAACAAAATAATATCGTTTACCGACACTTGTACTAAGGTATAATTAGCATCTCCTTTGGTAAGGTAAGACCACACAAAAACCATGGCTGTACATGGTGCTGCTCCTAACAGAATAGCTCCTGCTAAGTATTGTTCGGCATCTTCGGGGCTAATGTATGCTTCGTAAATTTTATAGAAAAAGATAAACGCAAAAAAAGCCATGGTAAATGGTTTGATTAACCAATTGATGACTACCGTAAGCCCTAATCCTTTCCAGTTAGAAGCTACATTTTTTAACGATGAAAAATCTATTTGCACCATCATAGGGTAAATCATTAGCCAAACCAATATGGCTACAGGAATATTTACCGTTGAAATGTTCCAACTACTTAATACGGCTATGTGCGTTCCGAACCAGTTACCTATTAAAATTCCTGCTCCAATACAAAGCAATACCCAAAGGGTTAAATAACGCTCAAAAGTTCCCATTCAATTAGCTTTAGAAAATTAACAACAGTTTGAATTCGGATCGCAACAGTTTTCGGTTTTTTCGGCATAAACCGTTACACTGTAAATACCGAAATCCGGAGAATCATAATACTTCGCTAATGCCTCTTCAGATAAGTATTGAGCTACAATATCTTTAGGCAACACAATGCTTTTTTCTTTTTGAACGGTAATGTTGTTAAAGCCTGCATTTTTAATGATGTCTAAATATTCATCCAATTGAATAGCTCCGGAAACACAACCGGCATACATTTCAGCATCATTTTTTAAGTCCTCCGGCAAATTGCCTTTAAGCACCACGTCCGAAACAGAAAAATGTCCACCAGGTTTTAATACTCTAAAGGTTTCCTGAAAAGCTTTGTTTTTATCGGGAACTAAATTTAATACACAATTACTAACCACCACATCAATACTGTTGCCTCCTATTGGTAAGTTTTCAATATCCCCTTTTCTAAACTCCACATTGTTAAAGCCTAATTTATCAGCATTTGTACGAGCTTTTTCTATCATGGCATCTGTCATGTCAACTCCTATTACTTTTCCTGATTCTCCAACAATTTCTCGGGCAACAAAACAATCGTTTCCGGCACCGGAACCTAAGTCTAATACTTTATCACCTGTTTTTATTTTCGCAAAAGCCGTTGGCAAACCACAACCTAAACCTAAATCAGCATCCGATTGATACCCTTTTAAAGCAGAATAATCCTCTGCAAAAACTGCATAATCAACAGTTCCGCAACCTCCTACTCCACAGCAGGAATTAGCATTTTCTATTTGAGATTGATTGGCTATTTCGCTGTACTTGTCAGCTACCATTTTTTTTATGTCTTCTGATGTTTTCATATCGTTATAATTTTTTTAACAGCATGTTGTTGCTGATAGATTAATAATATATTGATTAATAATGTTTTGAATTAACTTTATTTTTTCTTCGTTTACACAATAACACGTTTTTACGCCTTCAATTTCACCTTTAATTATCTGAGCTTCTTTTAATGCTTTTAAGTGTTGCGAAATGGTAGATTGAGATAAATTTAGTTCATCTACTACTTCACCACAAACACACGTTTTTCGTTGTATTAAATATTCTAAAATGGCTATCCTTGCAGGATGACCTATTGCTTTAAACAATTGAGCAATTTCTAATTGAGCGGCTGTATAAGCTTCGGTTTTTGTTGTTCCCATGGTTGTAATAAAAATTATATCGCAATATTACGATTAATATCTTAATTACATCTCAAAAAAATTCAATTATTTTTTTAACTATAAGTTTATCCGTAAACAAATCAGGGGATTAGAAAATTAAAAGCAACTATTATTTTTTGATAAAATCGAATAAAAAAGGAATTCCTCTAAAAAAAGCTTTTTTTAAAAGGTATATTTATAAATTTGCATCACTAAAATAAATACTATGGCAAAAAAATCAACATTCTCGAAAGAACAATACCTTAAGTGGTATGAGTCTATCTACCTGATGCGTAAGTTTGAAGAAAAACTTAGTCAACTGTACATTCAACGAGTATTCGGAGGATTTCTTCATTTATATATAGGACAGGAAGCGGTTGTTGCCGGAGCTGTTTCTGCAACTCGTCCTGAAGACAACATGATAACTGCATACAGATGTCATGCCCACCCTATTGGTAAAGGAACTGAAATTAAATATTTAATGGCAGAGCTTTACGGTAAAAAAACAGGCTTATCTAAAGGTAAAGGTGGTTCTATGCACATGTTTGATGTAAGCAGAAAAGTTTTTGGCGGACACGGAATTGTTGGAGGTCAAATTCCTTTAGGAGCAGGCTTAGCTTTTGCGGATAAATACAAAGGAAATGACAACATTACCATGTGTTCTATGGGAGATGGAGCTATCAGACAAGGAGCGTTACACGAAGCGTTTAATATGGCGATGACTTGGAAATTACCGGTTATCTTCATTATTGAAAACAATAAATATGCGATGGGAACTTCTGTAGAAAGAACGTCTAACGTTACTGAATTGCATAAAATAGGATTGAGTTATGAGATGCCTAGTGAGGCTGTTGACGGAATGGATGTTGAAGCTGTGCATCATGCTATTGAAAAAGCAGCCAAACATTGTAGAGACGGAAAGGGACCTTATTTGTTAGAAATGGAAACGTACAGATATAAAGGACACTCTATGTCCGATCCTAGAAAGTATAGAACCAAAGAAGAAGAAGAACAATATATTAGCAACGACCCTATTGAAAAAGTGTTGCAAGTAATAAAAAAGAACAAATACGCTACCGATAAGCAAATTGAAGCGATACATGAAAAAGTGAAACAAGAAATTGTTGACGCTATTAAATTTGCAGAAGAGTCTCCATTTCCGGAGCCGGAAGATATGTATGAAGAAATTTATGCTGAACCAAACTACCCGTTTATTAAAGATTAGTTTGCAGATTAATTAAAAATAAAATTAAAAACCAGGCTCTATTTAGTGAGCAATAAACGATACAGAATATGGCTGAAATAGTTAGAATGCCCAAATTAAGTGATACCATGACAGAAGGTGTTGTTGCAAAATGGCACAAAAAAGTTGGTGATACGGTTAAAGAAGGTGACTTATTAGCTGAAATTGAAACAGATAAAGCTACCATGGAATTCGAATCTTTTGTTGATGGTACGTTATTATATATTGGTGTTAAAGAAAAAGATGCTGCTCCTGTAGATACTATTCTTGCTATTTTTGGAGAAAAAGGAGAGGATTATTCTGCTCTTTTAAAAGATGAAGATAAAACAGAAGAAAAACCACAAGCTACTGAAAAAACTGAAGCTAAGGCTGACAACAAAAAAGAGGAAGCAACCGAAAAAATAGATACTTCAGGAATTAATGCAACGGTGGTAAAAATGCCTAAACTAAGCGATACCATGACTGAAGGTGTGGTAGCAAAATGGCATAAAAAAGTAGGAGACAAAGTAGCCTCAGGAGATTTATTGGCAGAAATAGAAACAGATAAAGCCACCATGGAATTTGAATCTTTTGAAGATGGGGTGTTATTACATATTGGTATTGAAGAAGGTGGTTCTGCTCCCGTTGATGCTATTTTAGCAATTATTGGAGAGAAAGGTGCTGATTTTGAAACCTTAATAAAAGCAGAAAAAACAGGTGCTAATAAAACGGAAGAAAAACCAAAACAAGCCGAAGAAGCTCAAGCACAACTAAAAGAGGAAATAAAAACAACCAGCACTACTTCTACTCAAACACAAAACAATACCGCTACAGGAAGCAGAATTATTGCTTCTCCCCTAGCTAAAAAAATTGCTCAAGATAGAAACATCAACTTGTCTTTATTAAAAGGAAGTGGAGATGGCGGAAGAATTATAAAATCTGACGTTGAAAATTATCAAGGAGGTACTTCAGCTGCTTCTTTTGTTGGAGTTGAAAAATATACTGAAGAACCGGTTTCTCAAATGCGTAAAACCATTGCACGCAGATTGGGTGAAAGCAAATTTTCTGCACCACATTTCTATTTAACCATAGAAATGGATATGGACAGAGCCATTGATGCCAGAAAATCCATTAACGAAATTGCTGCGGCAAAGATATCTTTCAACGATTTTGTTATAAAAGCTGCTGCTTTAGCATTGAAAAAGCATCCAAAAGTGAATGCTTCTTGGTTGGGAGATAAAATAAGATATAATGAACATGTAAACATTGGTGTAGCAGTAGCTGTTGAAGAAGGTTTATTGGTTCCTGTTGTTCGTTTTGCTGATGGAAAACCGTTGAGCATCATTACTTCTGAAGTAAAAGAGTTTGCTCAAAAAGCAAAAGATAAAAAACTACAACCTCAAGATTGGGAAGGAAGTACTTTTACCATTTCTAATTTAGGAATGTTTGGAATAGATGAATTTACCGCTATTATCAACCCACCAGATGCTTGTATTATGGCTGTTGGTGGTATTAAAGAAACGCCAGTAGTTAAAAACGGACAAATTGTTCCGGGAAACATTATGAAAGTTACGCTTTCTTGCGACCACAGAGTTGTTGATGGAGCTACCGGAGCTGCTTTCTTACAAACTTTTAAACACTTAATAGAAAATCCGGTTATTATGCTAGGACAACAAAGTATTTAATACTTATACATTATAGTTAATGAAAAAGCCAAGTGAAAGTTTTTCACTTGGCTTTTTTCATATGCTATCGTTTACACTGTTTGCCTTTCAATAGAATCCAATCTTGTTCAATACAAAATGTTTAGATTAAGCCTATAAAAAAGCAGCTTCCAATAATTTGAAAGCTGCTTTTTAAGATTAACTGAATTAAGTTATATTAATGAAGGATTACTTTTTTAACAACAGTTGCTTTATCTGTAGTTAAGTTTATAAAGTAAATGCCTTTATCGTTTCCACTTAAATCAATAGTTTCTACTAAACTTGCTGAGTTGGTGAAATTGTTTTTAGAATAAACAACCTTACCTTGAACATCAACAATGGTTAACATAGTATTAATAGTAGCTCCATTAATCATTATATTAAGTAGTCCATTGGTTGGATTAGGATAAATTGCAATAGCATTTCCATTTCCTAACTCATCAATATCAGTACATAATTGGAAGGTAACATTAATGTCATCTGTATAAAAACAACCACTTAAATTATCCGTAATAGTTACAGTAATGTTGTAAGTTCCATTACCTCCCATTAAATTCGTATCAACTAACTCCGTTTGAGCAGTACCACCAGTTGACCACATGTAAGTATAATTACCTGCACCTGCATCAAGCAAAATACTTTGGTTTGAACATAATGTGGTGTCAGCACCTAAATCTACAACAATAGGCATACATGGAGGAGTTGTGAAAGTAAATGGACCAACCCAATTACTAGTGTCTCCTAACCCACAATCAGCTTGAACATAGTAATCATAAGCAGTTCCGGGAGTTAGTCCTTGTAATAAGTATGGTTTAGCAGCTACTGCTTGAGGGTTACCTGTTCCTAATGTGAATCCGGTTACATCCCATTCAATGTTCCAGTTAGTAGCTGTTCCATTTTCTGTCCAATCTAACATTGCTGAAGTTGGTTGAATGTTAAATGCTGTTAAGTTAGAAGGATCTGAACAAGTAATTGCATCATACACTTCAACATCATCAACAACGTTTGCACGTCCATAGTTATTAATACCTTCAAATGCTATTTGATAAGTTGCTGAAGGGTTTGGTAACGTTAATGTATCTGCGGTCCAAGCCGGAACATCTGTTGTATAATGAGCTATTTGTATCCATGCAGTAGCAGCACTTGTTCTATAATATACTTTAAGCTCATTTTGATCTCCAGACCAATCTTCTTGACCATAAAAGAAGGCCAATTCTGGGGTGTTTACAGCACTTAAGTCTAAAATAGGACTCACTAATTTAACAATTGGAGAATTAGTACCAGACTGAGATACAAATTGTGCATTCTCAGTACCGCTATAAGCAGTTGTAATTGAACCACCTGTAGAACCTGTAGCATAGGTCCAACTTCCTGTTCCTACTTCTTGTATTTGAGACCAGCAATCACGTGTATTACTAGTTGTTTCAAAGTCCTCAAGGAATGGGAAAGTTGTTACTGAGTTACATGGAGTAGTAAAAGCAAATGGTCCTACCCAGTTACTAGAATCAGAAGCACTACACATTGATCTTACATAAAATTCATAAGCAGTTTCTGCTGTTAATCCTGTTAAGTTATGAGGATTGGTAGTTGTTCCTACTATAGTTGGTATTCCTGTTGGTGTAAATCCGGCTGCTCCCCACTCTATATCCCAGATAGTGGCTGTTCCATTTTCTGTCCATCCTAAATCTGCTGTTGTTGAAGTTAAGTTAGTTACTGTTAATGCTGATGGTGCCGGACAAGATGGAGGAGCAACTATACTGATAGTATAATCTTCAAACTCAGCTCTTGGTCTTGCAGCACAAGGATCTGATGGATTATCATCATTCCAATCAGCAGTAACTCTCATTCTATAGTTTCCTATAGAAGTCGTACCAGGAATCGTTATTGTCGATGTAAATGGTCCATTACTAAAAGCTGTAGTATTAAATACTTTTTCTGTTAAATTATCAAATATCAAATCATTATTCCAATCTACCCATATAGACAAACCAACAGTTCCTCCAACGATTTCAGCATTAAAATCGAAAGTACCATTAGGATAACTTTCTACTATTTGAGCTGTTGCATCTAAATATCCACCCGTAGTAAATCCTGAAGCTAAATTAGAAATGTTTAAAGAACCACCAATAGTAGTAAAATTATTAATATAAGTTGATGATGATGTACTTGAAGGAATACAATATCCTGTGAAAAAGCTATATGGTCCTACCCAAGCACTTGAGTCAGAAACACTGCACATAGCCCTTACATAAAATTCATAAGAAGTATTAGCTGTCAACCCTGTTAAGTTATGAGGGTTAGTGGTTGTTCCTACTATAGTTGGTATTCCTGTTGGTGTAAATCCGGCTGTATCCCATTCTATATCCCAGGTAGTGGCTGTTCCATTTTCTGTCCATCCTAAATCTGCTGTTGTTGATGTTAAGTTAGTTACAGTTAATGCTGATGGTGCCGGACAAGATGGAGGTGTTCTTATAATGAAATTATCAACATGAAAGTCATAATCCTGAGTATTATCTACAGGACCATCTGTTGCTAAAATTCCAAACTGTACATTATTACCTACCGAAGGAATTAATGTAGAGAATGTTGTTAGTGAGTTAGGTAAATTATCTGCCGCTGTAAATACCATTAATGTATTCCATGTCGATCCATTTTCTGTATATACAACTCTTACTGAATCATCAGCTCCCATTACATCAGAGCCTGATGCATTCCAATCTGTAACTGCTACATCTAACACAATTTCATATCCTCCTGCTGATAAATCAAAATAGGGTGATAAAATCCAATCACTTCTTGAATCTGTATATAAATTAATTTTTGCAGTATTTCCTATTGCAGTACCAGCAGTCCATGGTGAAGCTCCTAGTGAGGTAGGTCCTGAAGTTAGGTCACCTCCATCGGCTTCATCCCAACATATATCAGGAACAAAAGTGTTAAATGGTTCTGTATGGTCAGGTGTAATTACCCCACAGGTAGTGGTAAAAGCAAAAGGTCCTACCCATGTGCTTGTTCCTGAACCACCACAATCAGCTCTTACATAAAATTCGTAAGCAGTTTGTGCTGTCAACCCTGTTAAGTTATGAGGGTTAGTGGTTGTTCCTACTATAGTTGGTATTCCTGTTGGTGTAAATCCGGCTGTATCCCATTCTATATCCCAGGTAGTGGCTGTTCCATTTTCTGTCCATCCTAAATCTGCTGTTGTTGATGTTAAGTTAGTTACAGTTAATGCTGATGGATCTGGACAAGCAACAGAAATAGCTACTGAATCTAATAAAATACCTATTTCAAAAGGTGCCGGAGCTGTAGTAGGGTCTGTATTTCTTATAGATAAAATAAACTCGGCACTTGTACTATTTAAAGGAATAGTTACTGTTTGAGAAATCAGTACTAAATTTCCTGCTGACACAGCAGCAACATCAATATAAGAGTTATAAGTCCCATAAACAGCATTTGTAGCATCATAATAATTCGTTCTCAATTCTCCTGAATTTTGAGCTGCAACCCACATTTGAATTAGATAAGTCTCTCCAGGAACAACAGTTAATGGTTGAGTAGTAAACCTGTTATGTGTTGTGTTTGCGTTTATTAAGGAAGCTGTACTCGTTCCATAAGTGGCAGCTCCTGTTTTTTCAACTACTCTAGCTGAAGCAAAGTTTGTTGAACTCCCCATCCAATCGGTTGGGTCTCCAGATGCCCAAGAGCTTAAATTACTCTGGAAAATAATTTGCCCAAAACCTAACGTTCCGATACAAATTAATATTAAAAGTGTAGATAATTTTTTCATAATACTCTGATTTTATTAATATATATTATTTTTTTAGATACGTATTAACAAAATTAAGCTATAATAATCAGCTGCTATAACTTTTTAAGGTAAAACCTTCTTCAACTTATTAACAAAATGTTGATAAAATGTTAAATTATTCAATCAATTGCATTATTATTAAAAAGATGTACATTTGCCTTAATGCAACCCAAAATTTCTATCATAACCGTTTGTTACAATAGCGAAAAAACTATTGAAGATACTATTCAATCGGTAATCAATCAAACTTACTCAACTATTGAATATATTGTTATTGATGGTGAGTCTTCTGACTCAACACTTTCCATAATAAATAAATACAAAAACAAAATTTCACTTATTATTTCTGAAAAAGACAAGGGTATTTATGATGCCATTAACAAAGGAATTGATTTGGCTACCGGTGAAATTATAGGAAATTTAAATTCTGATGATTTTTATACTGATAATAATGTGATTGAAGATGTAGTAACCCAGCTACAGCAAACTAAAGCAAACGGACTTTACGCTGATTTGATTTATGTTGATAATGAAAACACCAACAAAATAACTCGTCTTTGGAAATCCAATGAATATAAAAAAGGCATGTTCTTAAAAGGCTGGATGCCTCCCCATCCTACTTTTTTTGTTAAAAAGGAAATCTATCAACGATATGGCAAGTTCAACCTTGATTTTACTTCTGCTGCCGATTACGAATTGATGCTTCGCTTTATTCATAAACACGAAATTTCATTAACCTATTTACCTCGTGTTATTGTAAAAATGCGTGTTGGTGGAATTAGCAATGCAAGTTTAAAAAATAGAATTCGTGCTAACAGAGAGGATAAAAAAGCTTGGTTAATAAATGGACTAAAACCCCATCCTTTTACTTTAATTCTTAAACCTATTTCTAAATTAAGTCAGTTTTTAAAAAAGTAAAAAAATCCTATTAAAGATGATGATACTTTTCTCCATTAATAATGGTGAAAGCCCTGTAAAATTGCTCTACAAAAAATAACCTTACCATTTGATGCGAAAAAGTAAGTTTAGATAAGGCAATTTTAGCACTTGCTCGTTGATACATGCCTTCTGAAAAGCCATAAGGTCCGCCAATTACAAAAACCATGTTAGTACCCGCATTTAGTGCTTTTTGCATAAAATTCGAAAATCCTACAGAATTGAACTCTTTTCCATTTTCATCTAATAAAATAACGACTTCATTAGTAGTGATTTTTTCTAAAATAGCCTTGCCTTCCAATTCTTTTTGCACTTCAATATTACTTTTTTTACCCAATTTCACATCATTAACAATAATAAATTCAAACTGAATATAATGCTTTAACCTCCCCAAATACTTGTCTATACCTTCTTTTAGATAAGTCTCGTCTGTTTTGCCTATTGCAATTAATTTAATCTTCATGAGGCTAAATTAAAAAATTAATTTACATTTGTTTCTATAAAATATAGCTATGGTTTAATGGCTTAGTTTTTGCTGACTTTTGAAAAACAAAAACACATGAAACAACTAATAAAAAAATCACTACTCATTATTACTTTATTTGTTGCTCTTACAGCATTTGTAAACCCTATTATCAACGAAAATATTGCAAAAGCCTTAAAAAATGGTAATGCTGCTGCTATAGCAAGTTTTTTTAACAATACGGTTGATTTAACCCTCCCTAAAAATGAAGGTGTTTTCAGCAAAGCTCAAGCTGAAATTATTCTTAAAAACTTTTTTACCGCTAATAAACCTTCCGATTTTAAGGTAGTTCATGATGGTGAATCTAAAAACAACACCTTATATTCTATTGGTAATTTAATTACCTGTCTCTTATACACATCTCCGAGCCCACGAGACCGAGGCTGATCTC
>OJFR01000474.1_pt1 | contig 13330 bp, 14 predicted proteins | sample 1594121 | NCBI WGS metagenome assembly OJFR01 (sample SAMN05416812, study PRJEB24817) | seawater metagenome | isolation source: Sea water | place: Canada:Atlantic | collected 2013-07 | reverse complement strand
ATCTACACCTCTCTATTCGTCGGCAGCGTCAGATGTGTATAAGAGACAGCGATGAGGGATTTGCTTTAAATTCTACAACACCAGCTACAGTGGTAGAAAACAGCAACATGACCGCTAAAAACGAATTGTTCTTTGTAAAATCATCTGTTGGGTTATCAGGTGGTGCTGAATGGAATTTCGTTGGTTCTACTAGTTTAATGGCTGAGATAGGATATTTCTATGGATTTGTTCCATTGTATTACAACAAGAAATCAGAAGACCGCTATTTGTTTAATCCAATAGAAGGAAATATAAATAACAGTGCAAAACAAAGTCAATTGATGTTCAAATTGTCAATTTTGTTTTAATAGATTGAAGCGCAAGGAAATTTCTGAGTTCATTACTTCTTGGCTGGATGATTATTGCAATCGTGCGCACCAAGATGGTTTTATCGTTGGTATATCCGGGGGAATTGACTCTGGAGTTACATCAACTTTATGCGCATTAACTGGAAAAAAAGTTATACTTCTTAGCATGCCAATTCGTCAAACAAATGCCGAATATACGCGCGCAATGAACCATATAACTGATTTAAAATCGCGCTTCCCAAATGTATTGTCTTTTGATATTGATTTAACAGAAACCTTCACCACATTTGAAAAGTGTATGCCATTTGATCTGGAAGAAAATCATTTGGCAATGGCCAATTCTCGTGCGCGTTTGAGAATGACTACACTGTATGCCTTGGCTCAAGCTAATCGCTGCTTAGTCGCTGGAACGGGAAATAAAATTGAAGATTTTGGCATTGGGTTTTATACAAAATATGGCGATGGTGGAGTGGATTTGAGTCCTATTGCAGACCTAACGAAAACCCAAGTCAGAGAAATTGCACAAGAAATTGGAGTGATTCAGGAAATCATTGACGCCAAACCGACAGATGGTTTATGGGAAGATGGTCGAAGTGACGAAGATCAAATAGGCGCTTCATATCCTGAATTGGAATGGGCAATGGAATTTACAGGTGATGAGTCTTCAATTTCAGATAGGCAAAAAGAAGTTCTAGCCATTTACCGGCGATTGAATAAAATCAACAAACATAAAATGGAACCGATACCGGTTTGCTTAATTCCGAAGGAGTTATTAATCGATAATTGATAGTTCTTCTGGTAAAATCAAAATCCTTTGAACCAACTGCACTGTGAACGCTTGATCTTAATTAATTTGCACCTATCAAGCTTCAGGCGCTAATCTCAATACAATTCCATCTATAGAATCATTCAAATGAATTTGACAGCCCAAACGACTATTTGATTTTACGAAAAATGCTTGATCTAGCATGTCTAACTCGTCATCACTTTGTTCAGGTAAATCGGTCTCTGATTCCAAGTAACACTGACAAGTAGCGCACATGGCCATTCCCCCACATTCTCCTAAAACAGGCAAATCGTAAGCCTTACACAATTCCATGATATTCATATTCATATCGGTTGGTCCTTGTAATTCGTGACTAACTCCTTCTCGATCAATTATTGTTACTTTAATATCTTCCATTCAAATAAATTGTTGTAAAAATACGCTTTCAATTGTAAATTCGAAGTGATTCATTCCCGTTCCATGCCGTTTGATATTGCCTTAGACCAAAATCGGACCCAGCGATTGGAGAACCATCGTATAATGAAAAAACTGCCCCATTACAATCATCTAACAATTGCAAATAGTTATTTACTTCATCAGGATACAACGGTGTTGCACAAACTCCATCAATATCTGCTGGTGAATGCCGATCAAACGCAACGAAATCATCAACTCCTCTGTGGTACACAATAATACCTTTAGAACCACCATTCACATAGCACCAACCTCCTACTCCCATTAACGCTGAGTAACTAGGAAGCGTCATATTAATGTTATAATCAAATGGTATGCTTGGAACCGGATGGTTTTTATTTTTTCCACAAGATGAAATTAAAGATCCTGCCAGCAAAATAAAAATAAATAGTACTTTCATTGCGTTAGTTGTATAAGACTCAAAGTTATGAAGTTTAGAACGATTTTTAGCGTGTTTTTATTGTTGATTGCATTTAGCTTTCAAAATTGTGGTACATCAAAAAAAATAAAAAACCCGGAAAGTGTTGAAGAGGCTGAAGCTCAATTAGCAAAAAAAGCGAAAGCTGACGCCAAGGTGGCCAAGAAAGCCCAAAAGGAATCACAAAAAAGATATTGGAGTATGCAATCCAAAGAGGCGAAAAAATCAGTAAAGAAAAATTTAAAACGTCAAAAAAAGCTTGCTAAAAAGCGAAACAAAGGTTAATCCATTTCCATTAGTCCTTCGGTAGCTTCTTCCCAAAGAGCCATTTGTTGATCCAATTCACTTTTTAATTTTTCATACTCTGCTAAAGATTTATTCGTGGTTTTCTCATCCGAATAATCCATTTCGAGAAGTACGAGGTCCATTTTTTCTATTTCCTTTTCTAAAGCTGAAATGCGTTCTTCTGATCGGCTGACTTGGTTTTGATATTTATTTTTAAGTCTTTTAGCTTCTTTCTTTTCCTCATATGACAATTCAACAACTGGCGCTTTAACATCCTCTTTTTTTACTTGAACTTCCTGCTTTTCAATTGGTTTATTGCCATCCAATTGCATCAACTCCATTTTACGTTTCAAGAATTCTTTCACGCCAAAATGATGAATTTTCAATGACTTATTTTCAATATCCCAAATACGATTTGTCAGGTTGTCGAGAAATTCTCTGTCATGCGAAACTACGATGAACGTTCCTTCATAGTTTTTTAATGCACTTTTTAAAACCTCTTTACTCTGAATATCTAAATGATTCGTTGGCTCATCCAGAATTAAAAAATTTGAAGGACTCAATAACAATTGACACAACGCCAATCGCGTTCTTTCTCCACCAGATAAAACACCAACTTTCTTATCAACATCCTCTCCTCGGAACAAAAATGCTCCTAATACCTGGCGTAAACTTTTTCGAATTTCATCTTTGGCAATCTCATCAACTGTTTCGTAAACGGTTTTGTCTTTATCCAGTGACTCAGCTTGATCTTGTGCAAAATAAGCAATATTAACATTGTGTCCATACACAACCTCACCTTCGCCTTCTATTTTGCCCATTATTTGTTTCAACAACGTAGACTTTCCCATTCCGTTCGCACCAAGTAATGCAATTTTCTCGCCACGCCCCACGGTTAAATTAACCTCTCGGTAGAGAAGCTTATCACCATATGCTTTGCTCATTCCCTCCATTTGTAATACCCATTTTCCGGGTTGTACACTTAATGGAAAATTAATTGACATCCCAGCAATAGTGTCGTTATCCACTTCTATACGTTCTGTCTTCTCAATTTTTTTGATTAACGATTGAGCAAATGCCGCTTTATTTTTCTTTGCTCGGAACTTATTAATGAGTTCTTCAGCATGCTTAATATCTTTATCCTGTTGCTTTTTAGCTCCCGCTAAACGCTCCAATTCTTCAGCTCGAACTTCTTTGTACTTCGTGTAGGAATAAGCAAAATCTAACACTTTTCCTTTTGATATTTCAAGTGTACGCTTTGTCACATTATCCAAGAACAATCTGTCGTGAGAAATAGTAATAACAGCTCCTTCAAATGTTTTTAAATAATTTTCTAGCCAGCTAATAGAAATAATATCAAGGTGATTGGTCGGCTCATCCAGTAAAATAATATCGGGAGCGTTAACCAATATTTTTGCTAATTCAGCGCGCATTTTCCAACCACCAGAAAACGTATTCAAACTATTTTCCAACTCCGCATCTTGAAAGCCCAGACCTTTTAGGGTGTTGGTTATTTTTTCTTCCCATTGGAATCCGTCATTGATTGAAAATTCAAGATTTAAATCGTTCAATTCATCCAACAATGCCAGGTAACTAGTTTCTTCATAATCATCCCTAGCTACTAAATCGTGATTAATCTGATCAATTCTATTGTTTAAACGTGTTAGGAGTGCATTAGACGTCTTTAAGTACTCGAATACGGATAATGTAGAATCAATTACAATATCTTGCGTTAAAAAGCCGATTTTGTAATCGCTTGGCTTATGAATTTTACCTTCAGAAGGCTTGTCAACACCAGAAAGTAATTTTAGTAAAGTAGACTTTCCCGCACCATTCTTTCCTACCAACCCAATTTTATCACCTTTATTTATTTGTAAACTTATATCACTAAACAAATAACCTTGAGGTAAATGAACACCTATCTTTTCCAAATTAATCATGGCGCAAAGATAGAGTACTAATCTGAAAAAGAAAACAGGTAAAAGAAATGAATATCAAAATAATACGCAGAAAAAAGCCCCGACAAAATCTGTCGAGGCTTTCAAATCAATATAATTTAACTAGAATGACCAAACATCGTGTTCAATATTTCTAATCTCGTTTTTAATTTGTTCTGATTCATGCAATGCATCTACACCAGATCTGTATGTTTCAATTGTACGATCATAGGTGTTACTTTCGCTATAAATTACTGCATTAAAACGACGTTTCCAGAATAAATCATCGAAACTCATCCATTGTGCATCATTCTTATCATTGAATACAAAATAGTTGTTGAATACAAAACGACAATGAGGGAAATACAACCAGAACAGTTCTTCCATTCCGCTAATACTTTTCAGCCCATTTGCATCCTCTTCTGTTTTATATACAACAGGCGCGATGGCAATAATTCGTACGTCTAATACTGATCTTTCTTTATCGAAGAACCAATCTTCTTTCAAACGGTATTGCACGATATCCGAAGAATTAAAATACATTGTATCACGAGGTGGATATTTATATTCCATTGTTCCATCAGGCAAAGTAATAATTACTGGGTCACCGTATTCATCGGTTATAGCAATATCACTTTGAGGTCCTAACTTACCGATGTAATACAACATCTCATCTCTAAAGATAGAATCTGTATAGTAATTTAAACCTGGTTGTGGGTCAACAGGATACTTTAATTGGTATCCATCTTTTACCCCCAAACCATAACTTAATGGATTATAAGGAGAAAACACTCTCAAATCTGCTTCCATAACGTGCTGTCTGATAATAGTCCATAAAGACCATCTTCTAGCATTTCTTACCCATGCATATGGAGTAATTTCATCCAATGGATAGTACAGGTTATGATTAATTTTCTCACGAAGATCTATATACTCCCACACACGTTTGCTCCAGATCGCGTCCGCTTCACGAACGTACTCGTAAGGAATCATACGTTTAGTAGGAATATGTTCTTGGATGAAAACTCCATCAATAATTCCTTCCGTCGGAACGTTTACCGGTCCTCCGTTTATTCCTTCGATTTGACAGATCGCTGTTGATCCAATAAAGAAAATCCCAACAGCACCAATTAATAGACTTTTCATAATCCTAAGTTTTAAATTTATATTTTAAATGCACCAGCTCTTGTACGAGTAATCCCGTCCGGACCAACAACCTTACAAATAAAACTTACCATACTTCCTGCTGGAGCTGCTCTTAATAGACCAGACGCCGCAGAAATCAAGTTTCCAGTTCCCATTACAGGACGAGAAGCTCCTGGTACAGTACACTCCCAGCTTTTAACTGTAAAGTTCGCGTTCAATGGAATTTCAGGTCCATATTTTGCAAACAATTTAGTCTCAGCTTTTGATGCTCTTTCACCATTTTTCGCTCCACCCCAGTATATTTCAGGATCTGGTAAGTTACTTACTCTATATTTAACTTTTTTCAATGTTGCAGACTGACCAGTTGCGGTGTTCTTACCAGAAACCGTTAAATAAGCTTCTCTTCCACTACCCGACGGTTTTGCAATCCATCCTGTACTTGTTTTAGATAAACTAACACCAGTACCTGTCAAAGAAGTTTGATCATAACCTGAAGCCGTAGCCTCAACTTTATTATCATAACCTCTGTACAACATATTCATCTCTGGAAGCTCGATAGAACCTTGTGGTTTCATGATTACAATCGTGTGGTTCCATTTTTCAGTTTTTGGAACACCAGATTTGTTTTTAATCGAAACCGTTCCAGACAATTCCATTGTAGAACCTCCTGTATTGATTTTAACAACACCAGTACCATTACCAGGGTATGTTATCTCACCAATATTAGAAGTCACTTTTGGTTGATTATCTGAATCGAAAGCCGCCATCATAACCTTTAATTCTACTTCCTCACTGCTATTTGCAACAACAGGTCCGTAAGCTAAAGGTACAATTTTGTTGAAGCTATACTCACCAGTCGAAACTTTAGATTTGTAATGTGCCATTGCCAAAGCTCTTGCAGCTAAAATATCTTGCTGTAGAGAAGACAATGCCGCGATTCCAGCAACCAATGGAGCGTGATCGAACGTCATACCAATCCAATGCACATCTTTCATGTCATGAACTTCGTTCTTTTCCAATTTAGTAAGACCAACATATAAATCAATCAACACTTGTTGATCTTCTTTAAGATTTGCCTTAGATCCCTTTACCATTTTAGTAACCTCATCAACTAACTTTGCATTAGACTCAAAATTATTGATTGCTTTAGGATTGATTGAAAATGACTTGTCAGAAGCAGGCATTTTATACGTTCCTGCAATTTCAACAATCTTAGAACGGTAATCATTTAACTTTTTCCAAAGTTCGATACCATTTCCTGTTGGGTTCTTGATGTCATCTGCAATACCCATTACTTGCATTGGTTCATCGTATTTATCCATACCTTGAACTGCTGCAAGCCACATACGTGCTGGTTTAGCTTTGACACTTTTCTTCCAAAGAATATTTGTATGTTCTTTATCTTTATAATCAGCAACATTTTCACCTGCTGTATTCAAGATTTCGATTTTCAACTTGTCAATGAACTCAATCATTTCAATAGTTTCTTTGTCAATTTTATCCATTTGACCAAGAACATACTCTAACTTTTTCTTTTTAGCAACATTGTCTGGCCCTTTAGCGGCTTGGATTTCTTCTTTTACGTCACCGTAAAATCCATCACCTCTATCAACTTGTACAATATTTGCTTTCTGAATGTTCTCCTCAATTGCAACGAATGCATCAAGGATAGATTTAGATACGTTTAAGGCCAGAAGTGCGGTAAGTACAAGGTACATCATACCGATCATCTTCTGTCTTGGGGTTTCTTTTCCTCCTGCCATGATTTAATTAAATTTTAATTGGTTAACAATTTATTTAATGCGTAATAACTAATAGTGACTATTTAGTTATTGTCATAGCTTTCAACATATTACCGTATACTGCGTTAAGATCAGTTAAGTTCTTAGACAGCATAGACATATTCTCTTTGTATAAACGTGTATCTTCAACTGAGTCAGAAAGATTTTTCATCATATCACTTACTTGACCTTGGAATTTCTCAGTCGCTTCTAAATGAGCTGATGAACCTTTCAATTGTAATTCATAAACATTATTCAATGCAGATAAGTTTTTAGATACTTTTTGCATTTGTTCACCAAATGATTCACCTTCTTTTTGAGAAGAAGTCATTCCTGAGATAGATACCGATGCTCTTTCATATGCTTCAGATAAAGAAGCAACTTTCGTTGATGCTGCTTGTAAACTATCTACATATGAATCTGTAGCTGCAGCAGCTGAAGTAACACCTTTTAATTGAGCAGCGTTATCACCTAATGCACGCATTCCATCTCCCAAACGCTCTAGTAACGCTCCGTCAATTTTTGCTTCTTCTAACATTTTGTCCAATTGATCAGTGATTCCGTTTCCTTTACCACCACGTCCTGCAGCAACTGCATCGTGATCTAAATCATCTGAGTGACCTAATGCTAATTCTGGGTACACTAATTCCCAATTTGGATCTTCGTGAATTGGCTCAAAAGCAGACATAAAGAAGATAAATGCTTCAGTTCCTAATCCTAAAATAAGCATCGGAGAGGCTCCTGGCCAGTGCTGAATTTTAAATAAGGCTCCTACAATTACTACAGCTGCACCCCAACCGTATAATTTCGCCATAAATTTTTTCCATCCTTTACTTCCTGGTTTCATAGTTTTCTTTGTTTTTGGTTTAAAAATAATTGTTTGTTTGTTGTTTATTCTTAGCGTAATTGTATATCGCTTCGAATTTCTTCGCCACCTTCTTTCGTGAAATCTCTACCTCCACGTCCGAGATGTGTCATTACGTTTCTATAACCTACATATGACTTTGCAGTGTCTTGGTACTCAAAAGTACGCGTTGAATTTCTTAAATAATAACCGATATCTTTCCAAGAACCACCACGTAACACTTTACGTTTCATTGATGGTGGATCCCAATCCATAGCATCGTATCTATAATCCGTATTCAAATCGTGAGAGAATTCGTACATTGATTCATCGTACGCAGTTTCACACCATTCAGATACGTTTCCTGCCATACAATATAATCCCCAACCATTTGGATTATACGAGAATACTTTCACCGTATGGAAACCTCCATCTTCAAAGTAACGACCTCTCATTGGTTTAAAGTTTCCTAAGAAACATCCTGATTCATTTCTGATATAAGGTCCACCCCATGGGTATTGCGACAATTGTAAATCTCCACGTGAAGCTCTTTCCCATTCTGCTTCAGTTGGCAAACGGAAATCGTTTACGAATAAATCTCCCATAGAAACCAACCAGTTATTCAACAATTGGGTTCTCCAAACTGAGAATGCTTTAGCTTGAACCCATGTAACACCCACGATTGGATAGTTATCATAAGCTGGATGCCAAAAATACATATTTGTCATTGGATCGTGGAAAGAGTAGGTAAAATCACGCACCCAACATAAAGTATCTGGATATACATTAATGATCTCATCAATTATAAAACGTTGACGGTTTGCGTGCCCACGAATTGCATTGTTTTGACCTTTTTTATTGATTCCGTTACTTAAATCCAAATCCAAACCTTGAGGTTCCTCAGTAAATGGGTGCGGAGGAGTCTCCAACTCTCTGTGCTCATCCACCAATTTATTTCCTTGGTTATCGTATCCATTTGGAGTAATGTTAATACGACCTCTTTTGGCTGCTTCAACTAAATCAATCCAGTAGTATCTGAACATTAATTTACGCACATCAAACTCACGTCTTTTGTAAAAACGTTGCGGTTGAGGGTAGTACATATCAGCCAAAATTGGAACTAACTCTGGATCATTGTAATCGAACCTTCTATCCCAGTTAAGAGAAAAGATCGTTCTGTTCAATTCACGATCAGATGGATCAAAGTCTTCATAACTTAAACCTCCCTCATCAAAATACATATCAGTATAGTTGATGTAACGACTTGCTTCGTCATCATCTTCCAATCCAATATAGATTTTATCACGAGCGATAGAATCCTTTACCCATTCAACAAACTGACGGTACTCATTGTTTGAGATTTCAGTTTGGTCCATATAAAATGCTTGAACCGAAACCGTTTTTGGTCGCGTTTGATGAAGGAATGGCATATCGCCATCATTCTCACCCATCTGGTATGATCCCGCAGGAATATACACCATTCCTAAAGGAATTTGTGGGTGGTACACTGGCCTTCCTAACGAACCCGTTAAGTGTCCAGTTCTCGAACTACACGCTGCCAGAACTACGCTGACAATAGCAAATAACAAAAGTTTTTTCATTCTACCTCTTTTTAATCAACCGGATACCAAATTAACAACTTACAGGATCTTAATTCTCTGATATAACGGTTATATCACCACAATGGTTACAAATATTCTAAAATAATTTCAAATTTACAACCATCTTGGGTGTTTAGATTTCTGAATTGGCACTGGAGGAAGGTAGTAGCAATACTTAACCATTACCTCATGTGTTCCTTTAGAAATCTTAGAAAGTCTATTAATTGATATGTCATAAGAGTACCCAATTGTTAAGTTTCTTATTGGCATATACCCTAGCATAACTGCTACCGCGTCTGATACTCGATAAGTCAAACCACCATAGGCCATTTGATTCCATATGTATCTCGCATTAATATCTGCAGAAAATTTAATCATATCAGTTCTCAATAAAACATTTGTTTCTAAATCACCAGGACCTAAATCTCTAAATGTTTTACCTCCCATTAAATAATAGTGTCTAGCAGTATTGAAAGCTCCAACAGTGGACGAACCTCCTACAACTGACTCAGTTAAATGCGTTGATGAAATACCTACATAGTAATCCTGTGCTCCTTTCCAATATAGACCAAAATTTAAATCTAAATTAATTGCTGAATACGACGTCGGTAATGTTGGATCGATCGCTGTTGTTGGTGGAACCCAATTTGGATTCATACCAAAATTCACCATACCTACACCGACTCCAATTCCCAACTCACCAGCAGAACCTAACTGAAGAGGGTAAGACAAATTCAATAACAAGTTATTTTGTCTATTAAAACCAATTGCATCATGAAAAAATGAAATTCCAACATTTATCGGAATCCAACGCGATAAATTAGCTTCAACGTTTAAAATCGCTGAATTCGGAGCTCCATTTACCTTATCCCATTGATTTCTATACATTGTTGTTGCACAAATCCCTTCGTCTATTCCTGTTTCACCAGGATTCAAACTCATCTTATCGTACATGAAATGTGTAATCAATTTATCCTGTTGCGCATTTGAGATACCTCCTATACACAACGTAAATAATGATACTGCAAGTAATCCTTTTTTCATATTATAGTAATTCAATTGTTCATTCTACTAGACAATTAACTTATTGTAGAGCAGGAAAAATCATCTAATTAGGCGACTAAAATAGCTATTTTAATTTATAATTGAAATTTTTATTCATCATTGTTAAAAAAAACATGAAAATGTATTTTTAATTTAGAATAAAATTCAATTTTATGAAAAAAACATACATTTTTCTATTTCTTATATTCATTTCTTCCACTCCAATAATTGCTCAAACTTATTCTCCTCTCCCTGTCAAAAAGAAATGGCAACGGTCTGAAATCAATTTCGGAATAGGAGTAAATTGGAATACTTTTGAATCAATGACCTTAGATGAGTTGTTGACTTTTGCCAAAGACCCCGATCAATTGAAACGCAATCTACAAGGCTTAAAAGAGGAAGCTACGCACAATACAGCAGGTGCAGATTTACGAGTGAGCTGGAATTTTTCTCCCTTAAATACTACCAATGGTACTTATAAAACTAATCAGGCTCTGCAAGTAGGAATAGTTTTAAATACTCCAAAAGAAGCAATGGTGAGTTATAAAAGTAAAGATTTAGACACTTCAATTGTCTATTGTAACATCCATTGGGAGTTAGGTGTGAATGCTGCATATTTATTTAAAGGAACCTGGGGGAAAAGAGATCGATGGCATTGGTATATCGGAGCAGGTGCAAACGCTGGTTTTACTTTTGGAAATAATATGATGCTCGTAAATGGAAAGTATTTTGAACCAGGAGAACATCCATCTACTCAACCAGTTGATGATGGAGGTCCTGAACCTGAAATGTACGGGGCAAAATCCGTTTACTATACAAGAGCATTTGTTCCTTATGGACTTCATTTTCAAATAGGGAAAAGTATATTACTCGGTGTAGATATGAGCAAAGGAATTGGTTGGCAAATGGTCGGAAAGGATAATGTGAATTATATGAAAAAATCTAGCGGATTTGCTCTTGGATTAAAATGTTTACTCTAAAATTCCATTAAGATATTACCCCCTAATAGGCCTTCTAGATTGTAAAGATTTAGAAGGCCTATTCTATCTCTTTTCTTTTTTTGGGAAACGATAGCCTATCAATAATCTTCCATACGGAAAACCACTAGATCCTTCTTCAGTAGCACCCCTCCCAATACCTCCTCCAATTTCAAGTACAATATTTCTTTTCCCAATCAATTTATATCCTGCTTCAATTCCAAACCCTACTAACTTATTTCCACTTCCAGCAAATCCTCCTGCAAAAAAACCAATATAAATTTTATCAGATCCAAAATTTGGATTGAAATAATATTTCCCATGGGTGATAAGTCCTGCGCCAAAATTTTCTTCTATTGACAAAAATACTATTTCAGTTTCAAATCCAAATTCATTTTTAAATGGAAATTCTATCCCTAGTTGAAATACACCAAAAAGTGCCAAAGGTGGATTTAATTTAACTTCTACTTGTGCATTTGATTGAGAATTAATACTAAAAAGGACGATTAATAGGAATAAGGATCGGGTTAATTTTTGATTCATTTACAACGTTTATTTTTTTTAGCCATTTCCTCTTTTACCCAATTCAATAACTTCCATTGCTTCTATTTTTTTTCCATCAATTGCAAATCTAACCATCGTTTTCATTTTGTGAAAACCCGAAATTCCAGCTGCTCCAGGATTAATATGTAAGAGATCATTTTTTCGATCAGGTATGATTTTTAAAATATGTGAATGTCCAGTTATAAAAACATCAGGATTGTGCTCAGGCATTTCTTCACGTACCCTTTTATTGTACCTTCCTGGATATCCCCCGATGTGCGTAATCCAAATTTTTACCTCTTCACACATGAAAATATTATTCAATGGAAAAGCTGATCGTATGGTCGCATTATCAATATTTCCAAAGACTGCCCGAAGAGGTTTAAAGGCTTCTAATTTTTCCACTACTTCCATTGATCCAATATCTCCAGCATGCCAAATCTCGTCCACCTCCCTATAATAATCATAAATTTTTTCATCAAAATAACTATGTGTGTCAGAGAGCAATCCAATTTTTTTCATAGATGTTTTATGTTTAATCTTCTTTCTCAACTTTCACTTCACTCAATGCACTTTCCGACCAGTTTTTGTTTTCCATCGTTAAAATCGTTTCGATTCGTTCTACAAAGAAATGGAAAGAACTATCCTTTTTATAGACACTAGACTTGGTCGCAAAGAAGAATTTTTCTCTTTTTAACGCTTCCAAAGTTTGACGATAAGTAATCCAAGAATTCTGATAATCATACAAAGATAAAATACCTTCCACCGCAGCTATCAATAGTCCAACTCCTGCTATGATGTATTTAAAATACCCAAACTCATCAATCAAGGTCACTAAAAAAGGAATAGAAACAGAAAGTAATATCACTAATAATTTGCCTCGTTGGTAACTCCTTTTACTTGAACCACTTTTTCCTTCCATCCAATCTTCTTGATCTTGAACTCTTTCTTTCAAATAGGTTTCAAGTCCCATGTCAACATATTCTTGCATTGATTTTGTAGCAGCCATGAATTTATTTTTTTATTCTTTTCTAAATTTCTTTGAAAAATACCCAATTTGAGAATCATTTGAAAATTGCAATCAACGCTTCCTTTGGTCATTTTTAATCATAATTTTCCTGTCTCTTATACACATCTGACGCTGCCGACGAATAGAGAGGTGTAGAT
>OJFR01000473.1_pt1 | contig 13343 bp, 9 predicted proteins | sample 1594121 | NCBI WGS metagenome assembly OJFR01 (sample SAMN05416812, study PRJEB24817) | seawater metagenome | isolation source: Sea water | place: Canada:Atlantic | collected 2013-07 | reverse complement strand
GCGTTGAAGAAAACGTCGCAACTCGAGAAGAATTTCCTTTAGCAAAAGCTCAAGAAGTTTTAAAAGATGAAACTATTGCCATCATTGGCTATGGTGTACAAGGTCCAGGTCAAGCATTAAATTTAAGAGATAATGGATTCAATGTAATTGTCGGACAACGTTCTCCATCTCTATCTTACGACAAAGCAATCGACGACGGATTCGTTCCAGGCGAAACACTTTTTTCTATCGAAGAAGCTTGCGAACGAGGGACTGTTATTCAATATTTATTATCAGATGCTGCGCAAATTTCTTGTTGGGAAACCATCAAACCATATTTGACTCCAGGGAAAGCATTATATTTTTCTCATGGATTTGCAGTTACTTACAAAGAACGAACGGGCATTATTCCTCCAGCAGATATTGATGTAATTTTAGTTGCACCAAAAGGTTCTGGAACTAGTTTGCGAAGAATGTTTGTAGCAGGTAGAGGCTTGAATTCAAGCTATGCTATTTTTCAAGATGCAACAGGTCGAGCAAAAGAAAGAGTTGTGGCGCTAGGAATCGGAATTGGTTCAGGTTACCTTTTTGAAACGAACTTCCAAAAAGAAGTTTACTCAGATTTGACAGGTGAACGAGGTAGTTTGATGGGAGCAATTCAAGGACTGTTTGCGGCACAATATGATTTGTTGCGAAGCAAAGGACACTCTCCTTCAGAAGCATTTAACGAAACGGTAGAGGAAGCAACTCAATCACTTTATCCATTGGTAGCAGAAAATGGGATGGATTGGATGTACGCCAATTGTTCGACAACTGCACAACGTGGCGCATTGGATTGGTGGAAAAAATTTCGAGATGCAGTTAAACCAGTTTTTGAAGACTTGTATGATGAAGTAGAAGCAGGCCGTGAAGCACAAGCGTCAATTGATTCTAATAGTAAAGAGGATTACCGCGTAAAATTAGAAGAAGAATTACGTGAATTGCGAGATTCAGAAATGTGGCAAACTGGAAAGGCAGTTCGGGCACTTCGTCCTGAAAATGCAAAAGTTAAAGTATAAAATAAGTAATTAATTAAGGGTGTAACATCAAGTTACGCCCTTAGTTTTTTCAAATAAGAATTACCATGAAAGTTCCCACCAAGGCAAGCAGATTCATTTCCATAGAAAAAATTTATAAAGCGAAAGTTCGACTCAAAGGAGTAGTCGATCACACCCCGCTGATGCGAAATTTTAATCTTTCCGAAAATTACGATTGCAATATTTTCCTAAAAAGAGAAGATCTGCAAGTCGTGCGTTCTTACAAAATTCGAGGGGCTTACAATAAAATGGCTTCCATGCCGAAGGAGGATTTGGAAAATGGAATCGTCTGCGCAAGTGCGGGAAATCATGCACAAGGTGTGGCGTTGGCTTGTCAAAAATTAGGCGTCGATGGGAAAATCTATATGCCCGGTACTACACCAAAACAAAAAATTGATAAGGTCAGACGTTTTGGAAAAGAGCGAGTAGAAATTATTTTGGGAGGAGATACTTTTGATGCGTCGTACAAAATGGCGTTGGCAGATTCAGAGAAGAATGATAAAGTTTTTGTCCACCCATTCAATGATGAAAAGGTGATTGAAGGACAAGCAACTGTTGGACTGGAAATTTTAGAAGACTGCGAGGAAAATATTGATTTTGTTTTTGTAGCGATTGGAGGAGGAGGTTTAGCTTCAGGTTTGGGAAGTTGTTTAAAACAGATTTCTCCAAAAACAAAAATCATCGGAGTCGAACCAAAAGGTGCTGCTGCGATGTACGAAGCCTTGCAAAAAGATGAATTGGTAACCCTTGGGAAAATTGATCCCTTCGTCGACGGCGCAGCGGTGCAGAGAGTAGGGGATATCACTTTTAATTATTGCAGAAATATTATCGACGACATGATTTTGGTGCCTGAAGGGAAAGTTTGTTCGACCATTTTGCAACTGTATAATGAAGAAGCGATTGTCGCAGAACCTGCAGGCGCATTGACGATTGCAGCGTTGGATTTTTACAAAGAAGAAATAAAAGGCAAGAATGTAGTTTGTGTGGTGAGTGGCGGAAATAATGATATTACTCGAACGGAAGAGATCAAAGAACGCTCTCTTTTGTACGAAGGATTAAAGCATTATTTTTTGATTCGATTTCCACAACGAGCCGGTGCGTTACGAGAATTTTTAAATAATGTCTTGGGGCCAGATGATGACATTACTCATTTTGAATACACTAAAAAAACAAATCGAAATGCTGGTCCAGCATTAATTGGAATAGAATTAAAAGATCCAAAAGATTATGATGGTTTGATTAAACGAATGGAAGAACATGAGATTAAATTTCAAACATTGACGGATAATCCGACATTGTTTGAATTGTTGGTTTGATTTTTATTTTTGGAAAATTAAATCAAAATGCCTACTTCATTTTTTTGAAGTAGGCGTTTTTGTAATAAGATCGACAGGCGAAAAAATAGTTTTGATCGAAATGAATTGGACTTTGGTAGCCAAGGGGAAATAAGTTGTGTTAGCTAACCTCCTTTTCCAAAAATGAAATAGCCGTTTTCTTCGTCCTTAAAACTTGCTGCAGATGTCGCTGTTCATGCGCCACCACAAACCTGAAACCATCTCCAGTTTTTATTTTTAAAAGCCTAAAAAATTCCACACTAATTTTTCTAGGATTTAAATTTTTGTTTTTGGCGAGGTTTAAAAGTTGTAATAATTTTCGTTGGTGCCCTAGGAATTCTTCAACCACTTCTAAGGTTAAAGTTGAATCTTTAGGATTAACATGCTTCATTGTTTTAATTGGTTTTTCATTAGTTGGCGAAATCAATTTTGTAAAATAATTTCCAAGCCAACCTGATTTGAAAGATTGAGGTGATGAGGGTTGAGCGAGCGCTTTTTCCAATTGATCATTATAAAATCGATTGTAAATATTGAGGTGTTCGTAACATTCTAAAACACTCCAGGAATCTGCATTTTCTTTCCATTGAACTGTTTTTGAATTAAGATTCAACACTTCTTGTTCGGTCGTTTCAATTATTTCTTGAACGTCATTTTGTAATTGTAAAATTAAATCTTGTGCTGTCATTTCTTTTTCTTTTAACTTTTTTTGGAAATTAAACCTGTTCTAATTTAGGAGATGACGGAATGTCATCGCTTAATGATAACACAAATTTAAAGCAACAAAATTTCCCAAACCTTGATTGAAATCAAGATTTTGTATTTTTCATATTCCGACTCAAAGTTTCGGGAGTCATCCGAAGGTAGGAGGCAATATACTTGAGTGGAATCATTTGAAAAATATGTGGACTCCGATTAAGCAATCGTTGAATTCGAGTTTGCGGAGCGATAGTCAGCAAATCAATTTCTCTTTCGATTCTTCCCAAAAGTGCTTCTTCCAACATCATTCTCCACAAGCGTTCAAGGCTTGGGAAATTTTCCATGTGCCGATAAAAATCATTTCGAGAAATTCCAACCACTTTAATTTTACTTAAGGTTTGGATAAAATATTCCGACGGAAGCTTTTTTACAAAAGAAGGAAAAGAACAAATGATGGAGGGCGCATACCCAAATCCCACACATTGATTTTGATCTTCATTTGGATAAAAAATACCAACGGTGCCTTCTTCGATAAAATATAAATATTGCTCGACTTGGTTGGTTTGAATCAAAAAATCACCTCGGTTTAATTCCTTCGAATATTGCCAAGAAGCAAATAATGCTTCGCAAACTTCGTCTGGTAATTTTAAATTGTTTTTTAAAAAATCTAAAAGCATTTTGCAAAAAGTATTGGTGAATAACCTGAAAAATAATTTTTAAACAAATATCAATTTTTCTCCATATATTTACATTGTGTAAAAATGATATTCATTTTTTTTAAATATTTAAAGACCGATTGCCCATGAAAATTTTAGTTTGTGAAGATGAGGAAATCTTATTGACTTCTTTAGAATTTCGATTAAAAAAACAAGGATTTGAAATTATTTTGGCCAAAGATGGAAAAGAAGCTTTGGAAAAAATAAAAACAGAATCTCCTGATTTAATCGTGGCTGATATTATGATGCCTCACGTTACAGGTTTGGAACTCATTACTTTTGTTCGAAAAAAGATGAAAAGCGACTTGCCGATCATTATGATTTCAGCGATGGGAAATGATGAGACTGTTTTAGAAGCATTTAGATTAGGTGCGACTGATTTTATCTCTAAACCATTCAAGCCTTCTGAATTGGTTCTTAGAATCAAAATGGTTTTCCAAGAAATGGAGTTAGCTGTTATTTAGAATATTCATTTTCAGTAGGTAGTCGCTAGATTGTAATCTGCAATCTACCTACTGAAAATTAAAACCAACCAGCTATCTACTAAAAACTCTCCCTCCAAAATTCCTTTCCAATTTTTCTTATTTCCCTAAAATGAGACTATTTTTGCGTGAAACTTAGTAACGATAATTGAGTTATATATATGGACTTAATTTTATGAAGCTTAGCAGAGCGAATTTTTATTTACTCACGAAGCACTAACTACGCCTTTTAAAAAAATAGCTATTCATTGTTATCATTATTTTTTAATCATTGAAACAGAAAAATTATTATTATGAAAGGAATTATCCTTGCAGGTGGATTAGGTACTCGACTATATCCACTTACTCTCGCAGTTAGTAAACAATTAATGCCAGTCTATGACAAGCCGATGATTTATTATCCGTTATCTATTTTATTAGAAGCAGGTATTCGAGATATTGCCATTATTTCTACTCCACATGACTTGCCCAATTTTGAAAAGTTACTAAAAGACGGTAGTGATATCGGATGTAATTTTACTTACATTCCTCAGCACGATCCAAATGGATTAGCACAAGCATTTGTTTTAGGGGAAGATTTTATTGGAGGTGATAGTGTAGCCTTAGTTTTAGGAGATAATATTTTTTATGGAAATGGATTGCGAAAATTATTGCAGGAGAGTGCTAACCCAACAGGTGGAGTTGTTTTCGCTTATCAAGTAGCAGATCCAGAAAGATATGGTGTAGTTGAATTTGATGAAAACTTTAAAGCGCTTTCAATTGAGGAAAAACCTGAAGAGCCAAAATCAAATTATGCAGTTCCTGGGTTGTATTTCTATGACAACTCAGTTGTGGAAGTGGCGAAAAATTTAAAACCAAGTCCAAGAGGTGAATATGAAATTACTGATGTCAATAAGTATTATTTGGAACAAGGAAAATTGCAAGTAGGAGTATTGAGTCGAGGTGTAGCATGGTTAGATACGGGCACACATAAGTCGCTAGTTCAAGCAGGACAATTCATTGAAGTGATCGAAGATCGTCAAGGATTGAAAATTGGATGTATCGAAGAAATCGCATGGAATATGGGATTCATCGATGATGCACAATTGGAAAAACTTGGTCAAAGATATATCAAAAGTGGATATGGAGAATATCTACTTCGACTACTCAAATAACGGTTAATGTTTAACTGTGAATGATGAACGCCCACTAACAAATTATTGTTAGTGGGCGTTTTCAATTAACGATTCACCGTTATCTACTTTGTCAATGACAAATAATCTAAGAAGTAAACTACCTTCAATGAGAAGCTATTACTTTGAGGAAATTGACTTAAACGACTTGTTCCTTTTCTATAATCATATTGAATGAAATCTGTGTGATCACTTACATCACTAATCGCATTCTTCCAAATAAAAAAGATATCACTTCCCGGCGCAAATCTCCATCGATAAACCATATCAATATTGAAAAAATTATAACTTAAGTCATGGAACTCATTATAACTGGCATCTAACAGTTCACCATCTTCTGATAAACTATGGAACGAATTATATTTTACGGATGACCAATAATGTCTCAATCGAAAACTCAAATTCATATTTTTGGTAAAACTATAACCCGCTCTCAAAGTATTAATAACTGTTCTTTGATCTCGTTTTCCAAGAATGATTTCGTCAGTAGTCGTGACATTATTAGGTACACCAACATCATTATTATCAAAAATATTTCGAGTATCTAAACTAATATTGAAACGATCAGTTGCTCTCCATTCACCCATTGTACTTACACTCCACCAATTCGATTCATACAAATCAATTGTTTTTCCACCATTAGTATTTAAGTGCCAAACGAATTTATTCCGTTGATCGGAAACAATATTTACACCAGTATTCCACATTTTTGGATCTTTTACAAATCGCCCTGGTGTTCGTGGTTCAAAATAATCTCGCCCATTTTTAAATGGCTCGGTGTAACCAAAGAAATTGATATTCCAAAAACCTTTCGTTTGCATCCACCAATATGGATTGATACCATGCTCGGCAAATTTATTCGGGCTATATAATTTTTCCACGCCAGTCCACATTCCTCCACCCATTCGATTAAACTTTCCAAAAGGTTTGTAGTGACCATACTCAAACCAAAGATCCATGTTCTGCTCATTATTATTGTAGAGAAAACCAAGATCGTTGATATCGTAAGTATGACTTTCCACTCCGTAGCCAGTTCCAAAATTAAAATTCCCACTAATTTTAGAAACCCCAATATTGTAAGCATGACCTAATAAAATTTTCTTATCAGGATTATCAGTTAACTTACCTAAGTCTTCATCTGTAATAAATAAATTATTGACATGATTGGTATATGTATTATTATCAGAAAAGAATTGTTGACTTACTTTTAGATTTCCTCGTACTCGGTAGGATTCTTTTTTATTTCTCAAATTAAAGATCAAACCTGTTGCATTCGCATCATAATCTGAACCATTCCTTGCGACATTAGTATTAATCAAAGTGACAAAGGAATTATTTTTTAAGTTTTGATCAATAGCAATGACACTATAATTTGTTAACGGATTGGTTTCTACTTTTCTTTCCGAACCATCCTCTGCACGAATAATCGCATTAGTTGCTCCTGATACTGCATTGAAAAAACCTATTCCAGTTCCTTTGGAAGTCCTCCCTGAAATTTTGGTAGCATTGTATAATTGCGTTTCTCCAGGTTCACTCACGATTTCTTCCCCATCCAATAAAAAATCAGATGCAGCGTGCATTGGCGAACCACCAATACGGCGAGAATAAAATAAACCACCTTTATTAAATAGCTCGGTTCCTTCAGTAAAAAATTGTCGATTCTCATCAAAACGAACTTCAAATTGAGTCAAATTCAATACTTGATTATCAGAAACGGCCTCTCCAAAATCAGGAATCAAAGTCATATCTAAAGTAAATGCATCACTCAATCCATACTTAATATCCATTCCAGCATTAAAAGATCTTCCCCATCCAGATTGTGGATTGGTTTCAGCTTTGTCATTATAATATTCAGCGTATGTTGCCAAAAAAGGAGTTGCTTGTAATCGAACTGGAGATTTGATATCAGAGATGCCAGTTAGTTTTCCAGACTGATTGACAAAGCCATTTACAGTAGGTTTTATTTCACTCCAAAAAACTTTTTCTTGAGTACTATTTGTAAATCGGAAAAAATTTACGTCCCACTCTTGTTCTGTTTTGTCTGGAAAACGAATGGCGGAATAAGGAATGGCAACTTCTGCTGTCCATCCATCATCGGTGATTTTAGTTTCTCCTCTCCAAACTGCATCCCAAGCTTCATCTTCTCCAAATGTTGAAAGTTTAGCATCAAACTGAACACCTGCACTTGAAATAATAAATTCTAAAGCATTGATTCCATCTTGATAAGGAGATAAAAGGATTCCAAACCAATCACAATTATTTAGAGCATCTCGTTCGGTTAATTGCTTAGAAATTTTTGAAGGATCTGTATACATTTTTGCAGAAATATAAATCGCTCGATTATCGTACATGACTTTTATTTCTGTCTTATTACTTGCTTTTTCCCCTGGAGAAGGATTAAGTTGAGTAAAACCTGTTGCAGTTGCTGCATTGACCCAATCTACCTCGTCCATTTCCCCATTGATCTTGATTTCAGCTTGCGTCTTAAATGCAGCTAATTCTTTTTTTGGTTTTGTTGTCAAAGAATCGACTTGAGCTTGGGAAAATGATAAAAATAGGAAGGTGACTGCAAATGCAGTTAGCAATAGATTTTTCATTAGGTGTACATTTATATTGATGAATAGTGTGCGAAAACGACTAAACTGATTACTTCCTAAAAACTCATAGGTTACAAGAGCGGAACTTTTTTGAAGTATTTGGTTTAAAGAAAAATGAGGATTAGCATGTGTTAGTTGTCCTGTTTTTAAAGACATTGCCGAAAAACAAAGGTTGTAATTGGGTGCAAAAAATAAATGTCAAATAATATCATTTTGGTTTTTAGTTAAATGAATAATGGAAATATTGAAACTGTGTTTATTAGAAGACGATTTTGGAGAGGAGATTACACGGGGGGATTTCTTTTCGTTAAAAAAAGAATAGTAATAAAGAATATGTAAAATAGGAGAGCACATCGGAAAATTACTTTTGACCCAGTTTTTTAAGAAAATATAGATTTTAGTAAATATTACTTTTAGGATCTCAGTAAGGTGAAGGTTACTGAACGCTTGAAAATTTAGTAATCAGACTTTTCAGGACAGACTCAAATTTAACGGATTAGTGTTAGGTCACCATGTGCTATTTTTTCAAAAACTTTTTCACTCTTGGTGTAAGAAGAAAAGCTTTTCCAAACATAAACATCAGAAGTCAAAAGTTTCCCATTAAAGATCCCATCCCAACCCTCTAGTGGATTATTGGTTTCAAAAACTTTTTGACCCCAGCGATTATAAATTTGTAAATGAAATGTTATGAACTCAACTTCGCAATCCAAAACAGGAATAAAGAAATCATTTACACCATCTTGATCGGGGGTAAAAGCATTTGGAAAAAGTAAACAGTTTTCACAGTTTTTAAATTCTACAAAAACAGAATCATAACTGCTACATGATTCTCCTTCAATTTTAGCGGTGTAAAGATTGGTTTCCGATACATCAAAAGTATTTCCTACTGCTTGATTGTTTTGCCAAGTAGTTTGAATATTATCAGTTGCCAAAGACAATGTTTCACCTACACAGAGCGTGGTGTCATTTCCTAGATCTAAGTCAGGTGTAGGGATTACAACAATGTTTTTACAAAAACTAGTTTGGGTAGGAAGTCCATCATTCACTATAAGTTGAAAGTCATAAGTGCCTGCCTCAGAGTAGGATAAATTAAAATCGGAGAGGGTATTTTGGCAATCTACATTCCACGAAGAAGGACTTGAAAGAATGATGCGTGATAATTTTTTATTATCTACGCTGCCAACAAAGATGGCAATACCTTCGGCTACAATTTGACTGTTGGTGAGGGCTTGAGGGAATTCGAATTCGGAAAAACCACCCAAAGAAATAGTAGATGGGATATTCTCAATAGAATTGCCAAACTCTAAAACGATGATTTCATTTTCAATATCTCTTGTTGCTAGTAATCCAAAAAAGTCATCACAAATTTTTAAAATGGAAATGTCCCTAGGGTTTTGTAAAAAACCTAAATCACCAAGGTTTGTACCAGTAGGAGTATTTAGCAAAGAGTTTCCAAATTCTATTCTACTCAAGGAATTGCTTTCATTGGTAACAAAAAGATACCATTCGTTTTCTATTTCAATTGAAAAAAAACCAGTAGGGTTATTCAAATTTCCAATGTTTCCTAAGTTTTCTCCAGCAGGGAAATTGGAAAGACTTTCACCAAAGTTGAATCTATGCAAAGAGTTACCAAATTTACTGACGACTAATCCTATCCATATTCCATTTTCTTTGGTGATAAATAAATCGTGAGGAAATTGCATGTTGCTAATGTTCCCTAAGTTTTCTACGGTAGGAATATTTGTCAAATTGTTTCCAAAATCTAGTCGTAATAAATATTCTTCTCCCCAAACGCCACTATAACCTCCTACAATGAAACCATACCAATGACCATTGTCATTCAAAATTTGAATTCCTTCTAAACCACCTGGAACGGAATCTAAATAAATAGTGGACGAAGAAGGAATGTTAGAAAGACTATTTCCAAAATCTAAACGCACTAATTCGTTGATGTGGAAAGTTGTAGAAAAAATAAAATGATTTTCACCTTCTTTAACAATGTGAGAATATAACGGAGGTAAGTCGGCGGGAAAAGTTTCTATGGACTCTATAGATAAATCAAAAGAATAATAGTTGGCATCTGCAATAATGCAAAAATGTTCTCCATCCCCAAGATACTCCATCTCTAAAATCTCTCCCACACAAACCGTATCTGGGACTTCAAACTGTCCACTCATCGGAATACTTCCACAAGAAATAAATAGGGAAAAATAAATAAAGCGATAAAATAAATCTGAGTTTTTGAAGAATAAAAACATAGAATTAGGAAGGATATTTAAAGGAAGAGAGGATTGTTTCATATTCATATTTTATCAAAAATAAACAAAAAATTTCTGATTGGTTTTTAATCAATTTTGCTGGCTAAATTATTTGAACAATTGATTAATCGTCTTTCTCTCAAATAGATAAAACCCTCCTAGGTAGCTGATAAGTAACAATGTATTTACAAAAAGTATTTTGAGAATACTCCCTTCTAAATAAGGTCGAATAATTTCACTCAATCCAAATACAAAAATTGCTACGACGATATAAGTCAACATTTTTCCAATTGGATAATCTATCGGGTAATACTTCTTTCCAATAAAATAACTTACTGTTGCCATGAATGTATAGCAAGCTAAAGCTGCGTACGCTGGTGCTATAATCCCAATTTTTGGAATAAAAATTAAATTCACAATTATAGTGATCAAAGCTCCTCCGACTGAAATATATGCACCTATTCTTGTTCGATCTGTTAATTTATACCAAATAGAAAAATTGTAAAAAATACCCAATCCAAAATATGCTAGTAGCATAACTGGTACAATATGCAATCCTGATCGAAAATCTTTTCCCAGCAAATATTGTATCAAATCCATGTACAACATAATACCCAAAAACACTAAACTGCCCACTACCGAAAATGCTTGTGCGATCTGTGCATAAATTGGTTTCGAATCTTCTCGATCTGCATTTTTAAAAAAGAACGGTTCAGCAGCATAATTAAATGCCGTGATAAAAAGACTCATTAAAACTGCAATTTTTACACTCGCATGGTAAACTCCAGTTTGTTCTAATACATTAACAGGTAATAACTTCGTAAGAAAAATTCGATCTAGTTGTCGATTGATTACTCCTGCAAATCCAACAACAATTAAGGGTAAAGCATATGCAATCATTTGTAACCAAAGTTGCTTATCAAATTGCCATTTGAAGCTGAAAAAATTTCTAAATAAAATCAAAAACACTCCTGCACTTGCAGCTAAATTGGCTAAGAAAATATAATCTAATTTTTTATCCTCATCATATATAGTTCCAAACCATTCCATTCCATTTTCAATTAGAAATGGACAAACTACTAAAAAGAAAAGCACAATTATTATATTAAATATTACACTCAATACCTTTATCAAGGCAAAACGAACTGGTCTATTTTCCAATCTCAATTTTGCAAATGGCAAAGAAGATAAAGCATCAAATGCCGTAATTAAAATAAACCATTGAATAAAACGTCCATCATCTGGTTGTTCCAAGAAGGCAGCAATTCCATCAGAAAAAGGCCATAATATAAGAGTAAGAATAATTGTCGTTACTAATAAGGAAATAGCAGCCGTGCTGAATACTATTTTTAATTGACCATCTTTGCTACCAAAGCGAAATAATGCAGTCTCCATTCCATAAGTAAAAAAGACCAATATAAAAGCCGTGAAAGCATACATATTACCATGTTGACCAAATTCTCCTTGTCCAAGAATCCATGTCAAAATAAATGTCATTGCAAAATTCAAGATTCTAGGAAGAATACTTCCCAATCCGTAAATCACCGTCTCGCCCGCAAATTTTTTCAATAATGACATTAAATATTTTTTATATCGACCTTAACCCGTTTAACTGCTTTAAATTATTCCGCAATTTTATACATTTTATTTTACAAACTTTTTATTCTCCAATATAAAAAATGGTAACTTCGCCCGTCAAATGGAAATTTATCGTTTCCTGTCCACCAACCGTATCCTAGAAAATAACCAAACAACACTTTTTTATGTGCCTTTTACTAGGTTCAGTATCTAAAACTCAACTAAATGATTAACGTAAGTTTATTAAAAAAAATATGTCTAACGCCAGGTGCTCCTGGGTATGAACAAAAAATTAGAGAACTTGTCATTAAAGAAGTAACCCCTCTTGTCGATGAAGTTTCTATTGATGCGATGGGAAGTGTGATTGCTCTTAAAAAAGGAAAAAATGATAAACGAGTCATGGTAGCTGCTCATATTGATGAGATTGGTTTCATGGTAACACATATTGATAAAAATGGTTTTGTTCGCTTTGATACCTTGGGTGGTTTTGATGCAAAGACTTTGACTTCACAGCGAGTAATTATTCATGGAAAAAAAGATATCATTGGAGTGATGGGTTGCAAACCCGTTCATTTGATGAAAGCCGAAGAAAGAGGAAAACCTCTTCCAACTACTGAATATTTTATTGATACCGGAATGAAAAAAGAAGAGGTAGATAAACTTATCTCAGTTGGAAATTCTATCACTCGAGAAAGAGAGTTAATCGAAATGGGTGAGTGTGTTAATAGTAAATCTTTGGACAATCGAGTGTCCGTATATATATTGTTAGAAAGTTTACGAAAATTAAAAGACGTAGCAGTTCCTTACGATGTTTATGCAGTATTTACAGTTCAAGAAGAAGTAGGAATTCGTGGAGCTATTTCTTCCGCACATCAAATTGATCCTGATTTTGGTTTTGCTTTAGATGTAACAATTGCCTTCGATGTCCCAGGTGCAAGTCCTCACGAAATGGTGACTCAACTTGGCGAAGGTGCTGCCATAAAAATCAAAGATGGTTCTGTCATATCTGATTACCGAATGGTTGAATACATGAAAACGACTGCCAATAATCATAAAATAAAATGGCAACCTGAAGTTCTTCCTGCTGGTGGAACTGACTCTGGAGGTATTCAACGTTATGGAAAAAAAGGTGCGATTACCGGAGCAATTTCTATCCCCACTCGATATATTCATCAGACAATCGAAATGGCGAATAAAGAAGATATTGTCGATTGTATTTCTCTCTTGACTTCATGTATTTCTGATTTGGACAAATACGATTGGAGTTTTAAATAATGGTTAATGGTTAACGGTGAACGGTGAACACCATTATATTATTCGTTCAAAAAAAGATGTTATCTTCGTCAAGAGGTAACATCTTTTTTTATGAAAAACACCATTGTGGAGTTAACCATTCACCATTAACAGCTGTCTCTTATACACATCTGACGCTGCCGACGAATAGAGAGGTGTAGA
>OJFR01000465.1_pt1 | contig 13470 bp, 13 predicted proteins | sample 1594121 | NCBI WGS metagenome assembly OJFR01 (sample SAMN05416812, study PRJEB24817) | seawater metagenome | isolation source: Sea water | place: Canada:Atlantic | collected 2013-07 | reverse complement strand
CGCTGGCCCTCTGGGCCGTGTTTACTCTTAAGCGACTATACTAACAATATAATTACTAAAAAGTAAACACGGTCCAGAGGGCCAGCGCTAGCGACGATAATTTTTTTAGCAAAGCTAATTTGCGATACCTCGTTTGCTTTACAGTAAGCACTTAGGTTTCGATAAGACCAAAATAAAAGTCACTTGTTCCATCATAAGCAAGTGACTTTATTATTTTGCAGGAAATAATAACAACTATGAGCAACCGTTACAAAATCAAAAATCAAGAAGGGCTGTATTATTTAACCCTAACAGTAGTAGGTTGGATAGATATATTTTCTCGGAAGAAATTTAGAGATACCATCATTGAAAGTCTAAAATATTGTCAAGAGAAAAAAGGATTAAAAGTCTATGCGTATGTTATCATGACCAATCATATTCACTTAATTGTAAGTGCAGATGGGGAGCATGATTTATCAAGTGTTATCAAAGATTTTAAATCATTCACCGCAACAAGTATATTGAAAGATTTGCCAAACAGTAAAGAGAGTAGATGGGAATGGCTAATGGATTTATTTCGTGATTTCGCAAAGAAAAATAAAAGAAATGGAATACATCAATTTTGGCAAACAGATAATCATCCAATAGAAGTATACTCCACAAAAGTAATCTTACAAAAGTTAGAATACATTCATAATAATCCTGTAAGGTCGAAAATAGTTTGGTTGCCTCAGCACTATGTTTATAGTAGTGCATCTAATTATTTTGATGAAGGAAGTGGGGTTTTAGAAGTTTGTTTGCTAGATGAGTTTTTCACTTTTGATAATTGAGCCAGCGCTGTGCCAATAAACAAATCGTCGCTAGCGCTGGTCCTCTAGACCGTGTTTACTCTTAAGCGATTATACTAACCATGTGAATGCTAAAAAGTAAACACGGTCCAGAGGACCAGCGCTAGCGACAGCGGGTGAAATCCGTTTATTTGATTCGTGTATAAGCTATGCTAGTACACGAGCAGCTCTAGTTTTTAATTAATAAAATTTGTAGAGAACAGCGAGGAATAGAAGTGATGCAAATGTGTATGTACCTATTTATAAAAATGGAATTCGTTTAGAGTAAACTCTAACTGAAATTATAGAATAACCAACTCTAACTACAATTTTTTTTAATAGAAATCTTACTAGTATCGATACTGGAAATAAAATAGTTACAATATATTACCCACACAACTCTGGAATTGATTCTGTCAGAAAAGTTGATCTTTTTATTAAAGCAAAAACAATATTTAATTGTGTGATTGTAGTAAATTGCAAAATGATTGCAGTATGTTTCTTTTTTTGTAGAATAAATTATTAGTTTTGGCGAGAAGGGTAGAATTTAAGCCATTTTGTATCCAAATAAACACAGTAAGTTTCAAAATGAAAAAGCATACTTGTAAAAATAAATGTCAAAATACCTCTAATAAGCAATTCCCTTCTTGGTTACCCGCTTTATTCATAGCAATTATTCCTAAATGTCCTTTTTGTATTATGGCTTATTCTGGTGCATTTACTTTATGTAGCGGCACAAAAATGTATCCCCATGCAGATGCGACCTTTTCTTATATAAGTATTGGACTAGCTGTCTTTGTCATACTTAGTATTCTTTTTAATTACAAAGGAAATAAAACAAAATATGCCTTATTTTTTACGAGCATAGGAATGCTTCTATTGCTGATGAGTCAATTTTACTGGATTAGCGAGAACTTATATTATGCAGGAGTAGGATTTCTCTTTTTTGGAATTTGGTACAATGGAAGTTTTAGCTTTTTCTACCAAAAGTATATGGCTAGATTCAGACAGTACACAACTAAATTAATCAATTAACTAACTTTTTTTTATCATAAATATCAATAATAAATTTCATTTATAATTTTAAAATATGATTGCCGAAAATTTTAATTACGAAGCTCCAACTAGTTTGGATGAGGCCATAGCCTTACTTCATCAATACGGAGATGACGCTAAAATCCTCGCTGGAGGTCATAGCCTTATTCCTATGATGAAATTGAGATTTGCATCTCCTACACATCTAATTGACATCAATAATATCCCCGGACTTTCTTATATAAAAGAGGAAGGTGGGTACTTAAAAATTGGTGCTATGACGAAAGAGGTAGAAGTGGAAGAATCTGAAATCATTCATGCAAAATATCAAATTTTCATGGATGCTACTAAATTGATTGCAGATCCACAAGTTAGAAACTTTGGAACCCTCGGTGGTAATCTAGCGCACGGAGACGCCGCCAATGATCACCCTGCTGTGATGATTGCTTTAGGTGCAGAAGTGGAAATAACAGGTAATGAAGGTAAACGGACCGTTGGTATCGATGACTTTTTTATGGGTTTCTATATGACTGCTGTTGAACATGGGGAGGTATTAACTGAAATTAGAATACCTGCTGCAACTGGTAATTATGGATCAGCATATCACAAGGCGGAACGAAAAGTAGGCGACTATGCTACTGCAGGTGTTGCTGTAATGATTCAAGTAGATGATCAAGGTCGATGTACCAAAGCAGGAATTGGTTTGACCAATGTATCTCCACTTCCGCTTCGGGCAAGTCGTTCGGAAGAGGTGTTGATTGGATCAGACTTATCAGAAGCGGTTATTGCGCAAGCGGCACAATATGCTGCAGAAGACTGCAGTCCATCAGAAGACCTTCGTGGAAATGTAGAATATAAAAGACATTTAGTAGGTGTGATCACTAAACGAATGATAAATAAAGCAATTTCAAGAGCAAAATAATAATCTTTCTTTGACAGTAAGATTTGTCAATAATTAAAAATTATAAAAAAACATGACAAAGAAAATAACATTAAAAATTAATGGAACTGAACATACTATGGAGGTAGAGCCTCGTATGTTACTGATTCATGCAATAAGAGAAAATGCATCATTAACTGGTTCACACATAGGATGTGATACCTCTTCTTGTGGTGCCTGTACCGTACTCATTGATGGTAAATCTGCCAAGTCTTGTACCGTCTTAGCGGTACAGGCTCAAGGTAAAGAAATATCAACAGTAGAAGGTTTGGCAACAGCCGAAGGTTTACACCCAATCCAAGAAGGTTTTCATCTCAATCATGCCTTGCATTGTGGATTTTGTACTCCTGGTCTAATGATGCGAGCGGTAGAATTATTAGAAAAAAATCCTAATCCAACTGAAGATGAAATTCGTTGGGGAATCTCAGGCAACCTTTGTCGATGTACTGGCTATAATAATATTGTTTCAGCTATACAATGGACTTCTGCCAAAATGCAAGGAAAAGAACTTCCTTCAACTGAACCGAAATTTGTATAAAAATTATACAAATCAGGATTTTTTTGAAAAATTTTTTAACAAAAGAAAATTAATCTTTCATGATAAAATGTAAAACGTCCAAAGAAATCGGGGGAATGGGGCATTCTAAAAAAAGGAAGGAAGATGCTCGATTTATTCAAGGTAAAGGAAATTATGTAGATGATGTCAAATTACCGGGCATGCTATATATGGACATCGTTAGAAGTCCATATGCTTATGCAAAAATTAAAAGTATAGATGCTTCTGCAGCCTTGGCGATTCCAGGTGTAGTAGCCGTTGTTACGGGAAAAGATTTAGAGAAGTATGGCTTACATTGGATGCCAACATTGATGTCTGATACACAAATGGTATTGCCAACTGATACAGTTATGTATCAAGCACAAGAAGTAGCAGCAGTTATAGCAACGAGCAGATATTTGGCTCGTGATGGGAAGGAAGCGGTTATGGTTGACTACGAACCAATGAAGCCTTTAATGGATCCTTTTAAAGCATTGGATGAGGATGCTCCTGTTTTGAGATCAGATCAGGAAGGAAAAACTGATAACCATATTTGGCATTGGGAAGTTGGGGATAAAGAAAAAACAGCTGATGTTTTTGATAATGCTGATGTTACAGTAAAGCAACATATGCATATTCCTAGAATCCACGTTGCCTCTATTGAAACTTGTGGTTGCGTTGCTTCTTATGATAAAGTAGATAACCATCTCACGATGTACATGACTACACAAGCACCACATGCCATTCGTACGGTGATTGCTTTGGTGGCAGGACATGTTGGTTTGACAGAAGAAAAAATTAGAGTAATCTCTCCAGATATTGGTGGTGGATTTGGTGGTAAAGTTCCGGTATATCCAGGCTATGTAATTGCCATTGCCGTTTCCTTTTTGACGGGTGCACCTATCAAGTGGATTGAGGATAGAAGTGAAAACCTACAAGCAGATTCCTTTGCTCGGGATTATCACATTACAGCTGAAATGGCTGGAACTAAAGATGGAAAAATCCAAGCGACTCGTTTCAAAGTCTTAGCCGATCATGGTTATACAGATGCTTCTGCGAATCCATCTAAATTTCCAACAGGTCTATTTTCAATAGGAACAGGTTCTTACGATTATGGCGCTGCTTATATGGAAGCGGATGCGGTTTATACCAACAAACCTCCTGGAGGAGTGGCTTATCGTTGTTCGTTTCGGGTAACCGAGGCAGTACATGCGATAGAACGGATGACGGATATGTTTGCCAAAAAAGTAGGTAAAGATCCAGCTCAACTTCGAATGGAAAACTTCATTAAGAAAGAAGATTTTCCTTGGGCATCGCCTACTGGGTGGTCTTACGATAGTGGAGATTATCATGCAGGGCTTCAAAAAGCCATGGATGCAATTGATTATCATGGCCTGAGAAAAGAACAAATTGAAATGCGAGCGGAAGGTAAGTTCTTAGGTATTGGTATTTCTACCTTTACAGAAGTAGTAGGAGCAGGACCTTCACAAGATTTTGATATCTTAGGTATTAAAATGTTTGATAGTGCAGAAATTAGAGTGCACCCAACAGGAAAAGCAATTGCAAGATTTGGTACTAAATCACAAGGACAGGGACACGAAACGACTTATGCACAAATCATTGCAGAGGAGCTGGGTATACCGATGGAAAATATTCAAATAGAAGAAGGAGATACAGATACAGCTCCTTATGGATTGGGAACTTATGCTAGTAGAAGTACACCTACCGCAGGTGCTGCTGCTGCAATGGCTGCTCGAAAATTGAGAGACAAAGCCAAAAAAATTGCCGCTCATCTTTTGGAAGTTTCTGAACAAGATTTGGAATGGGAACCTGGTAAATTCTTTGTAAAAGGAGCACCAGAAAAATCAAAAACAATTCAAGAAATTGTATTTGCATCCTATACGAATTTTCCAGAAGGAATGGAAGGTGGTTTTGAAGCAACGCATTATTATGATCCTCCAAATTTAACTTTCCCATCTGGCGCATATATATGTGTGGTAGAAGTGGATGCAGAAACTTGTGATATCAAAGTGCGCAGATTTGTTGCCATTGATGACTGTGGAAATATCATCAATCCTATGATCGTACAAGGTCAGGTACATGGTGGTTTGACACAAGGTATCGCACCAGCGATGTATGAAGAATTAATTTATGATGATTCAGGAAATATCTTGAACGGAACATTTATGGATTATTTGGTGCCGACTGCAGTTGAGTCTCCAAGTTGGGAAACAGGTCATACGGTTACGCCAGCACCACATCATCCGATTGGAGCAAAAGGAGTAGGAGAGTCACCGACTGTTGGTGCACCACCTGCAATAGTAAATGCGATAGTTGATGCGGTTGCTCACTTAGGTATTAAGCATCTTGAAATTCCAGTCACACCATTTAAGCTCTTTAAAGAGTTACAAAAGGTCGGTTACTTTAAGAAGAATGCTTAAGTAAATTAGATGCTGGATAATAATTTTATAATCCAGCATCTAGCTTTTTTTTAATAATTAAAAGATATTAATGAATACGAAAATTACAAAAGATTTCGAAATAGCTCAACCAATTGATATTGTGTGGAAGAGTCTAGCCAATCCAGAAGAGATTGTCGGTTGTGTTCCTGGGGCAAGTATTACGGAGAAGATTGATGATAAGAATTATAAAGGTCAAGTGGTGACCAAATTTGGTCCAATCAAAGCAGCCTATGCTGGTGATGTACAAATAGTAGAATTGGACGAGCCCAACTATAAAATGGTTTTGAAAGGACGTGGATTGGACAGTAAAGGAAAAGGCTCTGCTGATATGATTATGAATGGTATCCTAACGGAAGCCGGTGGCAAAACACAGGTGAAGTTTAGCATGGATATTACCATTATTGGAAAGTTAGCTCAGTTTGGTTCTCGATTAATTAATGATGTTTCAGATCAATTACTGAATCAGTTTGTCAAGAATTTTTCTAATCAATTAGAGACACAAGTTCCTGAGGCAAGTGTTGAAACTACTTCAGATGCAGCAGAATCTGTTCTAGAGAATGCTGGAGATGCTGTGAAAACTGTTGTATCGGACACTAAGGATACAGTTGCAAAAGTTAAAACACCAGCACCAGCTCCTGATAATTCTTTTGATGGAACGTCTTTGATTGGTACAGTCATTAAAAGTATTTTTGGAGGAATCCTTGACTTTTTTAAGGGCTTATTTGGAATGAAGAAATAAATTTTAATAGTGGTAGATAACCCTCGAGAATTAATCCCTATAATAGATAACTTAGGTTACGTCATTGACGAAGAATTAGCAACAGTACTTTTTCTGATGCAAAAATTGGAGAAGCCACTTTTGTTAGAAGGTAATCCAGGTGTTGGAAAAACCAAGGTGGCTTATATCTTAGCAGATATGTTAGGTTATGAATTGGTCCGTTTGCAATGCTATGAAGGTCTTGATGTCAATAATGCTATCTATGAATGGAATTACCAGAAACAGCTACTGGCTATAAAAATATCTGAGAACAGTAGTAAATCTGATAAGGAAAAAGAAGAAATGATTTTTGGTGAAGACTACCTTCTAAAAAGGCCTTTACTAAAAGCAATCTCTAATGATAAGCCGATGATTTTGCTCATAGATGAAATCGATCGAGCAGATGAAGAATTTGAAGCTTTCTTGTTGGAACTACTTTCGGATTTTCAGATAAGTATTCCAGAACTAGGGACTATTTCTGCGAAGCAAAAACCGATAGTTGTATTAACTTCTAATAGAACCAGAGAGTTAGGAGATGCTTTGAAACGAAGGTGTTTATACCATTGGGTAGATTATCCATCTCCAGAAAAAGAAATGCAGATCATCAAAAAACATCTGCCCAATATCGAAGCAAAACTGGCGGAACAAATTGCCACTTTTGTGGAGAAAGTACGAACTTTAAAATTAGACAAAACACCTGGTATTGCAGAAACAATAGACTGGGCAAGAGGTATCGCAGCACTCAATAATGATGATGCAGCGATGTATAATAGTTTATCTTGTTTGTTGAAATCAAATAACGATATCAAGGTTGTCAAGAATGAATTTTTCACTAAATCTTAAAAACGAATACTATGTCATTAAAAGATTATGAAGATCAAGATAAAATCAGACTAGCAGAAGGAAAGAAAAGTAGAGAACATTACAAATCTGTTAACCTTCCAGGCGACAGAGAAAAAACAGACATGGATATGGTAGCGGCTAGAAAGCGATTAGCTGAAATGGCCATTGAGAGAGATAAACCGAATCATGGGGAGTAGTAAAAATATCATTTGATTGAATGGGTCAACACTATACTCAATTCTCTAGTTTCTCAGAAGCTTTTGTTGGCTTCGTTCAGGAAGCTAGAAAATGTGGATTCCAATCTGGAATCCAATGTACAAAAGATACATTTGAAAGTGCTTTATTTGGCTTATGGCCAGATAAAGCACTCTTTGAGTATGCACTCACTAGTTTATTTTGTCAAGAGCAGGAAGAACGGGAAATTTTCAAAAAACTGTACACCCAATTTTGGAAACAGAAAGGAACCGTTATTCGAGATAAACGGACAAATAAAAACCAGAAAAGTATCGTGACCAATAGTTCTAATACGGCAGTAATGCTCGGAACTGGTAAGACCGATGAGCAGGAAGAAGGAGAAGACGCAAAAACAACTAGTGGTGCGAATGCTAAAGAAACCTTGAAGAAGACAGACTTTGCTTATCTAACCAAACACCAATCTGACTTACTGGATGAGCTATCCGAAAAGTTGGTTAAAGAAATGAGTCAACGACTCAAGCGACGAAAGAAGAAAGCCAATAAAGGTCAGATAGATATTGCCAATTCTATTCGAATCAATATTCAGAATGGAGGCAATATGGTCAAGTTGGTCAAGAAAAATAAGAAAAAGGATAAGTACCGTTTAATGGTTTTATTAGACGTCAGCGGTTCTATGGATAAATATTCTTTTTATCTATTAAAATTTTTATGGACACTTCGTTCCAATTTTAAACAGATAGAAGTATTTACCTTCAGTACAAAGCTGATGCGAATTACAGATTTTATTTCTGATAAAAACATGGCCGTTGCATTAGCAATGGTTTCACAAAATGCAAGCCATTGGTCTAGTGGCACTAAAATCGGAGGCTGCCTAAAAGATTTTAATGACAATTATGCCAAACGATATTTGAATGGAAAAACGATGACGATTGTGTTGAGCGATGGATTAGATACTGGAGAACCAGAAGTGCTGGATGCGGCGATGCAGCAAATTAAGATGCGTTCTAAAAAACTGATTTGGCTCAATCCATTAAAAGGAATGCAAGGTTATGAACCCATTCAAATGGGAATGAAAGCAGCCTTACCCTCTTTAAATCATTTTGGTTCCGCACATAATTTTGAAAGTTTACTTACTTTAGAAAAATTACTAAAAGATGCATAATTCTTTTTTAGAAAAAGCAAAACTGCTCAATCAAAACAATGAAGCCTATGCGATGGCATTCATTATCAGGCGACTGATTCCTTCTTCAGGGAAACCGGGAGATAAGGCTATTATCACCAAGGAAGGCCATATTCATGGTTGGATAGGAGGAGGTTGTACCAGAGGCATTGTTTTGAAAGAAGCTTTATTGTCTTTGAAAGAAGGCAAGCCGAGAACGGTTTCTATTAGTCCCTCTGTAAACAAAAACTTACCAGATCACATCAAAACTTATACTATGACTTGTCAAAGCGGCGGCGAAGTAGATATTTATATTGAGCCTGTATTACCCAAACCACATATCGTTATTTTTGGGGTTTCTCATATCGGAATGGCTTTGTGTAAGATTGCAAAATCTATGGATTATGAAGTTAGTGCTATATCGAATAAGGTAGATAAAAATTTATTTCCTGATGCCGATCACTTAATTGATATTAAAGAACTTGAAAATAAACCGCTTGGAAAAAATGCTTATGTGGTAGTGTGCACACAAGGAGAGGGAGATACCGAAGCACTTTTTAAAGCGGCCGAAATGAATCCTTCCTATTTGTCTTTTGTCGCTAGTCGAAAAAAAGCCAATGCTATTTTTAGTGAATTGAGAGATAAGGGACTCAATTTTGACCAACTAAAAAAGATTAAAACTCCAGCAGGTTTGGATATTGGTGCTAAGTTGCCAGAAGAAGTAGCGATCAGTATTTTAGCTCAAATCATCCAAGATCTCAGAAGTATTCCTAAAGTAACCGAACCGAAAAAAGAAGAACCACTCGTCATAGACAACGCAGATTTTTATATCAATCCCGTCTGTCAAATTCCTGTTCAAAAAAGTACAGCCAAACATGTTTTACAATACAAAGACGAGAAAGTCTATTTCTGTTGTGATGGATGTAAAGTAAGTTTTGAAAAATCTCCTGAGAAATATATGGAAACGGCAAAGTAGATTTTTTTAGCATTTTTTTCATGTTGAGTACATAACTACCTTCTGGCGATACGGCTCTGAGAAATCTCTAGTGGTCGTTCCTGTCCTGGCAAACAACAAGCGCAACCAATCAGTTTTACATAAATGGGGTCTTAAATTTTTTGATAAGAAGAAATGGTATCGGACTTATGAAGGGAGTACGATCTATTCTTAGATAAGTATTTCTAACCGTAATCAGCCTAATTTTCACTTTACCGCTGGAACCATCTCTAAAAAATAGTTAACAAAAAACGCGCCCGCTGGCGATAAAATATGAAATTATCAATTTTTGCATTTCTCTTTATTTTTTTAAGCCAACCATTAGAGGCACAGATTACTTATATCCCTGATTCCAATTTTGAAGAAGTATTAATATTTTTTGGACTAGATTCAGGATCTCCTGATGGGCAAGTGATGACGAGTGCTATTGATACCTTGACATCGTTGTTTGCTAAAGATAAAGGAATTACAAATCTAACAGGAATACAAGATTTTACTGCTTTAAAAAGTTTAAATTGTAGTGAAAATGAATTAACTGAATTAGATGTCACTCAAAATATTCATTTGACAATTTTGGATTGTCGTAATAATGATTTGAGCGAATTAGACCTTTCTCAAAATGCGGAATTGGAATACTTACAATGTAAAATAAATGATTTAGATAGCCTTGATCTGACAAATAATCCGTTATTATTTCGGCTGGATTTTTCGAATAACTCTCTGTCTGAAATTGATCTTACACAAAATTTTGCACTAGAATACTTAACCTTTATTTTCAATTCTATAGAAGAGATTGATCTTTCTAATAATTTAGAATTAATTCGGTTGGTCATAGGGAATAATCCAATCTCTCATATTGATATAACACATAATAGTAAGTTAAGGTTCTTTGAAGCCAACTTTTCAGACCTAGAAGAAATTGATGTTACCCAAAACGACTCACTCATTAATTTTCAAAGTATTGGCACTTCTCTTAGTGAAATTGATTTTACTCAAAACCTTAAATTAAGAGTTTTACGAGTATATATAAATGAGATTGATAGTATCGACCTAAGTCAAAATGTTGAGCTACGAGAGGTTAATTTGGTTGAAAATAATTTAAGTGAATTAGATGTTTCTAATAATACAGCATTAGAAAAATTGTTTTGTAGTAGAAACAATATCGCTAAACTTGACTTATCAAAGAACATCAATTTGACTGATTTATTTTGTACGGAAAATAATATGAATTGTCTCAATATAAAAAATGGAAATAATTTAGAGATAGAAGATTTTTTTACTTCGGAAAATCCAATGCTAACTTGCATACAAGTGGATGACTCATTATATTCCACCCAAAATTGGCTTGAAATAGATTCTACAACTACATTTAGTGACTCCTGCAATATTCAATGTACAGAAGAAATTGTTGCTGTTGAGAATCTAGATAATATTTCACGTTTTCAATATTTTCCAAATCCAACTAGCGGCAATATTAATATTATTGCAAATCAAAATCATAAGACTTTACGAATTAAAGTTTACAATATTTCAGGTCAGAAATTGCTGTCTAAAAATTATGAAAATACTCAGAATATCAATTTTGAGCTAACAGCTTCTGCGGGAATTTATTTTGTAACGATAGAAGGAGAGGGGAATATTTTTCAAAGAATTAAAATAATAAAAAATTAAAATATAACAATGAGTACGTATCAGAATTAGTTAGAAAAGTATGGAATCTCGCAGATGTCTTACGAGATGATGGAGTTGGCTATAGTGATTATTTAGAGCAAATCACTTATTTACGTTTTTTAAAAATGGCAGATGAAAAAGGCACCGCTGGCCTTTAGTTTTACATAAAGAAATAACAAAAAGTACAAACGCTGGCGATACTGCTCTGCAGTAGTGTCAAGTATTCAAGAAGTCTCTGGCTTCTATTGGAAATAAAATTAATCAATACTTGGCAGAGCCAAGGTGAATGCTAGGCACTACCACGGAGTGGTATCGCCAGCGAGTAAATAATTTCCAGGAAAATCCAACTTTCATCAATTGCAAAGCTTCTGTCCATCTACATGACGTATAATAAAATAGCCACTTTTAATTGAAGTGGCTATTTTTATCAGTTTCCTGATGATTACTTTGTTAGTTAGACACTTTGAAAGAGCAAGGGCGATAGCGACGATTTTTTTGTTCTACCAGCGGGTAATTCTAACGTCCGTGTTTTTTGTTATAGAGATGGTTCTATCGGTAGTCGAATCTTAGCTATAAACTGGTTAAGAAAAATGACGATTGTTTTTCCATTGCCGATCAAAAAAAAATGGAATAGACTTAAAGCATATATTAATATTTTGATTACCTTCGCTATTAATCGGCTATAATTAACAATGCTCCTTTACCTGTTAGCGCCGCCATTGTAAGGCTGAGTTCAGCATTCCCCAAGGCTATGCTTTCTACTGCAAAAAATAAAATAGCCCATTCCACACGGAATAGGCTTTTTTATTTTTCCATCCAAAACATTATCTTTCCAAAAAAAACCAAGAAGGAGTAATCGTTACAAAATTTTAAATCAACGCGGGTTAAATTATCTAACCCATAGGTCAATCAAAATAATAATTATGCGAGTACAATTAATTCTATTGTTGTTATTAAGTTTTGGATCGCTGATGGCTCAAGAATATCAGCATCCGGTCATCAAAAAATTTGGGGGTATTTACTCCATCGACCAAGCTACTGTCGTTCCAGATGCTAAACAGAAATATGATATTGTCATTGATGTGTTTTCTGGAGAGGATCCTACGCAATTAAATGCAGCGTTGAATAATGTAGCTCGAATGATAAATCTTCATGCGATCGCTGGTGTACATCCAGATTCCATTCAGGTGGTATTGGCTATTCATGGTCAGGCAACAAAAGCTGTTCTAAATGATGATGGATATGAAAGTCGATATAAGATTAAAAATCCAAACCATGATTTGATAATTGCATTGAAAGAAGCAGGAGTAAAATTGACCGTTTGTGGTCAATCATTAATCGGTAGAAAGATTGATTTAGAGGAGGTAAATGAAAATGTCGAGATAGCAACCTCCATGCTCACCACCGTGACCACCTATCAACTGAAGGGATATACCTTGCTCAGATTTTAAGGCTTGATGCTTAGGAATTTGTTGGTGTATTGAAAAAAATAAAGATTCCTATTTTCTAACCCCGTTCATCAGGTCCCCGCTCGCCCCAAGCCTGTAAGTATATAAACATCGTCGCTAGCCTTTAGTTTCACAAAACTAAAGGCTAGCGACGACTTGTTTATTGATATGAAGACGTAGCACCAGCGAGTGGCTCATGTATCTATTTAGTTTTTTTGCCAAGAAGAACCAACGACCCTCTGCACATCAATTTTGGCAAACAGATAATCACCCAATTGATTTATATACTTCAAGAGTGATACAACAGAAATTGAATTATATTCACAATAATCCAGTTCGAGCGAGTTGGGTGAGGATGCCGCAACATTATATTTATAGTAGTGGATCTAACTATTTAGATGAGGGTAGAGGAATTTTAAAAGTGGAAGTATTGGATGAATTTTATACCGCTAATTAGTTTAATACAAAGCAGAGCTATGGTGGATGCGAGGCACTACCGCAGGAGCGGATAGCGCCAGCGTCTGTGCTTTTGGATAGTTTTTTTTAAGATGGAGCCAGCGAGGAGCGGTATCGCCAGCGGGCATATAATAACTTTTTATTACCTGTTTTATTTACAGAAGTTACC
>OJFR01000463.1_pt1 | contig 13474 bp, 11 predicted proteins | sample 1594121 | NCBI WGS metagenome assembly OJFR01 (sample SAMN05416812, study PRJEB24817) | seawater metagenome | isolation source: Sea water | place: Canada:Atlantic | collected 2013-07 | reverse complement strand
CGAGATCAGCCTCGGTCTCGTGGGCTCGGAGATGTGTATAAGAGACAGAGCAATGAGAGGTATTGCCAAACGAGTGGCGATGGAGGAAAAATACGATATAAGTTTGACCTCTGAAATGGTGAAAGAATTGCTAGGACCAACGAAGTTTTCGAAAGATATGTATCAGGAAGCTCATGTGGCTGGAGTGACGGTTGGTTTGGCTTGGACGCAAGTAGGAGGAGATATTTTATTTATCGAATCAAGTTTGAGTAAAGGGACAGGCAAATTAATTTTGACTGGAAACTTAGGTGATGTGATGAAAGAATCTGCGACTACAGCTTTGACTTATTTGAAATCGAATGCAGAGAAATTCGAAATCGATCCAGATATTTTTTCTAAAAAAGATGTACACGTGCATGTTCCTGAAGGTGCTATTCCAAAAGATGGACCATCAGCAGGAATTACGATGTTGACTGCCTTAGCATCTGCTTTCAAAGATAAGCCCGTAAAATCTCACTTGGCTATGACTGGTGAAATTACTTTGCGTGGAAAAGTCTTGCCAGTCGGCGGGATCAAAGAAAAGATCTTAGCAGCTAATCGAGCAGGTATCAAGGAATTGATTCTGTGTAGAGTGAATAAAAAGAATGTAGATGAAATAGAAAAAAATTATATCAAAGGGTTGAAATTTCATTATGTCGATAAGATGGATGAAGTTTTGAAAATTGCTTTGAAGTAATTTTTCGTTAATCAGGTAATCAGAAAATCGGGAATCCGACAAACTGGTTACCTGATTACTTATTTAACCGATCAACTAGTTCTCCGATCAATCTGTTAAATGTCTGTTAAGTGAAAAAAAACGTACATGATTTTTCACCTATCCCAACGTTTCCTTCCTGAGTTTTCGTTATCTTTATTGAATAATAGAATAGGATTAATACTCAGCGTATCGCAAGTTTTTATTTTAAAAATCAACTAATCCTTGTGAGGCTTGTTTAAAAAGATAAGAATCCATTGTTACATTTGAGAAAAGAAAAATTCGACATGAAATTTAAATATTTAGTTTTTACATTTTTAGCATTTTTGTTGACTAGTGAAATGTCAGCTCAATTGCAGAGGGATAGTAATTTGATTCAACTTTCTGGGATGATATTGGATGGTTCGAATGAGCAATTGATGCCTATTCCATATACCAATATCTTTATTAAAGATTCAGGTAGAGGAACATATTCTGACTTTACTGGATTCTTTTCCATCGTTGCAGAAAAAGGAGAAGAGGTGGAGTTTTCAGCGATTGGTTATCAAACGGTAATATTTATAGTCCCGGATACTTTGAATGAACAACGGTATTCGATAGTACAATTAATGACGCAGGATACGATTAATTTGCCAGAGGCGATTGTCTTTCCTTGGCCAAGTCGAGAGCATTTCAAGCAAGAATTTTTGGCGATGGATGTTACTGCTCAAATGCAGCAACGAGCAGTTGCGAGTTTAGCAGAAGATGCATTGGCTCGAATGAGAAATACGGTTCCTGTTGATGGAAATGAAAGTTCTGATTTTTACCTCCGACAACAAGCGCGTAATTATTATCACGTAGGACAAACTCCTCCGATGAATATATTTAGCCCTGTGGCATGGAAACAATTCTTTGATGCATGGAAAAAAGGAGATTTTAAAAAGAAGAAGAAAAAAGAAAAGAAGAAGCAGGATAAACCAAAGAATAATGCTTTAGGTTTTTAGAAGATTTAAATTAAACCCAAAGTCAAGGGGTGTTAGCGCTTACAACGCTAACACCCCTTTTCTATTGACTCAACTTCAAATGTTTTAAACAACTTCCACCATTGCCATTTTTCTCAATCGTTTCGGTACTTGAAATCTAGGCCCTAGTTTCTTCTCGTACATTTCACATTTTTTGATAAAATCCTCCACGCCATAATCAGTTACAAACTGATAAACGCCACCTTTGAAAGCAGGAAATCCCCACCCAAAAATACTTCCTAAATTCCCTTCTTCTTCCGTCTGGATAATTCCTTCTTGCAAACACCAAAATGCTTCAATCACCTGAACAAAAAGCAATCGTTCAATTATTTCTTCCTTAGCAATTGAGTTGCTATGCGATGGGAAATGATCATCTAACTCCTTCCATAGTTGACGGTTGTCATTTTGATATTCATAAAAACCAGCGCGAACTTTTTTGCCTGGACGATTAAAATTTTTAATCATCTTTACTAAAACATCAACTGCCGGATGACGAATATATTTTGAACCATAAATTTCTGCAGCTTGATCTTCGTATTGCAAAACAATATTTAAAGATAAATTATCAGCGAGGGCAAGTGCTCCTTTTGGCATTCCTGCTTGCAAACTCAAATTTTCAATCAATGCAGGTGCGTAACCTTCTTGCAATAAAGTGATGCCTTCGAGGATAAAAGTGTTTTGGACTCGTGCCGCAAAAAATCCCCAATTATCTTTTACCACAATCGGCGTTTTTCGAATCGCTTTGATAAAATCAAAAGCTTTGGCAATTGATTCATCAGAAGTTTTTTCTCCTCTAACAACCTCTACCAAAGGCACTTCATCTGCAGGGGCAAAAAAGTGAAGGCCCACAAAGTTTTCAGGACGAGCAGAAGCCGTTGCTAATTTTGTAATAGGAATAGAAATCGTATTGGTCGCAAAAAGTGAATATTCATCGAGGTGCATTTCAGCTTCCCGAGTCACATTGGCTTTGACATTTTGATTCTCAAAAACCGCTTCGATTATGATGTCGCAATCTTTAAAGTTAGCAGCATTATCCGTTGTCATTATTTTTTTCAAAATCTTTGGAACTTGAGGTGAGGTCAATTTTCCTTTTTCGACCATCTCATTTAATTTTTGCTTACAAAGGTCTTTTCCTTTTTCCGCAACTGCTTTCGAAATATCTTTTAGGACTACTTCCATTCGATTCATCAAGCAAACAAATGCCACACTTGACCCCATCAAACCTGCACCAATAATACCTACTTTTTTTACTCTAAATTTTCCATAACCTTTTGGTCGGCTACTTCCTTCTTTGATCGCATTGAAATCGTACCAAAATGCTTTGATCATATTTTTGGCCTCTCTACTTTTAACCAACTCAGTAAAATATCGACTTTCAATGCGGCAAGCAGTATCAAAATCCACCAAGGATCCTTCCGTCAAAGTATTTAAAATTGCAGCAGGAGCAGGGTAATTATTTTCAGTATCACGCATGAGCTGAGCAGTCAACAAAGAGATGCGTTGCCCTAACTCATTATTCTTTGCACGACCTCCTGGAATTTTTCCATCAGCCGTATCCCAAACTCTTCGTCCTTCTGGGTTTTCCAAAAGCCATTGTTTAGCAATGGACAACATCTCTTTTTCATCTTTTGCCAAAACATCAACGATACCTGCTTCGAGCGCTTCTTTGGGTAAAAACCTTTTTCCATCTGCCAATACATGATATGCTTTTTCCACTCCTAAAGTCCACAGCATTCTGATCACACCACCGCCTCCTGGCATAATTCCAAGTGTCACTTCAGGATGTCCTAATCGAGTTCTTGGATCATCAATCGCTACTCGATAATGGCAAGCCAATGCCAATTCAAAACCAGTTCCCAAAGCCGAACCATTGATCGCAGCTACCACGGGAACACCTGGACTTTCTAAGTCTCGGAAGAAATTTTGCATATTTTGAGAAAAATCAAAAATAGCTTCTGAATCAGTTACTTGATGCAAATAATCTAAATCACCACCAGCTAAAAAATTATTTTTGGCAGAAGTGATGATGATTCCTCGGAGTGAACCTTTGGCTTTTTCCTGCTTTAGGTGCTCCATTACTGGCGTAAATTGAGCACCAATTTTATGATTGATTATATTGATATTTCGTTCTTGCATATCTAAAGTAAGCGTGACGATATTATCAATGTCTTTTTTATAGCGAATCATTTGAAAGAAGAATTTTTAAGATTGAATATGCACTTTAAACGAGTGGATACTTTTTTTAGGTTTATATTTTTGCAAAAATAATTATAAAAATGAGCAATACGAATAACTGAATCTATTTAGAAATTATTCTTAAGATTCCAATTCATCTTATTTTTCCTAAAATCGGTAGATTAATCCTTCATTTAAAAAAATGTACGTTTATATTTGTAGAAATAAATATTTGAAAAACTTTTAAAATAAAAATATAAATCATGGCAAAAAGAAAATTGCAAATGACTGCTTTCTCTAGATTCTTTTTATTCTTAATTATTTTCTTGCCATCTCTTTTCTTTGGTGTTTCTTACCTAAAAGGCGAAGATGGAGTGCAAACGATAAAAGATATGATTGGAATTGAATCGTCTGAGTCATCGAATAATGAAAGTGCCTCTTCTTCCACTAAACCTGTTTCTGAAACATTCGTCAATGGCGAGGTGAAAAGGTTGCAAGATGAGCTGAATGAAAAAGACAAACGATTGAAAGATTTGTATCAAGAAAATGAATTATTGAAGAAACAAACTGATGATGCAAAAGCAGAGTTAAAAGAAGTGACCCAACAGTTGGAAACAATTAAAAAAGCAATAGGTCAATAACTTTTTTCTTCAAAAAAAGCAAAACCTTCCAATTCGAAAATTGGGAGGTTTTGTTTTTTAAGTTAAAACTTTATTTACAGATCGTAAAACTCGATTAATTTAAAACTATCTCCATTGGTTTTCGTAAAAAAAATACCGACTTTTGCGGCTTATTTTTTTAACCTATTTTAAAATACAAAAATCTTTACCGATGATTAAGATACTCGTAAATGATGGAATTCATCCTGATGGAAAACAAATGTTGGAAGCTGCAGGATTTCAAGTGGATACTGATAAAGTAGATCAAGAAGACCTTCCTAAAGTGTTGCCTAATTACGATGCAATCGTAGTGCGAAGTGCCACTAAAGTTCGACAAGCGTTAATTGACCAATGTCCAAATCTTAAAATCATCGCTCGTGGTGGAGTAGGGTTGGATAATATTGATGTGGATTATGCTCGTGGAAAAGATATCCAAGTGATGAATACACCTTTGGCTTCTTCGCAAGCAGTTGCAGAATTAGCTTTTGCTCACATGTTTACAGTTGCTCGTTCATTGCATGATGCAAATCGACAAATGCCTACTTCAGGTGATACTGAATTTAAAGCTTTGAAAAAAGCTTATGCGAAAGGGATTCAGTTACGAGGAAAAACTTTAGGGATTTTTGGTTTTGGAAATATCGGACAAGAGACCGCTCGAATTGCAGTTGCTTTGGGAATGAAAGTTTTGGCTGTTGATCCTGTGATTAATGAAATGGAAATCGGAGTAAATGTTTTTAACTCTGAAGAAGTGAAATTATCGGTAAAGTTGAATACGGTAAGTTTGGAAGAGATGTTGGCGAATGCTGATTTCATTTCTTTGCATGTTCCTTTTATTGGAAAACCATTTTTCTCAGATGCTGAATTTGATCAAATGAAAGATGGAGTTGTTTTGGTAAATTGTGCTCGTGGAGGTACGGTTGATGAAACTGCTTTGTTGAAAGCATTGGAAAGTGGAAAAGTTGCAGCAGCAGGTTTGGATGTTTTTGAAAATGAACCAACTCCAAGAAAAGAATTATTGGTGCATCCGAGAGTTTCTTTGACTCCTCATATTGGTGCTTCTACGATGCAAGCGCAAGCGAATATCGGGAAAGAATTAGCAGATCAAATGATTGCATTTTTTAAGTAAGATGCGATTTTAAATAACATATAGGGCTGTTAGCGGTTGGATCGCTAACAGCCCTTTTTACTTTTTAAAATGATTTTGGTTAAATAAAATTTTCATGCGATTAGTTTTTCTTTGGGAAAATTCTTTTTAAAATTACAGGAAAGAATTTAGAGGTTTTAATAGGCATTTATTTTTGCTCAAATTTCACAATAAATTAGAGATGAAGATTGATAGAGATACTTTGATGGTTGGCTTAGGAGTGTTGTTTATTTGTTTAGGTGCTATGATTGCATTTGATTTCCCATGGAAAGAAAGTGGAATCCCAATCACAGGGCAAAGCCTTGCAGTTTTAGTAGTAGGATTTGTACTTGGACGAAAAAGAGGAATACTTGCCATTGCGATTTATTTAATTTTAGGGTTTGTTGGTTTGCCGGTTTTTGCAAAAGGCGCTTCTGGAGTAGAAACATTTATGGGAGGTAGTAGCGGTTTCTTGTATGGGTTTTTGGTAGGAGGTTATTTTTGTGGAGTACTGCAAGAAGAAGGATATGGTAGAAGGTTTTTACATTGCGTATTTGCGATGACTATTGGAACTGCCATAATTTTAATTTTTGGAATTGCTCAACTTACTTTTTTATATGGTTTTGAAAAAGCATTACAATATGGGTTTTTTCCATTTTGGCCAGGAGCGATCGTTAAAATCATATTGGGTGCAGCGATCATTTATTATATTCCAAAAGAAAGTTATTTAGGCAAACGGCTCTAACTTTTTATAAAATATCAACAAATAATGGATCAAAAAAGAAGAACATTTATTAAGACTTCGGCAGCGTTCGGTTTGGGATTATCCTTTCTCGGGTGTTCTTCAGAAATGGCAGAAGCAGTTATGAAATCAAAATATACAGAAACAATCGGTTTGCAATTATGGACAGTCAGAAATCAATTAGAAAAAGATTTTGCTGGAACTATAAAAAAATTGGCAGCACAAGGTTTTTATCAAATCGAATCCATGGATATGGAACAAGCTAAAAAAGCTGCACCTATTGCCAAAGAAGCAGGTTTGAAAATAAAGAGTTCCCATATTCTAAGTGCATATTTTACTGGACGATGGGATTTGCGAGAAATAGATTCGCCACGTAATTTTGACAAATTGATTGAAGATGCAAAAAACCTAGAAATCGAACATTTAGTAGTAGGATATCTTTTTGATCAAGAACGGAGTTTGGATGATTATAAAAAATTATCGGATGCATTTAATGTGGAAGGCGAAAAGTGTGCAAAAGCTGGAATTACGTTGGGCTACCATAATCACAATTTTGAGTTTGATAAAGTAGATGGAGTAGTGCCTTATGAATTGATGATGAAAACTTTTGACCCAAAATATGCGCAGTTTGAATTAGATGTTTTTTGGGCAAGTGTAGCAGGTACTGATCCTGTAGAACTAATGAAAAGAATGAAAGGACAAATTAGTTTGCTTCATTTAAAAGATAAAAAGAAAGGTCAACCAAATGTTATGGATACCGGTGATGTACCAGAAGAAGCATACAAAGAATTAGGTAATGGAGTAGTGGACATCAAGTCGATAGTGAAGTTAGCGGAGGAAACTGGTGTAGAGTATTGTTTTATAGAACAAGATCATTCGCCTGATACAATGGCGAGTACGAAGACAAGTATTGATTGGCTGAAAAAAAATGTTTAAAAAAGAAAACTCACAAGGCTAAATGCTTTGTGAGTTTTTTTTTTACAAAAATTCATTCTTGACTTTAATTACTTCTCCCATAATACTAAGTGCAATTTCCTTTGGTGATTTTGCTTTGATATCTGTTCCAATTGGGGAATGGATTTTATTAATTTCCTCTTCTGGAAATCCTTTCTCCAGTAATCTACTAACTCGTTTTGCATGAGTCTTTCGGCTACCTAATGCTCCTATATAACCAACATCAGAACGTAGTAGAATCTCTAATGCATTGTCATCAATCTTTGGATCATGTGATAAAACGATAGCGTAAGTGTAAGGATCTAATTTAAACTGATATAAAATTTCCGAAGGATATTTTTCAAAAATAAAATCAGGTTGAATGGTGAATTGAGTTTTGTTGGTGAAAATTCCACGAGGGTCAATGACGATAGTTTGGAAGTCATACATCTTCGCTAGCTGAACTAAGTCAACTGTGATGTGAGCTGCTCCAATGATTAACATTTGACTTTTTCGAGGGAAAACTTGAGCGAAATATTTGACTCCTTCAACTTCCACTATCTGATTTTTCCTCTCTTGAATTGCTCGGAGACCTTCCTTCTCTAACAACGCATTTACATTTTCTCCAATCATTTTGCCATCAGGGAGAATTAACACATGTTGACCTTTCCCACCTTCCAATCGAGTCATCAAAACGCAGCCTTGATTATTTACTAAGCAGTCTTCTAATTTTTCCCAAATCAATTTTTCATTTTCATCAGCCCCTAAAAACGATTCAACATAAACTTCTATTTTCCCACCACAACTTAATCCAACTTCCCATGCTTCGTCATCAGTCACTCCAAATAAAAGTTGTTTTCCTTCTCCATTTTTTAAAAGTGGTAAAGCAGATTTGACCACCGCACCTTCGACACATCCACCGCTGACAGAACCAGCCATTTCCATATCTTCAGAAATAATCATCGATGAACCTATTGGTCGAGGTGAAGAACCCCAAGTTTTGGTAACTGTCGCAATGGCAAACTTTTTATTGATTGATTTCCACTCTTGGATTTTTTTTAATAAATCTTTCATATTATTGTTTTCTGAAAAAGTTTTTTTTTAGAAAAAAGGAATAAGTGCAACTTAACGATTTTATGAAAAACAAAAAAATATTAGTTGGAACAAGTAAAGGTCTTGTCGTTTTTGCAAAAAAAGAAAAGGAATGGAAAATTGAGAAAGTTCACTTTATCGGTTTGCCAGTAAGTACTATTTATAAAAATGAAATTACCGGTACTTGGTGGGCTGGTTTAGCGCATCGTCATTGGGGGCAAAAATTACATTTTTCAAATAATGAAGGTCAAACTTGGGAAATGGTTTCCGCTCCAATGTATCCAGATGGTGCAGAAGTTTTTCAAGGGAAATCAGCAACGCTAAAAAAAATATGGTGCATCTCTCATGCCGGAGGAGATAACCCCAATGGTTTGTGGGTTGGAACTGAACCAGGTGGATTATTTTATTCTAAGGACAATGGAAAACATTTTGAATTGGTCGAAGGTTTGTGGAATCACTCTAGTCGAAAAGATCAAAATCAATGGTTTGGTGCAGGGCGAGATTTTCCATTTATTCATTCGATAGTAGTTGATCCACGAGACTCGAAGCATGTTTATATTGCGGTAAGTTGCGCCGGAGTTTTTGAAACAAAAGATGGTGGAGTAACTTGGCATCCTAAAAATAATGGGTTAATTGCGACGTACTTACCCAATCCAACAGTAGAAGTTGGACACGACCCTCATTTACTTTTAGCTTGCGCAAAGAATCCAGATGTACTTTGGCAACAAAATCATTGTGGGATTTTTCGATCAACTGATGCAGGCGATAATTGGAAAAATATAACGGATAAAAATGGTATTGCAGATTACGGTTTTGCTCTAGCAATCGATCATGAAAATGAGAATCGAGCGTGGGTAATTCCAGCGGTGAGTGATGAAGTTCGAGTGGCGCACGATTTATCGTTGACCGTTTGCAAAACTGAAGATGCTGGTCAAAATTGGGAACCCCTTAAAAATGGATTACCACAGGAACATTGTTTTGATATAGTCTTTCGACATTGTTTGGCGGTCAGTCAAAATGAACTAGTATTTGGAACAACAACAGGTAATTTATACCATTCAGAGAATTTTGGAAAAGATTGGATTTGCTTGTCCTCTAATTTGGCAAGAGTAGAAGGAGTGGTGTATACCTAAAAAATAGCCGCACAACTTATTAATAAAAATAAGCTGTACGACTTAAAACAACACCCTTAAAAAGAAAAGTAATCTTCTTTTTAAGGACGAGTTAAACTCGATAGTTTTAATAAGTTAATTTAGGTAAAGATTAAGAAATACGAAATGTATTATTTGTGGGAGTTGTATAATGTATTGGGGCAAATATGGAGTTTATTTATAGATTTTCAAAGCTCTTAATGGATTAATTTTCTCATTATTTAAATGAAATGAAGAAAGCCTCATCCAAATTAGATTTTGATGATACTTTTTATCAGGCGTGTGTTAATTCTTATTAAAAAGTATTGTATTCGTTTTAATATTTAAAAGGGAAAAGATCAACAGACCTAAAACTATCTATTAGGCTGAAAAAGGGCTAAATACCAAAAAAAATGTTGATTTTTTTTGTAAAATTATTTTGGGAGATGAACAAATTTCAACATATCAAAGATGGCGAAAAAACATATATAGCAAATCAGGTAAAAAATACCTATTGGATGATTTTTCAAGTATTTTATTTATGGAACAGTTAGATAGTTTCCTTTTGGAGGAATTTATCTCGCAGGCCTTTATTCTCTTTTAAAATATTAAACAAAACTATTGATAATTTTTCTTCTGAAAAATTATCAATGATGGAATGCACTTTTTTGATTTTTCCAGAGTGTGGGTTTTTCGCAAGGTCGGAGTATTTTAAAAAGTTGAAAATCGCAATTCTGTGTTTACAATATTCGCCTAAATCATACGGACAAGAGCAACTACTTTTTATGATTTTGTCATTATTCAACTCAATGGCAATGTGATAGTTTTCCGAGCCAGTAACGATAGCTTCCCAAAGACCTTCATCTATTTGTTCGATGGTTAGAATTTTTCCTTCTTGATAATATTGGAGGCCTCGCTCGAGTAGTCGAGTATCGATATTTTGTTCGAAGTTATTAATTGTCATCAGTTGTTTTTTCCAAAAATAAAAAAACCGCAACACTTAATTCAAGTGCTACGGTTTTAATATTTTACAAAATGAATTTTTAATTCATCATCTCTTTTGCTTTTACAATTGCATTCGCTAATCCATTCACATCTTTCCCTCCAGCAGTTGCAAAGAATGCTTGCCCACCACCTCGTCCACCAATTTCAACAGCTAGTTCGTTGACAATTTTTCCTGCATTCAAACCTTTTGCTTCAACGATGCTTTTACTGATCGAAACCATAATTTGTGGTTTACCTTTTACCTCAGCAGCGAAGACGATTAATGCATCACCAAGCTCTTGCTCTAATTGCATTGCTAAATTTTTGATCGCTTTTCCATCATTTAATGGAAGTTTTGCTGCAATGAAATTTACGCCATCTTTTTGAGTAGCGTTCTTTTTCAAATCATCCTTTAGTGCACCTGCTTGAGCATTTTGCAATTTCTCGATTTCTTTTGCTAATGTTTTGTTTTCCTCTTGCAAGGCTTCCACATTTTGAGCAGTTCGAGTTGGATTTTTAAAGAGATTTCTAATCGTATTTAATTCTTGTAATTCTTTTGTTAAAAACTCTTCCGCAGCTTCTGCAGTTACTGCTTCGATACGTCGAACACCTGCTGCAACGGAATCTTCTTTTAGTATTTTAAATAATCCAATTGTACCCGTAGCAGAAACATGTGTACCCCCACACAACTCTTGTGAGAAGTCTTTGTCAAAAGTAATCACTCGAACCGTATCTCCATATTTCTCTCCAAACAACATCGTTGCGCCTAAATTTTTTGCTTCAGCGATTGGCATATTTCTTACTTCTTCCAAAGCGATGTTTTCACGGATTCGTTGATTAACTATTTTTTCAATAGTCGCCACTTCTTCGTCAGTCACTTTTTGAAAATGAGAAAAATCAAAACGCAAACGTTTACTGTCCACATCTTGTCCTTTTTGCAAAGCGTGAGTTCCAAGCACTTCATGCAAAGCTGCATGCATCAAATGAACTGCCGTGTGATTTTTTTCAATCGCACTTCTTTTTGCAGCGTGAACTTCTGCTCTATTCAAATTAGAAAAGTCGCTTGGGAAATTTTTCACAATATGAATAATCAAGTCATTTTCCTTTTGTGTATCAATGACGGCAATTTTCTCTTCGCCAAAAACAAACATTCCAATGTCGCCTCGTTGTCCACCACTTTCTGCATAGAAAGGAGTTTTACTCAAGACGATTTGGTATTGATTTTTGTCTTTGATTTTTACCGTTCGATGTTTGATCACTTGAGCATCAGTTACGACTAAATCATCGTAGCCAACAAACTCTACATTTGGATTGTTAGAGAGTTCTGTCCAGTCCCCCATTTCTTTCTTAGCATCAGCACGGGAACGAGTTTTTTGTTCCAGAAGTGCTGCTTCAAAACCTTCATCATCAACTGTCCAACCTTTCTCAGATCCAATCAATCGAGTTAAATCAATTGGAAAACCGTAGGTGTCTAAAAGTTCGAAAGCCGTTTTTCCATCAATCTGATTATTGTTGACTTCAAGATTTTCAAAACGTTTTAATCCTAATTCCAAAGTTCTTAAAAATCCTCTTTCCTCTTCCAAAACTACTTTTGCTACAAAATCCTTCTGAGCTTCCAATTCTGGAAAAACATCTTTAAAGTCTTCTGCCAAAATCATCACCAACTCATGCAAAACAGGTTCTTTCAAATCCAAAAACGAATAATAATATCTTACCGCTCGTCTCAAAATTCTGCGAATCACATAACCTGCACCAGTATTACTCGGCAATTGGCCATCTGCAATCGTAAAACTCACAGCACGTACATGATCCACCACAACTCGCATTGCAATATCTGATTTCGCACTTAAGTCATAACTGTTATTATAGGTCTTACCAGATTTCTTTTCTAAGAAGTTAATCGACGGCATAAAGATGTCCGTTTCATAATTCGATTTTTTGCCTTGCAAAGCCATCGTCAATCGCTCGAAACCCATTCCAGTATCAATATGTTTGTCTGGCAAATTTTCCAAGCTTCTATCAGCTTTCCGATTAAATTGGATAAATACTAAGTTCCAAATCTCAATTACCTCTGGATGATCCATATTAACGAGTGTTGCACCGTCAACTTTTTCTCGATCTTCATCGCTTCGTAAATCCACATGAATCTCTGAACAAGGTCCACAAGGGCCAGTTTCACCCATTTCCCAGAAATTATCTGATTTGTCAAAAGGTAAAATCCGATCTTCTGAAACATGTTTTTTCCAAAATTCTTTTGCCTCATTATCAGGTTCTAAGCCATCTGTTGCATCTCCTTCGAAAATAGACACATATAGTCTAGTTGGATCTAATCCATATTCCTTAGTCAATAATTCCCAAGCCCAATCAATTGTTTCTTCCTTGAAGTAATCGCCAAATGACCAATTTCCCAACATTTCAAACATTGTATGATGGTAGCTGTCAATCCCAACTTCCTCCAAATCATTATGTTTTCCACTTACCCTAAGGCATTTTTGAGTATCAGTAGCTCTCTTATTATCAGGAACCTGATTTCCCAAGAAGTAGTCCTTAAATTGGTTCATTCCGGCATTGGTAAACATCAATGTCGGATCATTTTTATTCACAATCGGTGCAGAAGGCACAACTTTGTGAAGCTTGTTTTCAAAAAAATCCAAAAACTTTTGGCGTATTTCACGTGATTTCATAATCGTCTTAAATTGTCAATGTTAAAAAAGCTGTAAAGTTGGAATGATATTTAATCTATTTAATCTCTTAATAGTTCAAAGTATATCTTAATAAAACGAGAAAAACAGAAAAAGTTATAATCAATTATTTGTTTACAATCCAACCTTAATCATCAAGAAGCTTTTATTATTCCTGTCTCTTATACACATCTGACGCTGCCGACGAATAGAGAGGTGTA
>OJFR01000459.1_pt1 | contig 13567 bp, 1 predicted proteins | sample 1594121 | NCBI WGS metagenome assembly OJFR01 (sample SAMN05416812, study PRJEB24817) | seawater metagenome | isolation source: Sea water | place: Canada:Atlantic | collected 2013-07 | reverse complement strand
ACTTGATGTATTCCAATTATTTTTTAAAGTAATTTCAACTCGTTTTACTAATAAATTATAAAATGTAAACCGAACATCTCCGTCAGCATCTGTATCATCAACAGGTGAATAACCATCGGTATTATCCAAAGCTTGAAATTCTGTACCTCCTACCCAATCAACATTATTATTGAGCGTAAAATATCCACACTCATAATCTATCTCAGTATTCGATCCATCAAATATTTTAACCTCCACAGCATCTACATAAAATAAACTTTCATCCAAATCGAGAACGCTAAAGGATAAATTTTCAACAGGTGAAGAAAAATTTATTTCAAAAACCGAAGTAGAATCTGATCCATATTGACCATTACTTTCTAATTGTTGTATCTGAAAATCTATCGCTTTTGTTGAAGCTCCACATGGAATATTTTGCAAAGCATCTCTTGGATATAAATTATCTGCAATTCTAAACTCCTCTGCTATCCCTCCTTCAATCAAGTCAAAAGAAGAAGTCACTCCGTCTCCCGTAATAGATTCTCCATCCATTGCTGTTGTTCCAGATGTTTGCGCAGCGGGATAACTTATATTACTAAATGTACAATTAGGCTCATTCAATAAAGGAGCAATCGGAATAGAACCACATTCTACAGTTATATCTGAAGGTACTCCAGTTATAAATGGATCTTCGGGATTATCAACGGGGAAAGTTACCTCAGGAACAAATTGAGTTTGGAAATTACTTACATAAGCTTGATTCGTGATTGTTGTTCCATTTCCAGTCAAATCATCAATAGTTGCTTGGAAAAATAAAATAATAGAATCACCTGGTTGAATAATAGAACTATAAGAAATTCCATTTTCATCTAATGGGAAAACACTTGCACTTGAAGTCTCATCGGGAATTGAATCATTCACCCCATTGATTCTTGAGATCGTTGTATTTTCCAAATAAGTCAATCCAGCAGGTAATGTATCTATAATATTTAATGATCCAACTGAAAGAGGTAGTACACCAGTATTTTCAACAATGATGGTATAAATTACCTCATCACATTCGTCAAAGTCTCCATCCAAATTATAATCTCTACTCAAGTTGACACACTTCGAAGTAGAAAAAGGAATACCATTCGGTAATCCAACTCCAAGGTCAATCGCAGGTGAACCACCACTTGCAGTACTCGGATCTTGTCCCCAAGCTCCTGCAATAATTGCATCAGATCCATCACAAACCCAGATTCTCATCCCTGTTTGATCACCATCTGTATCTAATATTTTTTCTCGATCTAGGTGTGAGAATATATATATTGAATCATAACTAATTCCATTAACATCAGTTAAGAGGCCACCATCTCCATTATAATCTACACATACATTTATATTCCCGGTACTTGCACTTCCAGAAGGATAAGCAGCGGTAATCCAAACCGGAGAAGAGTTTTCTGAATTTGTACATTCTAAAACATTTAACTCAGCAATACTCGCCCATGGATTTCCATTCAATTCAGAAGTAGATACCATTTTAATATATCGTCCTACAGTAGGAGAAAAAGTAACTTCTTGTTCTGAAGAATTATTTGGAAAAGTACCAGTTGCAACTGCTGTCCCCCAAGTCGTTCCATCACTACTTACATAAAATTCATAATCTTCAATTGCTCCATCTGCAACTCCTCCACTTGAAGAACTTATTTCGAGCGACCAACCATTTAGTGTTCCATCATCACTACTAGATTTAGATTTTATTTCTAGAGTCCACGTACCACTTGCATCTTCTCCATCAAAACTAGATAAGGATTGATCTAAAGATTGATAAGCATTTCCACTTGAAGGAGGACAAGGGAAACTAGAACTTCCTTCATCATCAAAATCAAGGAACATATCTTCATCCCCATCACTACAATCTCTATCAAATAATCTCACATTAGTTCCATTGGGGCTCTTCAATTTTATTACTAAATCTTCTATATCCGTATGAGTGATATCAAGATTGATCAAATTAACATCAGCAATAGTCCAACTATTTGGAAAACTAAGAGTAGATGTAACTTTTGTATCATCAGGTAAATATTTACTCACATCTGTACTTGCAACGGTTAAATTACCTGCACCACCTCTTGGTAAATACCTAAACCCACTTATATTATTCGTAGCACCTAAATCAATTGATATTTCATGAGGATGAACTGGATTGCTTGCTCCATATTCTGTATGCCAATAAGTACTTGTATTTCCATCAAATGCATTTGTTGCAGGAGCAACTTCATCAACCGTCTCTTCGCTATCCACATAGTTCAAACTCCAACCTGATTGAGATATTATTGTGTTTGTGTTACAACTTGCTGTTGGATCTATTCCTGGCGCAAGACTTACTAAAGTAATTTGAGGAGAAAGTTGATCTTCTGGAATCAAAGCATATCCCCAATCACTAGCAGCTGTAGTAAAAACACCTGTCGTAGAAATAGCATAAAAATCTTCTCCACCATTTGATGAAAATTTTGCTCCACTTCCATCAGGTATAGGTATAGCTGATGTACTTCCTCCTCCAACTGTAAAGGATGTTTCAAGTCCTGTATTAGTTTCCCAATCAATTGTGATGGTAGAAGCACTTGGATTATAAATATGGACATAGGTATCATCATCTAAAGTTGAAACAGCAGTATAATATGCATTATTCCATTGTTCGGTAGGTTTTAGTGTAAACCATCTGGTTCTAAATCCAGCACAAATATCACCTGTCACTAAATGGACTTGGACATTTGCAGAAGCCTGAATGGTTCCTCCACTATTTACATTTCCGTCTGCTAAATAACTTTCTCCTTCATCCAAAACAACAGTAGTTTCTGCTGTACCACTTGCATCTGCATCAATATTAATTGTTGTATTATTTTCAGTAGCCATTACTACAAACCCAGTATATTCAAACATACTATTGACCAAGTAATCTTCTCCAACTGGTATTTCATAATCAGTCCCCCAATATTGTATTGGATAAACTTCTATCGCTCCAGCTAATAAGGTTTCAGATCCATCTGCCCATGCTAAGCGTGTCATAGCAATATTTCCACGACTAGCAATTTTATCACTTCCATCATAATCAACAGTTGCAATTCTTACCGCAGTTGTGGTATCTATTGATTCTGATAAAATAATATTATCAGATGATAAAAATAAATCGTTTGATCCATACCCTGGAGCAAATCCATTTGAAATATCTCCATCTCCCCATACTTCAGTTGAAGATTGAATTGGAAAACCTAAATTAGGTTCGTATCCATCTTCCCAATGATCATAATAAATAATAGTCCCTTCTTCCACTACACCAATCGAAACATAACTTTGAACTGGGTTTCTTACTTTTGCTGTATAACCACACCCATCATCATTAAAACTATAAAGTGATTGTAACACTTGATTTTCAGGAAAAGGGATATAATATATTTCTACTAATTGCCCACTATTAATATCACCGGAGCAATAATCTGTATTTTGACTCCCTCCAACTACACCACCACCGGCAACTAATTCTACCGTCGTGGAAGTCTCACAAGTTTGATTATAATATTTTACTTTGATCGTATAAATGCCTTCGATTAGGTTGGAAAAAACAGAACTTGCCTGCCAACCTGTAACCCCCTCTAATTGGTAATTTAACTGAACACCATTTCCTGAAGCATTAACAATAATACTTCCATCTGTACTCACTCCTGTTGAAGGATTTATCAAAACAGTATTATTGACGACAGGTGCTTCTGGTACATTAATAACTACTGTTTTAGGGCCTTTCACACAGGTAACTACTGAGTTTCGAACATACACATTATAAGTCCCTGGAGCCAAACTATAAAACTCATTACTAGTTTGCCAATTAGTTCCATCTATTGAGTATTCATAATCTCCAGTACCACCTGAGGCATTTATTCCAATAGCACCATCATCCGCTCCACAATCTGTTAGGTCAGAGTAACTTGTTGTAAAATTCAAATCAGATGGTGCCGTAATAGTTAAAGTATCCGAAGCAGTACAACTGTTTGCATCAGTTACTGTCACCATATAAACTCCTGATCCTAGGTTAGTTAAATTAGCGGTTGTTTGTCCTCCATTCCATAAATAGGTATAAGCCGTTGTTCCACCATTTACTGAAGAATTTATTCCTCCATCAGTTGCATCAGGACAAGATACTCCTAAACCAATTAAACTAATGGAAACAGATAACTCTGATGGCTCGCTTACTACATCACTTGCAATTACGGTACATCCAAATCCATCTGTAACCGTTACGGTGTAAGTTCCTGCTCCTATATTTGCAATCCCACTTGTCGTTTCTCCATTACTCCAAGAGTAAGAATAAGTTCCAGATCCACCACTTACAGTTGTCCCCAATGCTCCATCTGATTCACCATTACAACTGATATCTTGATTGTTATAATCTATAGTTCGATCAACAGATAAACTAATAATTGGTGGCGCAGATAATGAAATTTGCGAAGTGCCAGAACATCCATTTGCATCAGTAACAGTTACAATATAAGTACCTGCTCCCAAGCTACTAATTTGTTGTGTAGTTTGTCCACTATTCCATGAGATGCTATAATTAGGAGTTCCTCCACTAATAATTACTTCTACTGCTCCATCATTATTTCCAGCACAACTAATATCACTACCATTATAATTTATTGTTCTTTGAGTTGATATACTCAAACTGGTTGGTTCTGTTATCGTCTCCGTTAATGTAATAGTACAACCATTTCCATCGGTTACTGTAACTGTATAATCACCAGGAGTTAATGATGATAAATCTTGTGTTGTTGCTGAATTTGACCAACTATATGAATAATTAGGCGTTCCGCCTCCAACTGTAATATCAATTGATCCAGTAACTAATCCATTACAATCTATATCATTTTTGGTATTACTTATCGTAAGAGCAGGTGGTTCTGTAACACTTAATATTTGAGTAGTTAAACACCCATTAGCATCAATTACAGTTACTGTATAAGTATCAGCTGAAAGCAAATCTCTAACGCCATCATTAGCAATAACCTCAGTTACTTGTTGTGCTGTAAGAGCATTGTTATAATATCCAACACCATCCATTAATCCTTCATAAAAGAAGTCTCCTGCTCCACCGAAAGCATCTGTTCCAAATGTTCCACTTAATCCTCCTTCTTGCGAATTTGAAATATTAACAGATCCAACACCTGAATTATAAATTCCCAATTCCACTCCATCAAAAAAGAAAACTAAATCCCCATTATCAAATGTCATGGTGATATGATGCCAAGCTCCATCATTTGGAAATGGAGTTTGTAAAGCATATAAAGTATAAGATTCATTAACCCCAACTTGTAAATCAGTTCCACTCAAACGTATTCCAAAACCAGCACTCACTCCTCCCATTTCAAATAACATTTGAGTACCCGTAAAATTATCAGGTTTTACCCACATAGAAACACTAAACGTAGAGATTGTTCCATTTAAAAATGTATTATTCTCCTCATATTCAATCTTGGTACTTCCATCAAAATCAAATGAATAATCTCTTTCTGAATTATCTAAAGCATAACTTTCCGTTCCTGCTCCTCCTAGCGGATTGTGATTATTTCCTGTTTCATCATCCATAGATTGTTCGAAGCCATAATATGCTTCCACATCCATATCACTCCATAAATAAGTGTAACCTGGAATTCCTCCTGTTACATTTAAAGCGATCACTCCTCCATCATCTCCTCCATTACAACTTACATCTGTGATAGTACTTCCAATTACAATATTATCTGGTTCTGAAATACTACTCGCTGCCGTACTAGTACATCCTTCTGCATCAGTAACTGTAACAGTATATGTTCCTGTACCTAGATTTGAAATCGTAGAAGTGTTCCCCCCTCCATTACTCCAACTGTAACTATAATTAGTAGTACCACCAGTCGCGGTAGTTGTAATTGATCCATCAGTTTCTCCATTACAACTGATATCGGTAACAGCATTGGTATTTGTCAAAATAGCAGGCTCTCCAACTATTGCACTTGCTGTTGTTGTACATCCATTATTATCCGTTATTGTTACGGTATAAGTATTAGCACTAAGTCCTGTTGGATTTTGTGAAGTACCTGCACCACCTGTCCATACATAAGAATAGGTTGGTGTTCCTCCATTTACTGTTAATGAAATTTGACCATCACTTGCTCCATTACAATCTGCATCCTGAGTAGTTGCACTTCCTGTCAATATGGTTGGTTCAGTTATAGTTACTGTTGCTGTAAATGAACATCCATAATTATCAGTTACAGTTACGGTATAATCTCCAATCGAAAGACCTGTAAGACTATCTCTTGTTTCTACTCCACCCCATGAATAAGTATAAGGTGAAGTTGCACCTGAAGCAACTACTCTAGCAACTCCACCACTTCCACCATTACATAAAACATTGGTTTGGTTAGTTATTAATGTTAACTCTGTTGGTTCAGTTATCGTGATACTAGCAGTTTCTTTACATCCATTTCCATCAGTAATTTCAATATTATAAGTTCCTTGGATAAGGTTAGTTCTATCTCCGTCATTATCAGCTAAATCTTGAACTTGAGATGCCGTCAAAGCTATGTTATGGAAAAAAGCATTGTCCATTAATCCTTCGTAATAGCTATTTCCAGTATTTCCAAAAGCATCGCTACCTTGGGTTCCTCCTAATCCTCCATTTCCAGTAGAAGCACTAATAGCATTGTAAGCAGTATTTATTATAGAAACAGATACACCATCTAGATATAAAATCAAATCTCCACTATCATATACTAATGCTAGATGATGCCAATCACCATCAACAGGGAAAGGTATTTTACTAGTCAATTGCTGACTACTACTTAATGTTACCACTCCTTGTACATCACTCCCATCCATTCTCAAAGCCAAACCTCTTGATGAAGTCCCTCGCTCAAACAAGGTATTAGTTTCAGTTAATGCATCAGGCTTTATCCACATAGAAATAGTCGTGTACTCAAACGAATTTTCCATAAACCCTCCAAAGTCTTGACTATATCGAATCTTTGTACTCCCATCAAAATCAAAAGAATATTGTCCCCCAACTGCATCAGTTGAATAGGTTTCATTTCCTGAAAAACTTTTTGGGTCATGATTATTTCCCGAAACATCATCTATACTTTCCTCAAATGTCCACATCCCTTCATTCCCCATATCATCCCAATCATAAACATATTTTTGAGTGCCTCCTGTTACAGTCAAATCAATTGACCCATCACTATCTTCGAAACATAAGTTATCAATTGTGGCAGAAGATATATTTATAGCCGTTGGTTCTGTAAGAGTAATGTTATAAATAAAATCACAAATCTGTAAATCTGTAACTGTAACCGTATAACTGCCTGCGGAAATATTATTTAACGTATTTGAAGTCCCCGCCACATTCCATTGATAAGTATATGGTGAAACTCCTCCTGCAGGTGTTACTATAATATTTCCATTACTACCTCCATTACACAAAGGTTCTATTGAAGAATGTGTAGCTGAAAGAGCATCTGGCTGATTCACTATAGTCGATATAGAAGTGGAGCAATTATTTTTATCCGTTACTGTTACAGTATATGTGTCTGTAATTAAATTGCTAATAGTTTTTGTTGTTGCTCCGTTGCTCCATGCATATACATATGGTAAAGTGCCTCCTGTTAAATTAGCAGTCACGCTCCCTGAATTGTTTCCATTACATAATATGTCAATTTTGGAAGTAGTAACATTCAAAACTGCTGGTTCAAAAACAGTATAAGAGTTTATTACAGAACAACTTACATTATCTGTAATCGTTACCGTATAAGTTCCCGCTGCCAATCCACTTATTGAAGCACTACTCGCTGAATTACTCCATGAATAGGAATACCCTGGATTACCACCTAAAGTAGTTAGTGAAATACTTCCATTGCTTTGTCCATTACAAAGTACACTATCAATAGTTGCTGTCGCTGTAATTTCTGTAGCCTGACCTACTGTAACTGTTATTGATTCACTACAATTATTTGCATCAGTAACAGTCAATGTATAAGTTCCAGCAACCATCGAATTTAGATTCGTTGTGGTCGCTCCATTTGACCATAAGTAACTATAAATTGGAGTTCCTCCTGAAGGAGTAATAGAAATATTCCCATTTGTTCCTCCATAACAAGTTACATCAGAATGAGTTTCTGAAAGAGTTAAATCGGTTGGCTCTCCAACGGTATATGATTTCACTTCAATTGGACAATTATAAAAGTCAGTTATTGAGACGGTATATGTTCCAGCTGTCAAACCAGAAACATCTTCAACCGTTGCTCCATTGCTCCATGTAAAAGAATATGGTGGAGTTCCACCATTTACTGATTGAGCGATTGCTCCGTCATTTCCTCCAAAACATTTTACATCAGTAATTACTGCACTTGCAGAAATCGTATCAGGTTCAATTATCGTATAAGTCTCTGATAGCTGGCATGCATTCTCATCTGACACAGATACCGTATAATCACCAGCTGCTAAAGATGATATATCTTGGGTGCTTGCTCCATTGCTCCATGCATAGGTATAATTGCTTGTGCCTCCAATTACATCTAAGTCAATCTCTCCATCAGTTGAGCCATTACAATTAATATTGGTAACAGTATTACTTATTGAAATAGCATCGGGTTCTGTTATAGTAAAAACCAAAGAAGTATCACAACTATTTGCATCAGTTAATGTAACTGTATAAATTCCTGGAGCTAAATTAAAAATACTATCCACATCTCCTCCTCCATTACTCCAAGCATAGGAATAAGTTCCTTCTCCTCCAGAAGGAGTCACTTTTACTTTTCCATCAGAAGCTCCATTACAGGAAACTCCAAATCCATTAAAATCTTCAATTGAAATATAAGCTGTATCTAACCCTAATAAAGTTGGCTCTGTAATCGAGTAAATCGAAGTCCATGTACAACTTCTTCCATCAGTAACTGTAACGGTGTAATCTCCTGGACTTAAATTTGAAATTCCACTTACTGTTCCTCCATTACTCCATGTATAACTATGACTACCATCTCCTCCAAATGCTGATACAAAAACAAATCCATCTGACTCTCCATAACAAGACACTCCAAAACCTTCAAAATTATTGCTGGAAATATCTGCTATGTTTGCTCCTAATTGAACAGGTTGATCTAAAGTAATATTTCGAGTAATCGAACATCCTCCTCCTGCATCAGTAATAGTAACTATGTAATTTCCAGCTACTACATTGGTCAAATCTTCCGTCGTTTGACCTGAGTTCCAACTATAACTATATGGCCCAGTTCCGCCAGTAATTTCTATATCTACATTTCCATCTGATGCTCCGTAGCAACTTATTTCAAAACCAGAATAATCTGTCGCTGAAATATTTGCCACTAAGACTGCATCAGCATTTAAAGTATATGAATCAACTTCCACACAACCTAAGTTATCAGAAACAGAAACAGTATAAGTCCCCGCACTCAATCCCGAAATTGAAGTTGTCGTTTGTCCTCCATCCCATGTTTGAGTGTATGGTCCAGTTCCGCCAGTCATACTTATTGAAATGGTTCCGTCAATTCCAAGACATCCCGGATTTCCCAAAATACCAGTTGTAATAATTGAGTCAGGATCACTTATCTTAATCGAATCGATTGCTACACAATTATCTTCATCCGTAATTGTTACGGTATACATTCCTGCAATTAAACTTCCAATACTTTGAGTAGTTCCTCCATTGCTCCAAGCATAAGTATCTCCTCCAGAACCTCCTACCCCATTTGCAGTTACAGTAGCATCATTTCCTCCCACACATTGAATCGCTGTATTTTGAGTTATTGAAGCGGTTCTTGCAGGTGGATTTACAAAAGTGATAGAATCTAAATAGATACATCCATTTGAATCAGTTGCTGTTACATAATATTTGCCAGCACCTACATTTCTTAATGTATCTTCCGTTTGCCCATTGCTCCATTCGTAGGAATAAGGTGCAACTCCAGTTGGATTGGTAGGTACGCCATCATATGAAAATGCAACTGCTTTTCCATCAGTTGCTCCTTCACAACTTATGTTAAATCCATTTCCATAATATATTTCAAAATCTGTTCCTCCGACTAATTCTGTTGGTTCAGTTAAAATGGTATCAGCAGTAACTGTGCATCCAGTAGCATCTGTTAATGTCACTTCATATGTTCCTGCCGAAAGTCCAAGAGTATCTTCACTTGTTCCAGTTCCGACACTCCACGTAAAAGTATAAGGCGCTACTCCACCAGAAGGAGTTGTATAAATTGCTCCATCATTTCCTCCAAAACAACTTATCGAAAATCCATTATAATTAGAAATACTATCTATTGAAATCAACATTTCAGACGGAGTTCCAACAGTTGCTGTACTCAAGGCAGAACATCCTCTACTTCCGACAACTGTTATTGTATAATCTCCAACTGCCGAATCTGTTCGATCAGGTGTATTTGTTGCAAGGTAAACCATCCGAGCAGAATCTAATGCAATATCATAATTAGAAACATTATCCATTAAACCTGTATAAAAATCTTCATCAGGATTCGTTCCTGATGACAACATTCCATTTATAACACCTGAATTATAATCCTGACTAACAAATGCATGCCATCCAAAAAATCCTCCAAGTCCACCTTCAGTTGAAGCTGTAAAAGTTAAAGTACCTAAACCTGTAGCTACACTTGCCTCCTCTATTCCATCAACATACAATTCTAAATTATCTCCATCATAAACCAAACCTACTTGATGCCAATTCCCATCTGTTGGAAATGGAACACTTAATGGAAAAATATCAAATCCTCCTCCACTAACAATAATCCCATCAATATTTCCATTTTTCAATCTCAACCCTAATCCTTCCTCACCATCTCCTTCTTCATAAAGAGCCATATTATCAACTAAATTATCAGGTTTTACCCAAATTGAAATCGAACGATTAACAATACTATCAGACATAAAAGCATCATCAACTGAATACTTCATTTTAGTTGCTCCATCAAATTCAAATGATTCACTCCCTTCAATTGCATCAATCGAATAAGAGATGGTTCCTGTCAAGTTTTCTAAATCATTTTCATTTCCTGAATAATCATCAGTTGTAGATTCAAAAAGCCATTGACCTTCTGGAATCATGTCATCCCAATAATATCCATAACTTTGAGCACTTGTTATTGTAACATCAATTGACCCAAGCGGTGTTCCTGTGCAATGAACATCAGTTACAATTGTAGTAACAACGGGTACACAGTCTGTAATATCCAAACAATCAATTAACCCATCTCCATCATTGTCCAATCCATCATCACAAATCTCAGGGACAGCAGCTATTACCACACTTGCATTATCAGAAGCTGAGGAAGTCCCTGCTCCTGTATCTATAGCATCAATAATCTGAGCATCATTCAGACATGGATTACATGGACTAATGGCTAAAAAAGAAACATCAATAGAATCAGTTGCTCCAACTGCTGATGCTCCCAAATTATTAATTTTAATCGTATCTGAATTTTGATAATCTACCACTACACTTTGTTGAAGTGTTAACTCTAAATAAGAAATTCCCGAAGCCGTACCTTCCAGAGATTCTAACTTTATTTCGTTATCTGTAACGCCTGTACTGATTAGGATAAAACCATAATTCTGAGCTGAATTATCAATCCAACTCTGAATAATATTCGTTGGCAATGTTGTTGAATACCAGTCTTTGGTATCAGTTGATATACTTCCCAAAAGAGTAGGATTATAATCTCCTCCAACTGTTGTCCAACTATCTGATGACGTAGCAGCATCCCAATTTGATTCATCAATCGTTCCTCCTCCTTTTTCTATCCCTTCATCCCAAGCTTGAGTTAATTCGAAAACTTCTATTTCATTTCCTGATCCTGATCCTGATTCAATATAAGTATAAAGATTCGCAGCACTCACATGATAACCAACATAACTTGATAGATCAAAATGCATTAAGCCTCTATTGTCATCATTCGCTTTTACTTTTATTTTTATTTCCTTATCAATTCCATAATTACTTTTGGAGTTCTTTTCTTCTATCCAATTATCTTTAGATGGTTGAGTTGTAATGGAAGTTGGATTTCTATAAATATCAAGAAATTCCATATTGGCTGTTGGAAATACGTCAGTAAAAGGAATAGAAGAAATATCAACATTACCAATATTGGAATAGACAACACGAAAAGTAATAGTATCTCCAACCTTTGCTGAACTACTTAAAGGTGAAATCAATGTTTTAGAAACTGCGATTTGTCCAGCCGTTTCTGATTCTATTTCTGTAAAAAAAGATTCTGAAATATTATTTTTTGTAAAGAAAATACTCGCTCCAACTGTAGAAAATAGCAATAATAACGAAGCTATGGTAGGCAATGCCCCCATATCAAAAACTAGTTTCCTACTCCCCTTTTCAGGTTTTCCGAAAACTAATTGCTCCAATCTAAATATTTTTTTAACGTTGTTAAAAAACTTCATACTTAGGCTACGCTTTAGAATAAATTACTCACAACTCACTCACAGTCAAACTATTACAAATAATAGACTGATTCAATTTGAATGAAATCTGATAAAATAAAATGTGTTAGTGTAAAGTTTCAGAAAGAAAAAAGGTAAGATCTTGGTGTATAAAACATGGTCAAAAATTGTCTATCAAATATAGATTTTCTCTAATCTTTATATAAGAAAACAATAACTATACCATGGAATATGAGTTATCTAGAATGCTAAAATCAGGTTTATTGTTTCATTTTTTAAACGCACATATTAACCTCGGATAAACATTTACACCTAGAAGATGGTTATATTTGTGTTTTAGTATAAACTGGAAAAAAGAGACATGAAAAGACAAGCAGAAGCCATGCTTCCTACCCAATGGGGAAATTTTAATATGATTGCTTTCGCAGATGATAATGAGGATAGAATGCCACATTTAGCAATGGTCCATGAGAATTTTAACAGCTCTAAATCCGTCCTTATTCGGATTCATTCAGAATGCATGACTGGTGACCTTTTTCACTCTCATCGATGTGAATGTGGCGAGCAATTAGATACTGCGATGAAACTTACTTCAGAACAAGGTGGTGTTGTAATTTACCTTCGTCAAGAAGGTCGAGGTATCGGTTTGATCAATAAATTAAAGGCTTATAAAATTCAAGATACTGGAGTCAATACTGCTGATGCGAATACTCATCTTGGATTGGAAATCGATGCTCGAAAATATGATATCGCCATTGAAATCATGAAAGATTTAGGGATTAAAAAAGTCAAACTTTTAACCAACAACCCTGATAAAATTGAGGCAATCAAGCACTCCGAGATTGAAGTTGAAAAACGAATTCCACTAATCATTCCTCCCAAAAAAGAAAATCATGGTTACTTAAAAACCAAACAAGATTTAATGGGACATCTTTTTAAAATATAACAAAAAAGAAAAGGCAGTAATTTTAGTTACTGCCTTTTTTATATCTATTCAATTCTTTTCTAAAACCAAAGAATCAAAATGTAATTAAATCAGCTTGAGGCTGTCTCTTATACACATCTCCGAGCCCACGAGACCGAGGCTGATCTC
>OJFR01000458.1_pt1 | contig 13581 bp, 8 predicted proteins | sample 1594121 | NCBI WGS metagenome assembly OJFR01 (sample SAMN05416812, study PRJEB24817) | seawater metagenome | isolation source: Sea water | place: Canada:Atlantic | collected 2013-07 | reverse complement strand
AACACAAGCTTCTTTAAAGTATTCTAACATCCATTCTCTTCTGCTTTCTGGAAATCCGATCGCGCGGATTTGTAATCCGTGCGTTTAATAAAACACTTCTAATCTAATAACTTCTAATTCATTATCCAATTCTGCATAATTTCTTGCTGAACTAAAAACATAATCTTCTGCCGATGAAACTATTTTATCAATTACTGGATTTTGATGTATATAATTCAGCTTCTGTTTTATAAATTTATTTGAATATATATGCTCTGCATGATAGCCATCTTGCCAAACCTTATATTGCTGTTTGCGTTTTAAATGAACACAAGCTTCTTTAAAGTATTCTAACATCCATTCTCTTCTGCTTTCTGGAAATTCTATTATTGTTTGTACAATCTTTTTTGAAGTAAATTTTTTAAAATCTCTAATAATACTTGCTAATGTTTCACTTTCTAAACCCTTACACAGTAAATGTATATGACTAGACATTATGCAATATGCGTAGATTTCTAATCCTCTCTCTTTTTGACAATATTTTAAAGAATCTATTAAAATATATCGCTGTTGTAATCGTGTAAATACATCTACCCAACCTACTGTGGTTATCGTTATAAAATAAGCCTCTCCAACAACGGTAGCTTTGTATTTTGTAGACATGTTTTTTTTACAAGTTACAAAAAATCTCTCTTTTTCTTACTCTTTACGGCACGGAATACAATTCCGCGCTAGCACTTGTGTGGGCTCATATCCGCGCCATCGGGTTAGCACTCTTGTGTGCTCATATCCGCGCCATCGGGTTCATATATATATTACTATAGATGCTCTTATCCGTGATTTTAATGCTAAAAAAGCGTATGCTTAATTTACTTTACAAACTCAACAGTAGTTTTATACTTTTCATATTTACCTAAGTCAATACGACTATATTCTGGTGTTTTTGATGAGTAATATATAGTGAACTCTTTACCAATACAACCTTTTGTTCCGTCATCACATTTGAAAAAGGAAACACCTATCTGATTGGAATAACGTTTCCCTTTGACATAATATTCATATACAAGACCATAATGAACTTTATTTTCATATTTAAATTTAATAATCTTACCTGTTGTTTGTTCTTTATATTTTCTTATCTCCTTTTGTTGATAATATTGAAAAGTGATTCCAATTAAAACAATAACAAGAATAATACCGCCAATTAATTTTCCAATAAATTCTTGATTCTTTAACTTACTTTCCAAAAATCCCATCTCCAAATAATTTAGTTCCCGTCATACCTACTGTAGTAAATATATACTCCATACCTTTTACAGCTCCTTGACCTCCTAACTGATTCGACCACTTTCCTATATTATTATGTATTCCTCTATTAACTCTACCAATGGTTAAATTTATAATTGTTTCTGATGTATTTACTGACCTAAAACCATTATTAAGAGTAAAACTATACTTACTACTCAATAATTCAGCACCTACATTAGAAGTAAAAACAGATGCTCCAACTCCTAATAAGTTCATGTTGAATACATTTCCTCTTTGAGATAAAAATTCTGATCCAGTTTCATAAGCTAATCTTGACCCAAAACCTTTGGTAGAAAATGAAACAAAAGGTCTAGCCACATTTGCTGCTGCAGGTGCATAAGGCGCAGCAAGCAAAGCTGCTTCCCAAACAAAAGGAGCTGCAACTAGAGCAACAACCGTTAAGGTAACTGGATGTGTCAAAAAATCCTTATGTCCTTGATGTATTGCTTGAACCACTGGATTAGCCATTATACGAGCATGATCTGAAGTTTGAGCAGTTAAGCTAATTTCATTTAAACCAAAACTAAACTCTGTATTAAAAGCTTCACCATCCCAAAACCAAAGATTACCACCACCATCAGTTGCAAAACCATCACTATCTGGTGTGCAATCAACACCATCTTTAGTACAACCACCTGTTGGGTCTACAGACATATTCCATCTGTTATCCATTGACATGTAAGGAGAATGGTACTGTCTAGCAGGGTCAGGACTTAGCCATCTATTTATCCTCGGGTCATAGATTCTTAATTGAAAAGCAGGTTTTCCAGTTTCTGGGTCAGTTTCTGCAAACTCTCCTTGATAACCATATCTATAAGGTTCTCCACCTATTATCTGCCTGTTAGGCATCGCCATCCCGCCAGGATAGTAGTCGGTAGCATGAACAAGCGCTGCAGCATTGCCTGCCCCGTCTTTTGCAATAACTGCTCTAACGTTCCCTAAATGATCTGTAAGTTGGTATACACTCGTATTACTTGCTCTGTTATAAATACCCAATCTACTAGCCCCATAAATGGGGAGTTCTTCTGAATTTGTAGGTTTTGATCCTGAGGGCACATCAATAATTGATAAAGGGTTTCCAGAAGCATCTCTTACGTAATAGGTGGTTTTGCTTAAACTACCCAATGAATAGCTTTCTTTTTTTAACCGAAAGCCTTTATCGTTATACATAAATTTTACTAAAACCTGATTGTCTTTTAATACTTTGGTTACCAAACCACTGGCGTTGTATTGATACTTTACAGATTCGTCTATATTTTCTACAAGTTGCCCAATGCTATTATAAATATAATTGTTTTCTGTAGTTTGGTCTTTAATATCATTGGCATTGGTTTCTATGGTAACAGCATCGTCTATTCGTTTGAGTTGGTTGGGTTTGTCTGTTTTGTATTGATAGCTTAGCTCATCCATACGGTTAGAGCTATTTTCTGTATTTTTATTTCTGTTAAGGGTTTGAATGTTTCCATTGGCATCATAGGTAATACCAAATACTTTATAATCGGTTGTGCCAAAATCTCCCCCAGAATTTTCTTGGATACTTGCTGTAAATTCTACACCGCTGGTAACTTCAAAACCTGGAAGTAGCCTAATGCTGTTGGTAGCTTCTACATTTTGTGAACTTGTAATAATACCATCTAAAACAAGGTCTGCAGCAGGCCCTTGCTGGTTGCCATTGCCATTAAAACTGGCTTCTGTAAGCCAGTTATTTCGGTTGTATTGATAGGTGTATTGGAAAGGGTTTTCTGTGTTTCCAAACTGGGTTTTCCAAGTCATTCCTTTAATATTTCCATTGTATTGATTGTCTCCCGAATTTAGCAAAGAAAAATTAGAATTCCTATGATAATCTCCTGTATGATAGTCTAGGGTCATTCCAAACAAATCATTTGAGTCTTGTCCAGGATCGTCTTCACTAGTTAAATTTGGATGATTAATAGCCTTTAGTTGCCCCGCTAAGTTATAAACATAGTCTATTCCTTGGATGCCTTCTGCCAATTCTACACGTTTTAATGCCCCTGTTTCATAATAATTATAGTCTGCATGGGTTGTAAAATTTACATTGTCTGTAGAAGTTTGTACTTGCACCAATTCTTGGGTGGTATTATAGCTATATTTGTGAACAAATAGTTCGTCTAGATTGTGTTTTTGATAAATTACTTTTAGCACTTGGCTGGTAACAGGGTCATACTCATAATCAATGGTTTTTACTCCCAAACCTTCTAGGTTTTGAACCATCCATTGCACTCTTCCATAAAGATCATAACTGTAAAAAGTTTGTGATTGTTGGGTTCCATTTTGGTCTGTATTCCAGGTTGTTGCCACATTACTGGCCAAAAAGCTAGGATTGTGATAATCTGTATGTAACATATTTTCTAGAATTGTTTTGTGATCATCACTTAAATAATCATATGCTGTAAAATGTTGTTCTTTGTTTCCTGTAACAGAAGAGTTTTGACCATCTAACGTATGAAAATTTCCTTGTGCTACACCACTTTCTAGCGGACGTCCAAATTCATCGTAATTGGTATAAGAAAATTCATTTACCAAGGCTTGTTTGCTATTTTGTGAAAAACGTATTTGACCGTCTTCTCTGTATTTAAAATTTGAGGTACCTTCGTCTGGACTGGTAGTGCTGAGTAATTGCCCTAATGAATTGTAGTTAAAGGTGGAGGTTAGCTCATGATTTCTAGAAGATTCTAGATTTAAAGTATCATCAAAACCAAGTGGCTGTATAGATTTAATAAGCCTACCTGCTTTATCATATTCATTGAGGCTATAATCGTAATAATTTACATAATATTCTATCCCAATATTATAACTTGTATTGAATAAACGGATAATATTTCCTGATATTATGGTAATTGGATTTTCATTTTTATGATATTCCTGAGTACTAATTTCCTCAATTCGATACATTCCAGCATTTAAAAAGGTACTTACGCTAATATTTTCTTTTCCTGGTACAGGAAGATCTGTAATTAGATTATAGATTTTATACCTTGAAGAATTTGGTCCTTTAAAATAAACAGTTCCATCACAACCTACAGGAATATGAATATCTACATAGCCTTGTTCTCCAATAGGGGAAAGAACTTTGTATTTTTTTCTTGTTGTATTATCTTCATTTCCACTTCGAGCAGCAGCCAAAACTCTACCATCACTATCTTTAAAAATAACAGATTCTATTCCGTTAACATCTCTTACAACTGTTTTGTGCCCTTTTACATAATAAGGTCTACCATTAGGACATAAGTAAGCCGATGTCCTATCTATTAAAGATACTTTAGTTACACCAAAATTATCAACTCCAAAATTTCTTTGAGGTTCTTCATCATCACCTCCTCCAGTATCAAAAAATCGTCTGTTTGTAACTTTAAAATATCCCTCATTTATAACTCCGTTTGTATTAATTAATAATTTATAGATGGCATTTAATGTTAATTCATAATTATCCATTAATTGAAGGTTGCTAAATGTTTCTCCAGTTCCGTCACATCTCTTAAAATCATACAACCAGTACCCATCTTGGTAATTTATTTCAATAGGCCTATTATAATTACTTTTCTCGGCTATTTGATCTCTCTCTGGAAAATGATTGAGACCAAAAGCATAAAATAATTCTTGTGCCATGGGCATATTAAAGGAATAACTTTGTATCCATTCTTGAGAATTAGTAGTTGTAGATGTTATCTTTTTACCACCAAGATTACGAAGACCATTCCCTGGACTTAATTTACTGAATACAGTTCTGCTGTATGGAAAAGAAGTAACATCTTGATATAGCTCTGATGTATTGTTACTACTGTAATACCACCCAAGTGTATTGGAAAAAGCTCCTATATTTACAGATGAATTACTATCAGTTAAATTAAAAAGATCTGTTTGAGAAAATAAAGTTCCATCACTTTTTTTAATAAAATCAGACCTATACCCGTAGGTATTTCCAACAGGTGCACTTAATGTATTAAAAACAGGTCTTCCAAACTCGTCATATCTCACTTCATTTACCCATATTTTACCAGTTTTAAGATCTAATGAATGACTTTGAGTTGCTTTACCTAGTAAATTAAAATAGGAGACCCCAGTTGAAGTAATATTTCCATTTAAGTCATAAGATGTGCTAGTAATCCAGTTTCTGTCTTCATTTAAATTATATGAATTTTGCCCATAGCTAACCACACATATTAGCAAGAATATTGCTATAAGAGTTATTTTCTTTTTCATGGCGTTATTGATTTTTATAGTTGTAATTGAAATCCTGTACTAGTTTAAAGCCTTCCGGAGAAAACTCGTTATAAATTTTTATGAGCCTTCCAGCTTTATCATATTCATATTTTATTGCTAGGTTATTGGCATCTAAAATTGATATCAGCTCATCTGTTTTCTGGTCATATACATAACTATTAATACTCGATGATACAGGATGCATCCTAAAATCATCAAAATAAATACCATAATTATAATCTTTATTTTTAAAGTAAATATCTACATTAGAATTAGCGTTTAGCTTAATATAGTAGTTAAACAAAGCCCAATTGCCTGAATACACTTTTTCAGAAGGTTGTTTAGCCACTCCATTAACTATCAAATCAATTCGGTCGCTTAGTTTAATCCCATTGTCAATCCATACAGATACTTTGTAAGTTCCTGGTCTAAAATCTTTACTTAAATCATTATAATTAGCACCTACACTACCTGTAACTCTAAATCCTTTTTGAGAAGAACTTGTTAATTTAATTGCATAATCCCCGGTATGTGTTTTAGTAGATGTTCTATAATTAGCTCCTTCTATTTCACCTTCAAAATTATTCCCAGATAAAATATGCTCTGCACCAGAGTAATACATTTCTGGATAACGAGCATTTCCTGAAGCAATAGTTTTACTCCAATTGTCTGCCATTTTAGAGGATGCAAAGTTTCCATTAATATCTTTTGTTTCAATTGGAGAAGAATAGTTTGTGTACCTAGTTATTTCTGATATATTTTGCCAGTTATTATTAGTTGGTGATCCTGTACCCCAGTTAAAATAATCTGCAATATCATTTATATTTGTATTGTAGGTCCCGTCAGGGTTTATTTGCTCTTTCCAAACAAAATTTTTATGCTTTCGCCAGATTTTCTCGTTCATATTTGTAGGAGATGATTCTATACCAGATTCATCTCTATAGATCCAATCATTATTCCACGTAGTAATATTAGCATTGATTGTTTTCCATTGAGAATTCAACTTTACTGATGAAATATTCATGGCTTGTTGAGTAAGCATGTTTTTATAACTTGAATTCAATATTTTAGAACCCATTTCCGAATAGTAATTATACGCTGGAAATTTTGTTTCTTTTATTTCGGTTCCATCGGCCATACTTTTTATGGATGTTAAAAAGGTTCCTAAGTAAGGATCAGGGTCTTCATATCTAACTGATGTTTTACTTGACATTGCATAATTATCAATACTTTTTAACACATTTACTTTCTCAGATTTAGATGAAAGAGCTATGTAGCGTTGTTTCAATTCTCCATTAGCATCGTTTTGAATATTGCCTTCATCATCTAAAGAAAAATTAAACACAGATTTCATAGACGAAAATGTTTCTCTTAATTCGCCTTTTCTTGGCGCATAATTATAGCCCGTTTTGTTGAGTAATTGATCAAATGAATTAAGTTCTTCAGTAGAAATTAGTTGACCTATTTTACTCAGATTTTTTTGAATATCAATTGTTTTTGCAGTTATTTTGTTTTGACTAGTCAAAGATCCAGATTTATCTAATACCGTTGTTTTAAAAATTGAATTTCCATCTATATCTTTCATGTCTATATTTGGATTAAATATATCCCAAACGGGCTGAAGTGTATAATAGCGATATCTCATACTCGTATTTAACTTTTTTGTATTGCCTTGAAAGCCATAAGCTTTCATTGTTACCCATTCATACATTACTCCTGGCCCTGGCAATTCATTTTGATAAGGAACAAATACTTCTCCATAGGTTGGATTAAATGAGGTAATTCCAGATGTGCTTCCAGTATTTGGATCATTGTAATCATATTCAGTTACGTAACGATTATTTTGCTCATCTCTTACCGTTATTTCCTTTACTCTAAGTCCACCACCACTTGTACCTGGTGCTACTTTATTGGCTAGTAGGGTATATTTCATAGACCAGTGATCTGCACTAAGACCAGGGTCATCTGGACAAATACCTCTAGGTTTGGGTTTAAAGATATTTGGTCCATCATTTCCGTCTGGGGAATACCATCCATCTTCTCTGTTAGTATAATAACCTTCATGTAAGACACCTATTGATCTGTTAGCCTCAAACATCCCATCTCTTTTTCTTACTTTTATTTCTAATTTATTTAAAATATTTCCATTTGCAGGAGTAATACTAAGTATTTCACTGTAATCATTTGGATTAACATCAAAACGTATCTTTGCTCTTGCTCCTGATGAGTTCCATTTTCTACATAAAAATAAATCTAACATCACAGGTTGACCTTCTTCAAAATAATCAGAGAAATTAGAATGAGTTTGACTATTATTATCAATATCATTTATAATTTCAACTTTGTAATGATTAGCGTCAAGGTCATATACTCTATACATTAGATTCTTTTTCCAATAATTCCTTGTAAAAGCTTCAATTTTAAAATCATCTTCCTCATAAGCAATTTCAATAGTACTTCCCTGAGGAGTTGTAATTTTGTTCAAACTCCATGCATCGACTGTATTCTTCCCATTGATGGTATCATTTCGAAAACCCCAGTTGTCTTTTTTAGCTCTTTCATATTTTTTATAGGAATTACCATAGGGGTCAGTTGCATCTACCAAGGCATCTTCTGTATAGGGCGCGCTTGGGTTTTCATATTCAAAAACATACCCTGGCATATAATTAAATAGTTCACTTTCATTTGCGTCATTAACAATTCCTCTTCCATAAAATTTAAGTGAGTTTAATGTTAAACGTCCTTTAGAAGGATTGTTAGGATGTTCTGAGCTGGGTGTTAGAGGAGCTAAACTATAATTAGAATTAAATTTAACTACTTTAGAAGCTTTACTATAATCAAAATTTTGAAAGTCATCTACATCTATAACTTTATTACTTTGGTGTAATTTATGTTTTCTTGCATTTGAACCTAATTCTTCATGAATTATTCCTCCTACAATATATCTATTATCTTTTGTAACCGACGTCAAACCTTTAAAACTTGATTGATTTGGGTTAGTGGTCACAATATTTTCATTTTTAGTAATCACTATTTTATCTAATTTTAATTGGTATTCTTTGTCATATTTCGCATTTTCAATTGCCAGTGTATTATTAATACCATTACCTATAAGTTTATCATCAAAAAAATTAGGAGGTATATTGGTTCCTTGGGAATATTCTGTTAAGCCAAAAGCATAATCTGCATCGGTTCCTATAGCGTCATATCTTAGGTCTTTTACAAAATAAGCTACCTGTTCTTTAGAAACAATTTTATCTAAATAATACAAATCTTTTCTTCCCTGAAGAAAGTATCCTTTGTCAGATTTTTCAACTTCATTATCTATGTAAGTAGAATATGTTTTTCTAACACCATCTTCTGTGTACATTTTAGTATCATAAGGACTTCTCCATGCATAGGCACTTGACCATTGACCATATTCTAATCGAACCCAGTATCCAAGATCATCTTTGTCTGGAAAATTATCGCCATTATCTATAAAGTCAGGACCAGTAATAGCGGTTAATAACCAATGTGTAGCATAGGGGGTAGCTTCTCTTTTACTAGATGAATTGTATTTACTAGCATCACTTACCCCTTCAAAACTTAAGTAATTGTGTTGAATCTGCTCATATTGATACACTGGTTGGGAAAAGTGATATGTTTTTCCGTCGGGTGTGGTTATCCTATAAGCTCCAATACCCTCATTCTGGTATCCTAAATCACTTCTTTTTTGTAAAGAACCTGATGAATTATAGGAGGCAGATGAATTGATAATATTTGCCCCATTATCTATTTGTTCATTTGTAAATACCTCTACATAAGAACCAGATTTAGGTCTGTAATTAATTGAAGTTCCTTGATTAATAAAATCCCCAAAACTCAAATTATTAGAATAATATGAATTTTTAATGCTCTCATCATACATATTTGCATTTTCTGTTACCTGTCCATCTAAAACAAAATGTAAATTATTATTAGCTATAGATTTAGTTGTTCTCAATGAATTACTAGAATTATGATAAAAAACTTTCATTTTTTTGTTTCCATCATTTGTAGAGGGACCATCATAACCTCCGCCCATAATCACTGAATTCTGTCCAATAATAGGTCTTAATGCACCACCAATACCAGTTGCATTAATAGAATATGAATCATATCCTGCAAATGTGAAATTTAATTTCTCTTTCTGATTTCTATAATCAGAAATAAAATCTGCTTCCTTTTGAGGAATTACCTGCTCATAAGCATCTCCAAAAACACTTCTTTTTTGGTAATCTATAAAAGTATTATCTGGTTTTGATTCGCCTATTGGATTACCATTAGTGGCATCACTATATAAATATGGCTGATTATGATATAAACTACCGTATACATATTTATTATATGCTTGATCCAATTCTATTTCAGTTTTTTGATACCCAAAACCAAAATTTAAAATCCCAATAGTAATAGGTAAGTAAATTCCTTTAGTATTGTAACTAAAATCACCTGCACTAAAACTATTCATACTCATAGAACCATTACCTCCTATTGCATTTGTTCCATTTGTAACCCCATTACTATAGCCAACTGAAAAAGAAGCGCCAATTCCTTGGCCCGAAACAGAGATGCCCATTCCTGCATTTAGACCTTTTGAGGAACCTCCAATACTTCCTCTTGCACTAGCAGAGAAACCTCCTTTATTACTGTACGATAATGAACTCCCAAATGGGCTAGCGTCCCCTCCTTCTTTAGGAATTTTATCAAAAGCTCCTCCAAAACCTAATCCTTCTTTTAATAAAGCTCCAGGGTTTAAAGAAATACCCACACCTCCATTTGTATCTGCAGTTATTGAGATTGGCCCAACCCCAGCTGAAACTGATCCTGAGATTGCTTTGTTAGGACCCCAAGAAAGACCCACTCCTACTTCTGCTGCTTGTCTGATTCCAATACCAACGTTTACAGTATAACTTTTTTGTTCACCATATAAATATGTTAAACTTAATCTTCGACCTTGTTTCCAATCGTCAGGTGTAGCTACCACTCCTCTTGAAATAGCTCCTGTATTAATATTCCAACCCAATCCTATCCATGAAGATTCCATATCCATTGGAATACCTGCATGATAGGATAATGTTACGGGAAATCCGTCTATATCTAATAGAGGCAGTACATATGCCATATCTCCAGAAGATAAATTAACCATATCTGTTGCTGAAACTGGTTCAAAACCAGCTGCTTCAGGTGCATTAGGACCATTGTTACTAGCATAGATTGCATTGAAAGGCAATAGCGTAGTTAAAAAATTTAATGTGAGAAAAACTGCAATTATTTTTCTATTCATTTTACCTTTTATCATAGTGAATTTATTTAATTGTTTTTGTTAATATGACATTTAGTATTATAATATTCTACCATCTCTACTATATTGTCAACTTTATATTCTTTTTTCTTTACTTTTTCTACTATTATTTTACAGTCATAAAAATAATCTAATGCAGCTTTTTTAAAACTTTTTGAGAAGATACTTTCTTCCCAAAATCGAGTTACTCCATTATCTTCTTTTCTTTTAATAAAGTACTTTACAAAACTAAAAGAATCTCCTGCTCGTATTCCTGAAGGTACTCCTGGGTGTCCTACTGCACCATAACCACCAGCACTTCCAATCACAACAATTTTATATAATGAAACTTCTCCACGAACTAATTCTTTGTAAAAACGAAAAATTTTCTTCCCTTTCTTTTTAAGATATACATAGTTTATTATTTCATCTTCATCATATATTTGTACTCTTTTTAAATTCTTGAAATTATATTTTACAGCCTTAGATGCCTTGTTTTTTTTGAATTTAACTTTTTTCCCTCTACTAAATTTCCCCAAACCAGTTAATGAGTCACCACTTTTTAGAATAAGCTTTATAGGTTTAAATTGCCCATAAGTACCGTTATTTCCCAATAGAAACAACAATAAAATAAGAGAAGTGACTAATTTTTTCATAATGTTAGTGTTGGTTGGTTTTTAATTTTATTAGTCTTTATTTTAAACCTTACTTCTCCTGTATAGGTTCCTAAATCTTCAATGGAGAAATTTAGATATTCACCTTCTAAAGATTTTTCATCTCTAGGATATACAAACAATATATTGGTAGATTGGCTCATCCCGTACATTCTTGGATAATTATAATCTAATAATGCAATTGTATCTTTTTGAGGTGTAAATAGATGTACTTTATTTCCCATGCCAAACGCTAGTTGGTTTACCATAGCACCAAATTCTTGTCTGTTTTTTGGAGTATTACTTAGTAATTCTTGTCCGTTTTTAGACATGGATAAAGACAAATAGATGTATTTACCATATTTTTCTCTGAGACCTCTAATTTTTTCATCTTTTTTATCTTCTGTTAAATCATCAGAAAGTTCTTGTTTTACTAAGAGATCTGTTGGCTTATAAAGCAAAGAAAAATTGTACCCATGTATATTTTTTTGGTATACATAGTTATTTTCTGGGTTTTTGAGATATGCCCATAGGTCTTGTTCACTTTCAAAGTTTTTTGAAGCACATGAAACAAGTAACATAGCAATTATAATAAGGGGGGTATTTTTCATTTTTTAATTAATATTCTTATTTAGGAATTATTTTTCTCCAAAAGGATCTTTTTTTTGCTGTTATTATAATATCATTTTTGTACCTAACCTCTTTTTTTTGAATGGGATATTTCCACCTGCCTTTTTTTAGACCTTTTTTATAATTTCCTCTTTGAACAAGGAGCCCTTTTTTATTATATTCTTCATATGTTCCATGTTTGAAACCATCTTTCCAAGACTCGTTTGTTTTTAATACCCCAGTAGTATACCATGTTTTCCAGACTCCAATTTTTATTCCTTTTTTAAAGGTTCCTTTTTCAAGTAACTGACTGGTATTTTTTTCTAATTTTACATAGTCTCCGTGAAGGAGTTTTCCAGAATAATCAAAAAAAGAACTGTGTATTGTCTTGCTTTTATACCAAAAGTATGAGACCTCTTTTTTAGGTTTTATATTTGACTCTTTATTTCGTATTTGAAATTCATAAATGAAATTTGCATCCTTATATATTTTCTCCTTTGAAGAGGTATATGCTTTCTCTTGGCTAAAACAATAGCCACAATTAAAAAAAACAAACAGTATAATAATGCCAAAGATCTTTTTCATTTTTTTATTTACTATTAATTGGTTTCAAATTCTTTGTTTAGACCTTCTGATATTTTTTCTGTTAAATCGTTAGCTTTATCTGCATACATGATATTACCAGATCCACTGGCACCAAAAATAATTTTATAGCCTTTTTTCTTACCATATTCCTTCACATAATCATTGATATCATTAATGACTGTTTGTGTCGCTTTTTGATCTTCTTCCTTGATTTGTTTCTGGACAGCTTGCTGGTAATTGTTAATCTGTTGTTGTTTATTACCCAATAATTCTTGTTTTAGAGCCAATTCTTTTTTTGAAAATTTAGATCTATTCTTTTCGTAGTCTTTCAACTCTTTTTGCCATCCTGACACTAAACTGTCTAAATTAGATTGTAAGGTTTTTGCTTTAACTTCAAATTCTGCTCGAACTACTTTGGTTCTTTTATAACCATCTAGTAGTTTGTTAACATCTACATACACAAGTTCTGATGATTTTTGAGCATATAGAAATAATCCTAATGATAAAAGTATTGCTACAATAGCAAACGGAAGTGATAATTTGTTCATATTGGTTTTGAGGTTTAGTTTATTTAATATATTTAGAATTAATTTTTTCACAAGCAAATATGACCTAATTATTGGGTCGTTTTTTGTAAAGATTTTACGTGTTACATTTAGGGGTAGCAATTTTATTCTTCTTCACTTCAAATATATGAAAAAAATTCAATTATTCATATCCATTTAAAAGAAGAGGTCTTTCGCATCACTGTTTATAGGGATAATAATTATTAGAGGCTAATGGTTATTATATTTTTGTTAATTAAATGATTAATTTTTAGTCAACCTATTTCAGGAAAGTTCACTTTAATGGTAAAAACTAACGGTATAGGGTCTGTCTCTTATACACATCTGACGCTGCCGACGAATAGAGAGGTGTAGA
>OJFR01000454.1_pt1 | contig 13607 bp, 9 predicted proteins | sample 1594121 | NCBI WGS metagenome assembly OJFR01 (sample SAMN05416812, study PRJEB24817) | seawater metagenome | isolation source: Sea water | place: Canada:Atlantic | collected 2013-07 | reverse complement strand
CACCTCTCTATTCGTCGGCAGCGTCAGATGTGTATAAGAGACAGATTAGGGGTAGTGTTTTTAGCTAGTGTAATTTTTTCATCATGTACTGAATCCTTAGACTCAGAATCGAAAAAAACAACTATTGATGGAATAGAAAATACTACTCGACCTCTTGCTAAATTTGAATCAAAAGACGGTGAAGTTTTGGTTTTTGTTGGTCAGGATTTAGAATCTATTGGTGGTTTAGGAGAATATAAAAATGGATATGTTGACCACTTTGGAGTTCCAGCAGGAGTAACATTATATACAGGAATTGGTTCAGGAGATGGCTCTTTTGGAGGGAAAAATAAATCTGGGTTGCAAGGCATATACAACACTATAGATTCAGGGAATGGTCCGAGTAATATGAGCCAGATAATGAAGGAAGAGAAGTTTAAGAATTGTGCTTTGGCTATTGGATTGTCATTGGTAAATAATGAAAAAAAAGTTGCTGCTGGGGAGTTAGATAAAAATATTGAAGAGCTAGGTAATTTTCTTTTATCACTTGGAGGCCGTCCAGTATTTCTTAGGATTGGTTATGAATTCGATGGACATCTTTGGAATCATTATGATAAAGAAGCCTGGAAAAAAGCATACAAAAGAATCAAGGATAAACTGGATGAGCAAGGCGTAAAAAATACAGCATACGTATGGCAATCAGTTGGATTTGTTTCTGACCCATATGTGTTAGAAGAATGGTATGTAGGTGATGAGTATGTTGATTGGTGTGCGTTTTCATTTTTTGATCGATGGCGAGAAGTGCAAATGATTGACTTTGCAAGAAAAAAAGGGAAACCTGTTTTTATTGCCGAAGCTTCTGCTACGATTTCAACAGGCATGTCCAAATTTAATGGTAAAACGAAAGAGACCATCTTGTCAAATCCGCAACAAGCAGAGGAAGCTTGGGGAAAATGGTTCACACCTTTTTTTCGAACTATTGAAGACAACCTTGATGTCATTAAGGCGGTACATTATATTGATTGCAATTGGAAGGTTCGTCCAATGTGGTTTGCAAATCCTACTTTTCAAGATGTTGACGCTCGAATTGAAACTAGCCCAATGATAAGTGAAAAATGGAAAGCCAAAATGAAAAGCGAAACTTACCTCAATGCTTCCGATAATTTTTTTAACAGATAAAATCAAAATTATGGATTATAAAAAATACGCCGAGGAGTTTTGGGAAAATGGATATTTAGCCATAGAAAATTTTTTTGAAGCAAACTTAATGGATACATTAAATACCATCATTTTGGATCATTATGGAATGAAACCTGAATGGGAACATTCCGATGAGTTTATTAAAAAATCTGCCACAGAAGTAGTGCCATGGTTTCCTTTTCGAGAAGGAAATAATGTTTTTGATGTGATTGAAAAAGATGCTAGGTTATTGAATTTGACTAAAACCATACTTGGTGATGGATGGGATAAATTATACTTCATGGCCATGTTTTCAAAAAAAGGAACCAAGGGGCAAGCTTGGCATCAAGATAGCCCTCCCGAGGATCATGAACAGTTTAATCTTAATCGTCTTTTTTACACTCATGATATTGATGAAACAACTGGTGGTCAAACAATTGTTTTCCCAAAAACACATTTAGGAGAAGCAATCTCATCAGGAGACCCACATGAAAATTTAGATGGGCAAATTACCCTAAGTCCAAAAAAGGGAACCTTATTAATTTTGCACGGTCATTCTTGGCATCGAGTTTTACCTGTAAAAGGGGAGTATCGTCTTTCTGCTAATTCTAGGGCTATTCCAAAAGATACTCCAGAAGACATAACCGACATAGCTGTCTATCGAAATATGCGATACAAGTTTTCAACAAGTGAGGTAATAGAAGAGAGGTAGATTTTTTTTCAAAATATAAAATTTGTTCCGAACACAAATTGCAGTTTATTGCCTTTTAATTTTCTTAATTTCTTGTAATACAAAGGCTAAAAAAATTGATAAAAATGTAAAAGTTAGAATTACCCAAATTGGAAATCAGTTCCAACTGCAGGTCAATGGTAAACCTTTTTTAGTTAAAGGCGCAGGGATAGATTATAGTTGTGGTAGTAATTTTAAAGCCTTAAAAGAAGCGGGAGGAACAGTTGTAAGAACGTGGAATACAGATTTTGCCGAGGAGATACTTGATTCCGTAGCAACTTATGGATTGATGGTTGTGACTATCGGTTATCTGTCCATGTTTATGATGGAAAAGGAAAAGTAGGTAATGCTAATATCACATTTTTTGTGAAATAAAATTTATGGTATTATAACGATGTAATATAATGAAAGGGTGACAATGGTTTGTCAAACAATTAATGATTAACAAAACATGAAAAACAACAAATCAATTATAGGCATTGCAGCCATCGTTTCCTTAGGAGGATTTCTTTTTGGATTTGATGCAGCGATCATCTCGGGAGTGGCAGGTTCAGTCGAAACACTTTTTGAACTGGATGATGTTCAGACAGGTTGGGTGGTGAGTTCCCCTAGTTTTGCAGCAATGTTTGCAATGCTAACAGCAGGAAGTTTTAGTAACATTATTGGTCGTAAACGAGTGTTGCTAATGGTCGCATTTCTTTATGCGTTATCAGCTTTGTTCTCTGCCTATGCAAGTTCCTATGAAATGTTATATATCGCTCGAATGATTGGAGGTTTTGCTTTTGGAGCAGCATTGATTTTAGCACCAATGTATATCGCGGAAATTTCGAATGCAGAGAATCGAGGTAAATTAGTATCCATTCAACAACTTAATATTGTAATCGGTTTTTCGGCAGCTTATTTTTGTAGCTATTATTTAAATGAAATGAGTACATCGGGGAACGGAATAATAAATGAACAAAATGCATGGAGATGGATGTTGGGGGTGGAATTAATTCCAGCAGTTTTATATTTCTTTTTGTTATTTTTTGTTCCAAATAGTCCTAGATGGTTAATGTTGAAAAATAGAAATGAAGAAGCTAAAAATGTATTAAATAAATTGCATGGCAGTTCTTTTGCGACTGAGGAATTTAAAAATATACAAACTAGCCTTTCAACAAAAAAAGAAAAAGTTTCAATTCAAGACCTTTTTCATCCTTCCCTAAAATATGTTTTAATTATTGGATTAACCATAGGAGTCTTGCAACAGATTACGGGGATCAATGCTATTTTTTTTTATGCTACTTCTATTTTTGAACAAACTGGAATTGGAACAAATGCTGCCTTTGCTCAATCTGTAATTGTTGGTTTAATCAATGTTGTATTTACTATTTTGGTTATGGTTTTAATTGATCGAATGGGACGTAGACCATTACTTTTAATTGGTATTGCAGGAATTGCAATTAGTATGTTAGTGACTTCTTATGGTTTCAATCAAGCCACTTACCAATTAACTTCCGAAAAAATCGCAACACTTACAAAAGTAGAATCGGAAAAATTATCTTCTATTGCAAATGTTGAATATGACGATGATTTATCTTTTAACGCTGCAATAAAAACTGCGCTTGGGGAAACAGAATTTAAACAACATCGAGGAGATATTCTACAAGCTGCTGCAAACATTAATGCATATCTTATACTGTTTGGAATTTTAGGATTTGTGGCTTCATTCGCATTTTCGTTAGGGCCTGTGATGTGGGTTTTGCTCTCGGAACTTTTTCCTAATAGAATTAGAGCAGTAGCTATTGGATTAATCGGATTTGTTAATTCATTTACGAGTTGGTTAATCCAACAGATTTTTCCTTGGGAACTTTCTACACTTGGGAATGCTACGACTTATTTGATTTTTGCACTCTTCGCAATTGTCGGATTTTTTATGATGTATAAATTACTTCCAGAAACCAAAGGGAAATCATTGGAAGAATTGGAAAAAGAACTAGTTAGATGAATTTAATAAAAAATCCAATCCTTTGTGGTTTTAATCCTGATCCTTCCATCATTCGAGTGGGAGAAGATTATTATATCGCCACGTCCACATTTGAATGGTTTCCAGGCGTACAAATTCATCATTCCAAAGATTTAGCGAATTGGGAATTGGTAGCACATCCATTGAATCGAATTTCACAATTGGATATGGTTGGGAACCCTGATTCATGTGGTGTATGGGCACCTTGTTTAAGTTATGATAACGGGACTTTTTTTTTGGTGTATTCCAATGTTCGTTCCTTTGATGGAGTGTGGAAAGATACTCCAAATTTTTTGGTGACTACCAATGATATTTTAGGAGAATGGTCAGAACCTGTTTTTTTGAGTTCGAGTGGATTTGATGGTTCTCTTTTTCATGATGACGATGGACGAAAGTGGTATACAAGTATGTTAGTTGATCATAGGAAAGGAAAGTTTTTTGGAGGTGTGATTTTGCAAGAATTTGATTTTGAGAAAAAAGAGGTAGTAGGAGATATCTATCATATTTTTGAAGGTTCGAAATTAGGAGTAACAGAAGCTCCTCATATTTACAAGCGAAATGGATATTACTACTTAATTACCGCTGAAGGAGGAACAGAATATGGTCATGCTATTAGTTTTGCTCGTTCAAAAATCCTAAGCGGTAAATATGAATTGCACCCTCAAAATCCAATCATTTCTACTCGTCAAAATCCAAATGCTTTGTTCCAAAAATGCGGACATGCGGATCTTGTTGAAACTCAAAATGGAAATTGGTATACCGTTTTTTTAGTAGGGAGACCGCTATCTGAACATGGCAGATGTACACTTGGAAGAGAAACGGCTATAGAGGAAGTAGAATGGCGAAATGATAATTGGTTGTACCTAAAAGAAGGTGTAATTGAACCTAGGCTAGAAATTGTAACAAAACATTTACAAAGACAGATTTTTGATAAAAGAAATGAATCACTTGATGATTTTAATCAGGAGGAAATCAATATTCATTTTCAATCACTTCGGATTCCTATATCGAAAGAGTGGTTGTCCTTAACTGCTCGAGCGAGTTATTTACGACTCTATGGAAAGGAATCTTTAAGTTCATTTCACTACCAAAGTTTAATTGCTCGACGTGTTCAACATTTTGATATAGAGGCATCTACTTGTCTCGAATTTTCACCATCTACCTTTCAGCAAATGGCAGGGTTAGTTTGTTATTACAATACTAGCCATTGGTTTTATTTGCACTTGTTAGGTGGAGAAATTATTTGTTCAAAAAATGAGAAATTCAAAAAATATTTACAAATATCGAGTTGTGATAATTTTAAGATAACAGAACATTTACAAAATGCAATTGAAGTAAGTAATGTGGAACGTGTTTATTTAAAAGTAAAATTTCAAAAAACCAAAATCCAATTTTTCTATGCGACAAAAGAAAATGAATGGCAAAAAATCGGAGATGTTCTGGATGGAAGTATTCTTTCAGATGATTATGTAAGAGATGGAAGCAATCGTTATCGTCCAGCATTTACCGGGGCATTTGTTGGTTTATGTTGTCAGGATTTAATGGGGGAAAGATTATATGCAGATTTTGATTGGTTTGAATACAAAGAACAATAACATACAATTATGGAAGGTTTACAAACTTTAGATTGGGTCGTTTTAGGCGGGTATTTTTTAATACTTTTCGCAGTAGCAATATGGGTGATTATTCAAAAAAATAGAAATACTGAAGATTATTTTTTAGCAGGAAGAAATGTAGGATGGTTTGTTATAGGAGCATCTATTTTTGCTTCCAATATTGGATCTGAGCATGTTGTAGGCTTGGCGGGTACAGGAGCAGAATCAGGTATGCCGATGGCTCATTATGAATTACATGCGTGGATTGTGTTGTTATTGGGATGGTTGTTTTTACCTTTTTATATGCGAAGTGGAGCTTTTACAATGCCAGAGTTTCTGGAAAAAAGATTCGATGCAAAATCTCGATGGTTCCTTTCCATATTTTCAATTATTGGTTATGTTTTGACTAAAGTTTCAGTAACGATTTATGCAGGAGGTATTGTCGTAAGTGCATTGTTAGGATTGACTTTTATGCAAGGTGCTATTATGACAGTTGTTGTAACAGGAGTTTATACTGTGCTCGGAGGGATGCGTGCGGTCGTTTATACGGAGGCACTTCAAACGATAATTTTAATATTTGGGTCTTTGCTTTTAACCTACAAAGGTTTCGAAGCTATCGGAAGTTGGGAAGAATTAAAATCTTTAGCTGGAGCAGAACATTTCAATATGTGGCGACCATCTACCGATAAAGAGTATCCTTGGACAGGGATGGTATTTGGAGGAGCAATAGTTGGAATTTGGTATTGGTGTACCGATCAATATATTGTTCAAAGAACTCTTGCTGCCCATAATATTGAAATTGGAAGGAGAGGAGCTATTTTTGGCGCATACCTGAAAATATTACCAATCTTTATTTTTCTAATTCCAGGAATTATTGCTTTTGCCTTAAAGCAAAAAGGAATTTTAACTTATGAAAAAAGCGATCAAGTTTTTCCAGTTCTAGTTCAAACTTTATTACCTACTGGATTAAAAGGATTAGTGGCTGGAGGTTTGATGGCAGCCTTGATGAGTTCATTAGCTTCTGTTTTTAATTCGAGTTCTACCTTATTTACAATTGATATTTTTAAAAAAATATATCCAAATACTTCCGAAAAGCAATTGGTGAGGATAGGTCAAATTGCTACCGCTGTAGTTGTGGTTTTAGGAATGGCATGGATACCCATAATGGAAAAAATTGGTGGTGGGACATTATATAAATATTTGCAAAGTGTACAGTCGTATATAGCACCACCAATTACAACTGTTTTTTTGATGGGTATTCTTTGGAAAAGAACAAATGCTAATGGAGCAATCGCAACATTATTTTTTGGGTTATTGATGGCAACCCTAAGAATTGTAGCTGAGTTAAGTTATTTGGATAACGATGGAAATTTAATCGAAGGAGCTTCAGGCTTCTTTGCTACTTATGCAGAAATCAATTTTGCACACATGGCTATCTACATGTTTCTAGCTTGTGTAACAGTTTGTATATCTGTAAGTCTAATGACCCCACCACCGTCTGAAGCAAGAATTGCAGGATTGACTTTTGGAACTTTAACTGCTGAACAAAAATCAGCAGCGAGGAACAGTTATTCAGTTTGGGATGTTGTGGCATCCATTGTTTTAGTTTTATTCATAATAGGTATTTTATTTTACTTCCAAGGATAATCAGTTGTTAATAATTGAGTGAATCATTTTTCATAATTGCTTTAAATCAAACTTTCAAAAATGAAAAACCATACTTTTAAATATTTAATAATTATCATTTTTTTGTTTCTTTCCTGCCAAGAAAGCATTAATAAAACCAGGACAACTAACATAACAGAAGAAGAAAAATTACTTGCCAAATTCGAACCAGAAGATGGGAAATGTATTCTTTTTGCGGGACAAGAATTGGAAGCTATTGGTGGATTAGAAAAATGGAATGATGGTTACTATGATCACTTTGATGCTCCAGGAGGATTTACAATGTACACCGATTTTTCGCCCGGAGATACCATGTTTGGTTATGTTTTAAAAGGGCTAGATGGAGTTTTCTCAACAGATCGTTGGGGTGATTATCCAAGTAATATGAGTTTGCAACTTGAAGATGAAGATTTTAATAACTCAGCATTAGCAATTGGGTTATGGTTGGTGAACCACGAAAAAGAAGTAGCAGATGGTATACAAGATAAATTAATAAATAGAATGGGAGAGTGGTTAAAAAGTCTTGGACGCCGTCCTGTTTTTTTAAGAATTGGTTATGAATTTGGAGGAGGGTGGAATCATTATAATCGAGAAGATTATATTAGAGCTTATCGAAGAATTAAAGATAAATTCGATGCTATGGGAGTGGTTAATGTTGCTTACGTTTGGCAATCACATGGCTGGGATGAACCAATGGAAATGTTAGAATCATGGTATCCTGGCGATGAATATGTTGATTGGTGTGGTTATTCTTTTTTTTCAAGATGGGATGAAACTAACATGATTGAGTTTGCTCGTAAAAGAGGCAAACCTGTATTTATAGCTGAAGCTTCTCCTACTATTTCGACTCCTACTGTAAAAACTAATGGAAAAACTAAAGAAACTATTTTCTCCAATCCTGAACAAGCAAAGGAGGCATGGGAAAAATGGTTTGTTCCTTTTTTCAATACAATTAATGATAACCCAGATGTGGTTAAAGCAGTTAGCTATATTAATTGTAATTGGAAATCTCATCCAATGTGGTTTGATAATCCTACTTTTCAAGACGTGGATGCAAGGTTGCAAACAAGTGATTTTATTTCTAAAAAATGGAAAGCAGAGACATCAAAGGAATTGTATTTAAAAGCTTCACCTGATTTGTTTGATAAACTCTGGGGCGAAGAAAAATAGCCTCGCTTATCAAGGGTTTGGACAAAAAGTATTTGTTGATGTTATAAATTGCCTTATTCGTCCAACTCTTGAATTAGATTCCCAAGCAAATCTGGATGCTCAGAAGTGGATATTTGTCCACCTGGGAAAAGACGAATACCTAAATTGCATACTGACAAATTGATCGATAATTCCATATAAGGAACAGGATGTGAATATTTCGTTCTTATGATAACGAAAAAATATCCCCTTCTTTTGGTTTATTTAATTACTCTCAATTATTTATTTTTCTATAGATTTACTAAGAAATAAATAAACTGAATTATGGTGAGTAAAATCAAATCAATAATATTTATTACATTAATTTGTTCTTGTCAAAATTACTCTTCTCAAGATAAATCAGTCCTTGATAAAAATTCTATTTCAATTAATTATTCAGATTCATTATCAACCGAAATTCATCAAATTTACGGTCAAGACCATATCAATGGATTCGCGATCGGTATTGTGAATAAGGAAAGTGTATTGTATAAAAATGGTTTTGGATATGCAGACAGAAAAATAGGAAAAAGATATACAGAACATTCCATTCAAAACATTGCTTCAATTTCTAAAACTTTTCTTGGAATAGCACTTTTGAAAGCACAAGAAATGGGCAAGTTAAAGTTAGATGACCCTGCCAATAAATATTTACCATTTGAAGTAATCAATCCTTCTCATCCTGATAAATTGATTACGATAAGACATTTAGCAACACATACATCTTCAATAAAGGATACAGATTTTTATGGAGACAAAGCTTACGTTCTTAAAGAGGAAGTAGATACTTCGAATATAAGCATTCAACTCTATGTTGATTTGAATCCTTCTTTTACTCATACTTCTTTACTGACCTATCTGAAAAAAGTATTGCCAACAAATGGGGAGTGGTATAAAAAAGATGGGTTCTTAAAAAATAAGCCTGGAGAAATTTTCGAATACTCTAACGTTGGTGCTACGTTAGCTGCATTGGTTTTAGAAATGGCAACTGGAAAACCCTATGATGAATTTAGTGAAGAATTTATTTTAAAACCATTAAAAATGAACTCGTCGGGCTGGTCATTTTCGGATATTGATTTTTCGAAACATAGTAAACTTTATAAAAATAAAAATACTGAAATCCCATTTTATTCGCTGATAACCTATCCTGATGGAGGTCTACTAACTTCTGTTGATGATTTATGTAAATATTTAATTGAGCTAATTAATGGATTCGATGGTGGAGGAACTTTATTGAATGAAAAAAGTTATAAAGAATTTTTTACTAAACAACTTTCTCCTAATCACTTCAATTCTAATACTAAAGAAAACGAAGGAATATTTCTCAGCTTTACTAGCGAAGGATTAATTGGACATTCTGGTGGTGACCCAGGTGTAAATACCCATATGTTTTTTAACCCTAAAACTCTTGTAGGAAAAATATTATTGGTCAATAGTGAAATTAATAACCAAGGACGTCAGCAGTATGATTCTATTTTGAGTAAAATGGAATTTTATGAAAATAAACTCAATCAATAGATTTTATTCAAAACAATTTCTAAATGAAAAATACCATTTTCAAAAGCAACTTTCCATTATTAATTTTATTATTAATAATTCTACTTTTTCAAGGTTGTAAGACTGAAAGGTCAGATTCAAAAACTAAAACAGATACCTTTAGTTCTACCAATTCCTACCAATTTCAATCTTCCTCCTCTGTATTAGAAGTAAGAACACAAATAGAAAAATTACCGACTGAGGATATTTGGTGGAATGTATATGGCAAAGATCAATCTTGGAATTTCAAAAATCTTCACCGGTTTTTACCAACAGTAAATATCTATAGAGAAGGTCAAGTGAGTATGCTTCAAGAACATCCGATGGGAAAAATTCCAAATCAAATTGTCGAAACTCCTGAAGGAAAAATGACTTTTAAGGATTTCATAGATTCTGAACAATCGACTACAATGGGACTAGTAATTTTGCACCAAGGAGATATTGTATACGAATATTACCCTCGACAAGAACCATATGAAAAACCAATTTATTGGTCAGTTACAAAAGTATTGGTTTCCGCTGTAGTTGGAATTTTGGAGGATCGTGGACAAGTGGATGTAAGCCAACCGATAAGTAAATATATCCCAGAATTATTAGATTCTGATTTTCGTAATATTACTGTTAGAAATATTTTGGACATGGCATCTGGGGTTGATTGTCATGAGGAATATGAAGATTGGGAATCTTGCTATTACCAATATTCCATTACAGTTGGAGATGGTTTTTGGGAAGATAATTCACCTCGCAATCCTTATGAAATGTTAGCTAAATCAAAACCTGGATTTTCTTCAAATCAAGGAACTGAATTTAGGTATTCAGGTGTCAATACTTTTTTGCTGAGTTGGTTGGTTGAGAAAATTACGGACATGCCTTTTCAAGATGCATTTACCAAAGAGATTTGGAGTAAAATAGGAACTGAAGCAGATGCTTCTCTCATTGCACCTAGATATGGTGTTCCAAATACGCATGGTGGGTTATTAGCTCGACTACGAGATGTGGCACGTTTTGGATTATTATATACACCTAGCTACACTAAAGTTACAAAGGAGAAAATTATTTCTGATAGAGTTATTCAGCTTATTAGAAATGATGGAAACCCTAAACTTTGGGAGAAGGCTTTTCAAAATGATGCCATTAAAAATGACTTTTCACATTCTGTCTATCAATGGGATCAAGTTTACAAAAACCATGATTTCTTTAAAGGAGGCTGGGGCGGCCAAGGCTTACTTGTTAATCCTGATAAAGATGTGGTTGCAGTATTTACAGGATATTATAAAGATGTTCAAGGCTCAGAGGTGGATTTGTTACCCATTTTGAGGGAGGTCTTGAAAGGGATAGATTAATTTAAAAAAGAGAAAACTCTAATCGATTCTGTTTAACGGAATTGATTAGAGTTTCTTTCATTGTTAATCAATATTTAATTATCCATATTAAAAAATTGCCTCAATTGTTTAAATCGCATTTCGTAATGTCCCTTTGGTTGCCAATGTTGTGAATTTTTGTAAACAGTATATTCTTTTTCCGATTGCACATAATTGTAGGTTACAAAGCTTGTTGAAGGAGGACAAACATCATCTTGAAGTCCGATGCCCATCCAAACTGGACATTCTATTTTATCCGCAAAATTTTTGGTGTCATAATAAGATAAGGTATTCAAAATAGTTTTCCATGTCGATCCTGGATGAGATTTAAACCAAGTACTTACTTCCTGCCAATAAGTAATTTCAAAATACTTTTCATACTCACACATGTAAGGAATATCGGCAATACAAAGAGCCACTCTATTATCCAACGCTGCAGTTGAAAAACTAAGTCCACCTCCTTGGCTTCCTCCCCAAATAGCAATTCTATTTGGGTCAACATCTTGTCGAGTTGCTAAAAAATCCATCGCTCTTATACAATCCAAAAATAAGCCTTTGTAGTAATAATCATCTTCGGAATCAAATCCTCGAACCCACATATCCCAATTTCTAGGATCTCCTGAATCATCACTTTCTCCATGGTCACGAGTGTTAAATGAAAAGACTATCATATCCTCTGCAACATCTATCGGCTTCATGTTTTCTTGATAACCAGGTACTCTTAACAGAGCAGGGTATATCCCTTTTTTCTTTGGGACTTCTAACCAACCTCTCACAGTTTTTCCGAGATAACTTTTCATCTCCACTTTGAACAAATTGGTTTTGGTATTCTTGTCTCGTAGGACAGGAATGATGTTGTATTGAGGCTTTACATTTGAAAGTTCATCTATTGCATTTTTCCAAAATAAATCAAAATCTTCTTTTTTATCCAATGGGGCGGTAATTTCCTCTGGGTTAATACCAATGACTCGTTCATAAGAAGTTTGGTTAGATGGCGAAGATACTTTTGCTTGAATTCTATAAAATCCATTTTTAGGAAATTGGAAGTGGGGATAATCAATGCGGAGTTGTTGAGTATGCTTAATGGAGTGGGAAAGTGATACGGTTTTTAATGGTTTCCAATCGTCAGTAAGAATACTCCATTGAGTTGTAAAATCAATTTTTTTATGAGAGTCATTTTTAACAGTTAAAAAAACTTGAATAGTATTCTTGTCTTGAGAGATCCCATCCTCATCATTGATTTCAATATTAATTTTTAAAGAATCAGTCTGAGCCCAACTGGTTGAAAACATCATAATAAGTAAAAGAAATAATATGGATTGTCTCATTTTTATATAGTTTTTATCGAAAAGTATTTTTCAAGATTAAATTCAAAAATCGTTTTATTTGATTCCTGATAAAAATAATTCTAATTTATCCAACCGCTCTTTTAACAAAAATTGACCTTGCTTAACTTCTTCTCCAAATTCTAAATATGTTTCCTCTGTTTCGGTCCATGGCTTCCACTCCTTCAAATTTTTTCCATTAGGATTTCCAGTTTTAATAAAGTTAATCCAATAGTCAGAAACCATATCTGCGTATGCTTGGTCAGTTTCAGATATTACTCCAGAACCAATTGACCCTGGATCATTCTCCAAATTATTTAAAGCATATACAATTTCAGCTCCATGGAAAGACCCATATTTTTTTGGATATCTTTCAGAAGGTGTTTTTGAAAAATAATACATAAAAACTTGATTTCCTCCTCTGTGAATTTCTTTTGCCCAATTGCGATTATGTAAATGGAAATATTGGTCACTTTGGAAATTCACATAGGCCTTAGCAATACTTTCAGAATCCTTTATGGGATAAGCATTAAAAAATAAGGAAGACCGACCAGGATATTTTTTTTCTATTTGTTGCTTATATATTTTTGGTTGAGTTGGGAGCGATTTTGGAACCCAAAGTGACCATTCGTCTGAGTTTGCTCCTGTGATGACATCCACTTTATTATGTTTTGATTTGGCATAGATGTCCTTGATATCTTCGGTAAAAACGTAACCGTCCACCAATGGCTCACTACTTAGATTATTATTATCAGAAAAAAACAATTGAACGATGGAGTCAGCAGGAATACTTCGACCTTCTTCCAATGAGTTGGCATTTAATTTTGACATAAATTCTTTCCCTTCTTCCTCTCCAGAAACATATCCATTTTTAGCTTCTTTCAAGTGTGGCCCTCCCCAAAGGTAAGCTCCACTTTGAGCAATTGCTTTTTGAAATAACCCATTGGCTAGAGGAGAAGCCGTTAATAAGGTAACTGACCAACCACCTGCAGATCTGTCTCTTATACACATCTGACGCTGCCGACGAATAGAGAGGTGTAGATC
>OJFR01000451.1_pt1 | contig 13653 bp, 7 predicted proteins | sample 1594121 | NCBI WGS metagenome assembly OJFR01 (sample SAMN05416812, study PRJEB24817) | seawater metagenome | isolation source: Sea water | place: Canada:Atlantic | collected 2013-07 | reverse complement strand
AGATCAGCCTCGGTCTCGTGGGCTCGGAGATGTGTATAAGAGACAGATTACATTGTTGCCGAATAAAGGATACACTCCGAATGATAACTTTTATTATGCACGAGGATCTTACCATATGTTTAATACGTGTAATTTTTGGGTGAATAATGGTTTGCGAAAAGCAGGAGTGCGAACTTCAATTTGGACACCTGTAGATCGTGGTGTTTTTTATCAATTGAAAAAAATTCCTATTTAAGTTTTGATATTGAATTTGATGTTAATTTAAAATTGGAAAAAGTGTGACAACTCGTTATATTTGCGTCTGTATTGATGGAGGAATATTTGTAATCCTTCTCAATTTCTTTTTTAATTTTTTAAACACAATATTATAATGGCAAAGAAGAATATCTTCAACATGATTTTGAACACTATTAATGACGTTCAATCAAGAAACCAAGCAGACCCAAAAGTAGAAACTGCAGATCCAACTGTATTCGATTTGATCAAAAACAAATTGCAAAATTTGGATCAAAAAAATAAAGAGAACAGAACACAAAGAGGAAAATCTCCAGTAAGTATTTTAGATCGAATTAAAAAAGAAATTCAAGGAGCGAGAAGAGAAAACAAAAAAGATGCAAATGTTGCAACTGCTGATAAGTCTATTTTTGATAACATTTTGAAAAAACTTGATGCAGGGAAAAAGATTCAAGCAAGTACTGGACTTCGAAAAATTATCGAAGACTATAATTTGAATGCTAGCAAATTGCCACAAGATGTAATTAATCAAGTGCAAGATAAATATATTGCTGATCGTAAAAATTTCGATCAACAATATGCTCAAGCTATGCATGACTTGATCAAAAAATACTAAATTTTAATGGTTAACTGTAAATGGTGAATGGTTAATACTATTTGGTGTTAACGTTAGCAATTAAAAAATAAAAAGAGCTTTGGTGAAAACTAAGGCTCTTTTTTTTTGTCTAATATAGAGTGTGATTTCATCGTGGTATTCACTAATCATCATTTACAGTTAACTATTATTTTTGTAGTTTTGAGGATGAAAAAGTTTACACATTTAGATGCTAAAGGAAATCCATCGATGGTGGATGTTGGTGAAAAGAAAGTTACTCGACGAATTGCTAGAGCAAGAAGTATTGTGGTTTTGGATGAAACGATTTTGGCTCAACTACAAGATGGCGATATTCAAACGAAGAAAGGTTCTGTTTTTCAAACTGCAATTATTGCAGGTGTTATGGGAGCGAAAAGGACGAGTGAATTAATTCCGCTTTGTCATCCGTTGGGTTTGGATAATTGCCAAATCGAAATTGGAATTAATGAAAATAGGGATGTTGAAATTATTTGCACAGCGAGCCTGACCGCAAAAACTGGAGTGGAAATGGAAGCACTCACCGGTGCAAGTGTGGCAGCGTTAACGATCTATGATATGTGTAAAGCATTTTCTCATAATATTATTATCAAGGAGACAAGGTTGATTGAAAAAACAGGCGGCAAGCGAGATTTTAAATTATAATTTTTTTGCTGTAACGGATTCTGTAGAAAAAAATAAAAATAGGTTTTATGAAAAAACATCAGAAGCATACGAAATTAGTTCGTCCAAATGTTGGAGAGTTTGGAAGAAGCGAATGGGCGATCATTGGAACACCTTGTGGAAATATTCAGCAATTGTCTTATCGATTAATTGATGTTTTGCAAAAAACATTTAAGGTAAGTTATGTCGATGCTGATCACAAAAATGAAGATGAACCAAAAGGATTGGAAGTTGAAAATCCTGCCTTGGCCTTAGGTGCAACATTAGAATATACTGACAAAATTTCTCATCATAGATTTGATATAAAAGCTGATTTGAATACTTTTCAATATCGAACTTTATTCAATGAACAAGATTTGATTTTAGTAAATGGAAATCATTTTACAGCTAAAAATCAGATAGTCGTAATTGATCCAAAAAAGGAAAAATCTTTGGAGAAAAAATTAGATCGTTTGACCAATGTTGATTTGATTTTGATGACAGGGGAGGAGCAATCAATTTATCCATTTTTGAAAAACTATTTGAAGGATTGGGCACATATTCCTGTGTTGCATTTTTCTCAGACTGAAAAAATTGCAGAATTTATTCTCGCAAATGTATTGTTACAAGTTCCGAAATTGAATGGTTTAGTTTTGGCTGGAGGGAAAAGTGTTCGGATGGGGAAAGATAAAGGTGAGCTTGATTATCATGGCAAACCACAACGTGAATTTATGGCTGACTTGTTAAGTCAGTTTTGTGAAGAAACCTATGTTTCAGTTCGTGGAAATCAAGGAGTGGAATCGGAATATGAGTTGTTGGAAGATACTTTTGTAGGACTTGGTCCATTTGGTGCGATTGCTTCTGCGATGCGAAAGAATCCAAATACTGCTTGGTTGGTGGTCGCATGTGATTTGCCTTTGTTGGATGAAAAGACGTTGCAGTTTTTAGTGGAAAATAGAAATGCTTCGAAGGTAGCAACTGCGATTTATAATCCTGAAACTGATTTTCCTGAGCCATTAATAACTATCTGGGAACCAAGGAGTTATCAGGTGATGTTGAATTTTTTGACCCAAGGATATTCTTGTCCACGGAAGGTTTTGATTAATTCGGAAATTGAATTATTGAAGGTGGAGGATGTGAAGGTGTTGTTGAATGTGAATGATGCGGAAGGGTATGAGCAAGTAAAAAATAATGGTTAATGATTAACTGTGAATGGTTAATACCACGAGGTATTAACCATTCACCATTAACAGTTCACCGTTATCTTATCCTCTTCGTCTACGTCTTTTCTTCTTTTTCTTTTTAGGCGTATCCATTTTGATAACCTTGGCGTCTTTCTTCGGATGAACTAATTTCATCTCTTCAACCAAGTGAGTTGCTCCTGCAAATTTATCAACGATGAATAAAATGTATCGAGCATCCACCATGATATTTCTACAAATCGAAGCATCATAATTAATATCACTCATTGTTCCCTCCCAAACTCTATCGAAATTTAATCCAATCAAGTTTCCATGTGCATCGATTACCGGACTTCCTGAATTTCCACCCGTTGTATGATTTGTTCCAAGGAAACAAATAGGCACTTTTCCATTGGAGTCTGCATATTGACCGTAATCTTTAGCCTCATATAAATCCAATAATTTTTTAGGAATATCGAATTCGTAATCACCTGGAACATATTTTTCAATTGCTCCATCGAGGTACGAAACAGGATTGTAAGTCACAGCATCTCGAGGAGAGTAGCCGGCCACTTTTCCATAAGATACTCGCATAGTGCTGTTCGCATCTGGAAAGAATTTTTTCTCGGTGAAAACTTCCATCTGACCTTCCATGTAGATTCGCATGAGGTCATTAATTTTTGTATTTAGATTGTTATATTCTTTCGAAACATTGGCATCGTAAGCACCTGAGAGTTGCGCCGCTAACTGAACCAACGGATCATTTTTCATACTTTCAACTGCCATTTTTGGATCAGCACTTAGTAACTTGAACATGCCCGTTTTGTTCGGAACAAAAGAAGATTCAAAAAGTGATTTTGCATATTTATTATAACCACCATGCTTTTTCGCCATAGCTGCAAGGTCTCCTTTTACATCATCGATAATGTCTGCGTTGACATACATTTCCATGAGTTCAGCAAAAACTTTTTGATCAACCTCTGGTCGGTAATTTTTGTAAAAATTATCTAAGAAAGGTTCTAATCTTGCTTTGAAACCATTGTATCCAGCTGCACCATTATTAGCATATAATTTTTCCAAACGATTCATATAACCAGCAACCGTCATGATTTCAATATTCCGTCGAACGATCTCATTGTAGTAATCTCTCGTCAGCGCATACGGTTCAATTTCTTTATATAGTTTTTCAAAATCATTTAACAAGGAACCATATTTTCCCTGCATCGCTCGATTAGCTTTGACGCGAGTCATGAAGTCTTTTTCATATTTATGCTTCCGACCCATGGCATCTGATTTTTTCAAGCCTTGATTTTCACCAATCCATTTTTTCCAATAATTAGCAATTCGAGCATATTTAGAAGCATATTGAAGTCTGATCGCTTCGTCGGAACGCATTCCTGCATCAACGATTTTTAAAGCTTTATCTCTGATCGCAATTTTTGCAGGATTCAATACATTCATTGTTTGAGCAACAGCTGAAGAAGGAAGGTATTGATTAGTTCTTCCTGGGTAACCGAATACTAAAGTGAAATCACCTTCTTCAACTCCGTCCAAAGAAATTGGCAAGAAATGTTTAGGCTTAAAAGGTACATTATCAATTGAATAATCAGCAGGCATATTGTCTGGTCCAGCATAAATTCGGAACAAACTAAAATCACCAGTATGTCTTGGGAAAACCCAGTTGTCTGTATCCGAACCAAATTTTCCGATACTCTCAGGTGGTGCTCCCACCAATCGAACATCAGTATAAGTCATCGTGACAAACATAAAATATTGGTTGCCTTTGAAGAAAGGTTTGATTTCGATAGCTTCATGCTTAAGCGGTCGCATGCGTTGTTTATAGCTAGCGATATTTTTGTCGATTTGAGATTGTCTTTCTTTAGTACTCATTTCGTCAGTTACTCCTTCCAAAACCATTTTACTAACATCTTCGATTCGTACGATAAAAGTAACTTCCAAACCTTCGTTGGGTAATTCATGCTTTTTAGATTTTGCCCAAAAACCATTTTTTAATAAATTATCTTGAACAGAGGAATGTGATTGAATTTGACTGTAACCACAATGATGGTTGGTCAATAATAATCCTTCAGCAGAGATGATTTCAGAGGTACAACCTCCGTTGAAGTGAACGATGGCATCTTTGAGACTTCCTTGGTTGACGCTGTAAATATCTTCAGCGCTCATTTTCATTCCCATGGATTGCATGTCGCCTTCGTTAAGAGCTTTGAGCAATTGAGGTAGCCACATGCCTTCACCTGCGAAACTTAGTTTTAATATAAATATAAAACATAGCGTAAGTAAGATTCTAGAATTTTTCTTCATAATAATTATTTCTATGATTAGGTAAATTTCTTTTTTGTAAAAATAGAAATTTAAGGAAGGAGGAGGTAATTTGACAGAGAGAAATTTATTTAAAAGGAGTCAGTAGGTCAGATTGGTCGCTGCGCTTTCGGTCAGGAGTCAGGGGGTATTTTCTTCAGAAGGTAAGTTAACGATGAATGGTTAACCCCAATCGGAATTAACCATTCACCGTTAAGTATTTACCATTAATATTTATTCCATTTCTTCATTGAAGAAAACTTTGTAAAAGTACATTCCTTTGTCTTCGTCAAAACCTCTTTCCACTAAATCTTTCGATTCTTCAGGATTGGTGAAATTCATTTTTATCGAGACTCCATTGTCGAGTTTGATATTATTTTTGATTTTCCGTTTTGCGTTGGTGATAGCTGCGGGAGCGATTGAAAATGCTTCCACATCATTGAGTGCAAAGTCATTTCGGTAATTTCTAAGTTCTGCAACTACTTCTGGTTCAGGTGCGATCTCGGTAGCAAATTCATCAAAATTAAAGGTCTCATGCTTTGCAAAATAGTCAACAGAATCATTCATAAATTGAATTTGTTCTGCTTTGTCCATTTTTGGAGCTAAAACTTCTTTAGTGAAATTATCCACCATTTCGAGGTAATTACTCGTATGGAAAAAATCATCTTGTACATGAACCACATCTAAGAAATCCAACAACCAATAAGATGTATCATAGTAATTATTGTCGATACTCAAGACTCGGAAGCCATCTTCTTGTTCTACATTTAGCAACAAAACTCCTTTGTCCAGTTTTCCGAGATTGATTCCGTTTTGGAAATTCAATAATAGCTCGTTGTCAACATCATTGACCTGCATGAATTCATTTTTTCGCTCACATTTGAAAACACCGATTGCTTCCACCATTTCTTCTCCGTACAAAAGTTCAGAAAAGTGAACGACGAATACTTCACCTGCTTTGATATTTTGATGCTTTGATTGATCGTAAAGGTGACGTGAGATTCGTTGAGAACATTCTAAAAAATTCTCTTTGGTTGTGAAGAATGATTTTGACAAATTAAACATAGCATTCGTATCATTCTCAGGCGCATTAAATTGGTAAGTTTCTTCCAATTTTTTGAAAGGCGATAAAAAGTATTTAAGCAATTTATCTTCATTGGATGCACTTGGTTTATAAAGTACTTCCGAAAAGAAATTCTTTTCAGCTTTTGACTTGTTTCCCACTTTGTGGATCGCCATTTTTTCGAGAATAATATTGGAAAAATTTATCATGATTGGTGGTATTTTAAAATGAGTGCAATTTTAACTAAAATTTTGCCATTCAAAAAATTTGGATATTCATTTATTTCGATTTTTCAAATTAAAATAAAATGTATTTGAATGTTTTGGTATTTGGAACCTAATTTTTTAGAAATATCAACTGGAAACCACCAAATTTTCATTTCCATGCATCTCCATTAATGGAGCCTTTCTTTTAACGAACCAACGAGTTCAAGCACTTAGCACGTTTTATAGAATAACCGAACAAAAATTATGTTGTTATGAAATGGAGTGCTTTCAGTTTTATTTTCATGACCTGCTTGTTTTTGGCTTGCGATAAACGGCCAAAACGATTGATGGTACGACCACTTGAGAAAGGGGCGTCGGACTCAATGTATTCTACTATTTTTCCTTTTGATACGCAGCCTTCATTAGAATTTGGGAAAAGAATTTTTTCGAAAAAAAATGATCGAGGAATTCCCGATACGTTATTTACCAATCGAATTAGAATCAATCCAATTGCTAAAAATGACCTTGATGCGAATACTACTTTTCCAGCAGTCCCCTTGGATGTTTTGATGCCTGATTCTGTGGAATTAGGGAATGGGTTTTATTATCTGATGGTTTTGAAGGCGAGGGAAGGGGCGCAATTTTCGAGGATGCATATGGATAAAGTGGCAAGTAATCATTATCGAATTCGGACTTATCAGCAAGAGTTGGAAGGAGTTGGGAAACCTAGGAGTGAATATGAGGAGATGTTACGGTCGTTTTATCCTGATGAAAAAGGGAAATTGAAGTTTGAGTATTTTTATTATGACTCTTTGTTATTAGAACGGGAGGTAGTAGTTTTTTGACAGGTGGTGGTCTGCTTTATCAGACCTTGGAGAAGTTCCATCTTGGGGATAAGGGTTATAAAAAATTGGAGAAAAGTCGCTACACTTTTTTTTAGGTCTGCTAAAGTAGACCACTACGTGGGAATTTAATCCACTATTCTGAAAACCTGTTTAGGAAATAAATTTATATTTAATAATTCCTTTTTTGATAAATAACTATTAGTTGTTTCAGTTTCTATTCTTGACAAGATATAGTTTCGATATCTCACTGTTGACTGAACTAGACCTGCCATCTGCCGATTGTTGAGTGTTGGTTTTTTCCAAAAAAATTCTTCATCTAAAGTCTGATTTTTCTGATTTTACATCTTTTAAAAATAGCATTTCATTTTCGAAATGTCATATCTTTTTCATTTCTTGTTTTTTCACTTTTAATTTAATATTTGAGACAGCATAAAGCTACTATAGAGGTATCTTTGTTTTGATCAATTTTACGAATAAATATGAAAGAAAATCCCGACTTTTAGGGTTTTTTATTGTTTCAACTTTCTTATAGGTATCTGATTACTCCTTTAAACCTGACATTATCTAATGACTTCGTCTGATTTAGTGCATTTTTTAAGGAAGAATAAATTTTATTAGGTAGTTGATTCTTGTATTTTTATGAATTGTTTTTTACCAATTTTGACCAGCACAGTGTGTAATAAATTTTAAACATGAAAAAGTCTAACTGTTTTCTAAAACCGTGTAGTTCTGTTTTCCAAATCTTAGTATTTCTATTATTGGCTTGTTCTCTGCAAGCTCAGATAGAAGTCTCAGATGGAAATGTAGATCCTTGGAACCCACAAAATTTAATTCAAAATGTATTTCTTGGTGATGGAGTAGAAGTATCGGATATCACATATAATGGTGATCCTTCCTCAGTTGGATATTTCCAAAATGGATTGAATGATGTTGGATTGGAAAGAGGAATTGTGATGGCATCGGGTCATGCAACGGGAGCACTTGGGCCAAATAGTTCAGGTAGTAATTCTCAAGGGCCAGTTGTTAGTAATGCGACTTGTCCAGAGTTGGGACAATTGACTACATCAAATTTGATGGATGTGGCAACCTATTCGATTACTTTTGTACCAGTAAATGATACTTTGAGATTTCGATATGTTTTTGCTTCAGAAGAATATCCAGAGTGGGCTTGTTCAGGTTTTAATGATGTTTTTGGTTTTTTCATTTCTGGACCAAATCCTAATGGAGGAACTTATAATGTAGAAAATATTGCTTTAATTCCAGATCCTGCAGATCCATTAGGAACTACATTTACCAATAACCCAGTAACCATTAATAATGTAAATGGGAATGGAATGAATCCAGGGAGTGGATGTAATTTTGATTATGGAACATATTATAACGATAACGCAGGAAGTACTACCATGCAATATGATGCCTATTTAGATGTATTTATTGCACAGGCTATCGTGATTCCTTGTGAAACTTATACGATTAAATTAGCAATAGCTGATGCTGGAGATGGTGCTTTTGATACTGCAGTATTTTTGGAGGCAAAAAGTTTTGGAACTGGGAAATTAGAAGTGACTGCTTCGACTGTAAGTTTGGATGGAACATTGGTAGAAGGATGTGCTGATGGGGAGCTCTGTTTTGAAATTCCAAATGAAGCAGAGTCGGATATATTTATAGATTATACTTTAATTGGTTCTGCGATTAATGGAGTTGATTATGAAGCGATTCCTTTGGATTTATTTATTGCAGCAGGAGATAGTGTTGTTTGTTTTCCAATTATTCCAATTGAAGATGGAATTATGGAAGGGATAGATTCGCTTGGAGTTGATGTTCAGGTTGATCCATGTAATCGAGATACCTTTTGGATTTATATAAAAGATGCTGAATTGCCCGTATTGGAATTACAGAATGATACGATGATTTGTAAAGGTGATTCGGTTTATATTGATGGAACTTTAGATATTGTTTTACCAATACCTCCAGAATTTTCCAATACAACTACTTACCCAATTGCGCCTACTAATACACCTGTTTATTCTGACATATTTGTGTCGGGGGTTTTTCCAATAGATCTCCAGGAAGGAGTGATCAAACGAGTTTGTATTGATAGTATCACTCATAAATGGGATGATGATTTAGATCTATTTTTATTTGCACCGGGTGGTCAATTTATCGAATTGTCTACTGATAATGGGGCGAATGGAGATAATTATGTAGGAACTTGTTTTACGCCAAGTTCGACCAATGAAATTAATGTGGGACCTAATAATCAGGCACCAGCATCAGCTGCACCATTTACGGGAACTTATACTCCAGAAGGTTTATTCCCAGATTTATGGGATGGAGAAAGTCCATCGAATGGAATTTGGAGATTGTTTGCTTTAGATGATTCGAATGGATTTGCTGGAGAGTTGAATGGATGGTCGATATGTTTTGAACCACTTTATCAATTGACTTATAGTTGGTCGCCAGCAGCTGGATTGAGTTGTACTGATTGTCCTGATCCTTGGGCTCAACCTGATGTGACGACGACTTATACTTTGACTGTAACGGATACTTATGGTTGTTCGACTCAAGATTCAATAACGATTATAGTAGAAGAAATTTTACCCGCGCCAATAGTAGATTGTGGAACGATTACAGCTAACTCGATCACTTTCACTTGGAATGATATCGGTGGTGCAATTGGTGGATATCAAGTGAATGTAAATGGAACAGGTTGGGTTCCTGCGAATGGAATATTGTCTCATACTGTTTCTGGTTTGGCATTGAATCAGACCGTAACTATTCAAGTGCAAGGGATTGCTGATTGTAATGGAGAAATAGGCACTCAAACTTGTATGACGCCAGATTGTCCTGCGCCATCTGGATTGATTTCAAATGTGATTGATAATGATTGTTTTGGACAATCTCTGGGTTCTGCAACAATTGCAGGAACAGGATCGAATCCACCATTTACTTATTCCTTAGATGGGACAATTGATGCAGATGGAATTTTGACAGATTTGCCTGCTGGAAATTATACTGTTTTAGTAATTGATAATGTGAACTGTTCGATAGGAGTCGATTTTACTATTGGCGAACCAGACTCATTAGCATCAGTTGATGTGTTGATTGATAATATAAGTTGTAACGGATTGTCAGATGGAGAAGGAACGTTGACCGTTGCTGGAGGAACTTACCCATACAATTATTTATGGAGTACAGGTTCGACCGACTCAATTGCTACAGGTTTAGTATTAGGAGAAAATTACGTGACAATTACTGACTTCAATGGTTGTGAAACTTTTGACACATTAGTAATTATAGAACCAGATGTGTTGACCGTTACAATTGCAGCTGATTCAATTAATTGTTTTGCAGGTACAGATGGAAATGCTAGTGCTAATCCAGTTGGAGGAACTCTTTTTCCAAATGGAGATTACATTTATTTATGGAGTGATTTGCAAGATGATGCAGTAGCTAATAATTTAAGTGCTCAAACTTATACGGTTTTGGTTACCGATGCAAATGGTTGTACCGCTACCGCTTCTGTAACGATGGAAGAACATGATGCACTTGATTTAACAATAACTTCTTCAACACTTGCTTCCTGTAATGGAGTGCAAGATGGGACGGCCACAATAGATCCATCAGGAGGAGCAGGAGGATACACTTATGCTTGGCAAGTTTTAGGAAATCAAACTACACAGACTGCTGTTGGTTTGACTGTAGGAACTTATACTGTTGTAGTAACTGACCAATTAGGTTGTACTGCTTCAACAACTGTTGATGTGGATTCTCCAAATCAAATTGTTGCTGGTTTTAATAGTACACCTGCTTTGTGTTTTGATTCAGCAGATGGTCAAGTAGTCGTGACTACTTCGGGAGGAACACCTGATCCAAATTTACCAGAGGGTTATACTTTTGATTGGAGTGTGGCAGGTGGAAATGGAAGTATGCATAGTGGATTGCCTTCAGGGACACATTTCGTGACTATTACAGATATGAATAATTGTTTTGAAGTTTTGGAAGTGGAAGTTTTTGCTCCTGATGAAATCGTTTTATCGTTGGATGCAAGTAATGTAAATTGTGGAAATGGAAACGATGGAGATGCGACTGTAACTGTAACATCAGGTGGTGCAGGTGGATTTATGTATCAATGGAGTAATGGAGTAAATACAACTAATTCAACGGTAACAAACTTATCAGTTGGAATGGTTTACGTTACGGTAGAAGATGTCAATGGATGTACCGCTACAGATAGTATTTTATTGACTTCGCCAGATGCGATAGTTTTGGATTCAGATTTCTTAGCAGTTGATTGTAATGGAAATAATACAGGAACGGCAACAGTCCTTCCTTCAAGTGGAGCAGGTGGATTTACTTATCTATGGGATACTAATGCGAATAATCAAATAACTGCTACAGCAATTGATTTAACCGTTGGAACTTATACAGTAACTGTTACCGATGCGAATATGTGTACAGAAACCATCGAAGTGGAAGTTACTGAACCAACAATTTTAACTACTTCAATTTCTGGAAATGACGCTTCCTGTTTTGGTGATGCTAATGGAAATAGTGCAGTTGTACCAGATGGTGGAACGTTAGATTATACTTATTTATGGAGTGATGGGAGTAACCAATCGACTGCAATGGCTGATGGGTTAGTCGCTCAATCGACTCCTTACTTTGTTACGGTAACGGATGGCAATGGATGTACTGTGGTTAATTCAATTTTGATTGGTTCGCCAGATGAATTAACACTTTCAGTTGCGGGAACTGATGTAGAATGTTTTGGAGAAAACGACGGAAGTGCTACCGCTTTAGCTGGAGGAGGAGCTGGTAATTTTATCTACTCATGGAGTGATGGAAATACTCAAACTACCTCAACTGCAACAGGTTTAGCAGCTAACAATTATTCAGTAACTGTAACTGATGACAATGGATGTACGATTGTTGAATCAGTAGAACTCATTCAACCAAATGAATTAATTATTGCAGAAAATCAAATCACTAACGTAGGTTGTAATGGAAGTAATTCAGGAGCAATTGATGTTGATGTATCTGGAGGAACTGGTGATTACACCTATCAATGGAGTAATAATGGAACTTCACAAGACATCACAGATTTGGCAGTTGGGACTTATACATTGACAGTTACTGATATTAATTCTTGTCAAGCAATTGCGACTTTTGGAGTTATTGAACCGGCTCAATTACAAATTTCATTTACCAATAATAGCATAGATTGTTATAATGGAAGTGGGGGAGAAATAGATATAACTGTAACTGGAGGTGCTTCTGGAACTTATGATTTAAATTGGACTGGACCAAATGGATTTAACTCTATTGAAGAAGATTTAACTGGATTAATCGGAGGTGAATATATTGTCACGATCCTAGATCCAAATGGTTGTACTGTTGATCAATCAATTACAATTGACCAACCAGATGCTCCTCTTTTAGCAACTTCTGATTCTGATGACGTGGTTTGTTATGGAGGGTTTGATGGACAAATTCATCTCTTTCCAACAGGTGGAACACCACCATATACCTACAGCTCAGATGGCGTTAATTTTAATGGATCACCGACTCAAATTGGTTTGATTGCTGGCGAATATTCCAATGTAACTGTCATGGATGGCAACGGATGTACGACGCTTGTTCCTCCAGTTTGGATTGGAGAACCGGATGAAGTGGGAGTCTTCTTAGGAAATGATACGACTATAGTTTATGGTCAAGGTGTTTGGTTGATTCCTGAAATTTTCAACACATCGGGAAATTTACAATATAGATGGACACCTGATAATAATGAGAATATCAGTTGCTTAGATTGTCGAGAACCTTACATTGATAGTTTGAGTAATCAAACTTCATTTCAGTTAGCGGTGACCGATGAAAATGGTTGTACTTCTTATGATGTGATTACTATTTTTGTAAAAAAATTCCAAGAGGTTTTAGTTCCAACTGGATTTTCTCCAAATGGTGATGGCAATGTGAACGACCTATTATTAGTTCATGGAAGAGAAGGAACAACTATAAAAACCTTCCGAGTTTATGATCGATGGGGAGAGTTAGTTTTTGAAAGTATTGATTTTCCAATCAATAGTACCCTCGTTACTACCGATGGAGGCTGGGATGGAACATTCGATGGAAAGGAAATGAATCCAGGTGTTTTTGTCTGGTATGTGGAAGCGGAATTTGAGGATGGAGCGACAGAAGTTTTCAAAGGACAAACGACTTTGATAAAATAATCAGGATATAAATTTTTATAAAAAAACCTTCCATCGAATTTCGATGGAAGGTTTTTTTTATTGTACCGACTTTACTCGGTATCTTTTATCAATCTAAATTTATTTACATTTCCCTTTCTTCCAAGTTTTTACACCTGCTTTTTCCGCCTCACATTCATTACCATAAGTTTTTCCATCGCAACCACAAATTGGATCCCAGTTTTCAGGACATCCACGATCGGGATTAACTTTATTTAAATCGATACAAGTATCACATTCTCCTTTTCTCCATGATTTAACACCTGCCTTATTTGCTTCACATT
>OJFR01000449.1_pt1 | contig 13666 bp, 10 predicted proteins | sample 1594121 | NCBI WGS metagenome assembly OJFR01 (sample SAMN05416812, study PRJEB24817) | seawater metagenome | isolation source: Sea water | place: Canada:Atlantic | collected 2013-07 | reverse complement strand
AGATCAGCCTCGGTCTCGTGGGCTCGGAGATGTGTATAAGAGACAGGTCTATGGCATTGCCTTCATCGTGGCCGCTGTTGAAATAGTCGGCACAATCGATTGATCGCTCGGAGCCCAACTTGCAGTCGTCGCTGGCCAGAAACTGCTCAATGGCATCGCCGCTATCAAACACCAGATCACCACTGTCATCGCGAATGGAGAACGAACGACCACCATAGCTGTAGAGCGTGTCGTACATGATATGCGTACCCACCTCGTCTCCTTCAGGCTGCGAACCATTGGCCATGAATTTCAGCGGTTGGCCATCGACGTCAGTCTTGTAACCCATCGTCCAGGTGATGTTCAGGCGCCCCAGCACATCGTCTTCACGGCAATCGCCGGAATCGCCCGCTGTGGCACCGCAATAGCCGAAGACCGCAGGATCCAACAGGGCTCCCTCTGCCAACGCGCTCAGCTGCGGCGGCAAATCATCGCCACAACGACGGGCAAACCCGCTGTTATGCACCAGATGCTTCACGCGGAATTCTTCAACAAAGCCCTGGCTAGCATCCGGCTCACAAGCGACCGGCGGCACCACCTTTGCATCCGCTTCTTCGCCCCAGTAGTCGTCATTGTCTTCGCCCCAGGCCCGAGCATCCCCTTCGTTGGCGGTCACCAGGTAGGTCTTGCCGTTCACGGTATAGCCATGAATCGAGTCCGGCAGGTACAGCCCCACTACACCGGCAAAAGTCCTGATATTGATAACTTCATCGTCATCGCTGGCATCAATCCCGTTACCTTCTACGCTGCGATCAATTTCTCCCAGAGAAACGATGTCGGTTATCGTCGCTGTGGCGATATCCACTTTCGCCAGCGCATTATTTTCCTGCAGGGTCACCCAGGCTGTGTTGCCATCAGCTGAAACCGCAATGTACTCCGGCTCCAGATCCTGCGCGGCGGATGCCCCCGGACCATAAATGCGAACCCCTTGGTTACGCAGGCTCTCTTCCTGGCCGTTATACGCCGTGAAGTCTGCAGTACTAACCACCGGGTTGGACGGATCACTGAAATCCACAATGCTGATAGAGCCCTCAGGGTCTGTTTGATAATCATCACTGGGCTCGCCTTCGTTGGCGGTGAGCACGCGGGTTCCATCCGGGGTAAACGCCACCATGTCTGGCTGGGCGCCAACCCGCTGGCTGCCCAGCAAGGTCAAATCACTGGCCTGATACAACGCCACAAAGCCATTATCAGTTTTCGGCTCCGCCTCAATGGCCACCGCCACCAAACCATGGCTGGCAGCGACGCTATTCACTTCCGCGCCCGGCGCAATGCCTGCGACACTAATCGCATCGATCTTGACCGGGTTCTCAGGGTCACTCAGGTCCAGCACATCCAGTTCGCCCTGCTCCGCATTCACTACGAACAAACGCTGGCTTGCCGCATCATAAGCCGGGATTTCTGCGGCGGAGGCATCAAAACTGCCTGTGGAATAGCGACTGACATAGGAGAGCTTGATACTGTCCGGTGTGCGCACCGCCTCATCCACAACCGCGTCAGGCTGATTGCTGTCGCCACCACAGGCCGTCAGCGTTGCCGCCAGAATGACACCAGCTCCCAGATACAAATTCTTCATCGGTTTCCCCTGTTATCTGCAGATCCCCCAAACGGATTGCTCACAGGGTTTTACAGGGCAGGAATGAAGCCAGCACGACAGTGAAATGACGACTTGATGACAGCTACCGGGCGGCCACGGACAGAGCACCGTTCCACAGAGGGAATTGACCCAAGGGTACAGAGAGCCTGGAAGGGGTAATCCAACAACTTTCAATGCGGCATAAAAAACGCGGCACCTGCCAGGCAGGGCCGCGTTTACCGAGCGAAACCAAGCTGATTCACATCAGACGGTTTCGTAATCGTTCTCTTCAAAAGCGGCCATCTGTGCCGCGTACTGAGTGGCAAACCCTGGGTACATGGTGGCATTGAAGCCGTCTTCGGTGAGATACCAGCTCTTGCAACCTGAATTCCAGTTAGTTTTTGCCAGCCGTTTCTGCATGGCCTGGTTGTGCTTACGCTGAACATCTTTTTTCACATCCAGCATCTTCAGGTCTTCCTGAAGAATTTTCTGCACCCCTTTCACCGCGTAATCAAGCTGGGACTCCATATACACCAGGGCGGAATTATGACCGGGCCCAGAATTAGGCCCAAAGGTCATATAGAGATTGGGATAACCGGACACATTAATGCTCTTGTAGGCCTGGGCACCGCCTTGCCACTCGTCACCCAACACCCGACCCTTACGCCCTTTAACGGGGAAAGGCGTGCCGGAATGGCTGACATCGAAGCCCGTAGCAAACACGATGCAGTCGGCCTGATGCTCAATACCTTCTACCGTACGAATCCCTTTTTCACTAAGGCGAGCAATGGGCCAGGTAATCAGTTTGGCATTGTCTTTTTGCAACGCAGGGTAATAATCATTGGAGACCAACACCCGCTTGCAGCCGATGGTGAAATCCGGGGTCAACTGACGACGCAACCAGCGGTCTTTCACTTGCCGGCGTAGATGCATCTTCGCTACCCGTTCAGCAACGCGGGTCAGCGGCGAGTTCCATATTACCGCCAGCGCCATGCTTTCATGGGTCCAGAAGAGAAGATTACGCATGGCCTGCTGGCTGGCCGGCAACTTGCGAAAAAGGGCTTTGTTCCAGGCCGGAGTGACAAAATCAGGACGCGGCAGAACCCAGCCCGGAGTGCGCTGAAACACCTTCACGTGGGCCGCCTGTTTGACCAGTTCGGGAATGATTTGGATACCGCTGGCACCGGTACCAATGACAGCCACTTTCTTGCCGGTAAAATCGTACTCATGATCCCAGCGGGCGCTGTGAATCTTGTGGCCCGTGAAATCCTCGATGCCGGTAATGGCCGGGAAGCTGCAGTTGGACAAGGGGCCTTGAGCCATCACCGCGGCCCGCCCGGCAAACTGCTCACCTTTGTCGGTGGTGGCGGTCCAGATGCCTTTCTTTTCATCAAAGGATAGGTCTTCCACATTTTTCTCGAAACGGATGTGCGATTCCAGCCCAAACTCGGCCACCAGATGGTGGATATAGCCGAGAATTTCCTCGCTGCCCGAGAAGCTCCGTGACCAGTTCGGGTTGGGCGCAAACGAATAGGAATACAGATTGGAGGGAATATCGCAGGCGGCCCCGGGGTACTGATTGTCCCGCCAGGTGCCGCCCACCGCACTGGCTCGCTCCAGAATCACGATATCCTTGATGCCTGCCTGCTTCAGACGAATGGCCATCCCCAGGCCGGCAAAGCCCGCCCCCACAATCAATACGGCGGCCGGCTTTACCGCTGGTGCTTTCTTTGCCGCCGGGCGTTTTCCCGTGGCGGAGCGTTTGCGGGTCGCCGCCTTGCGTGGGGCCTTTTTCGGGGAGGCAGAGGACGTAGTCATAACAGAATCTCTTCAGCAATCAGGTGGCCGCGCCATGTGCCGGGTGCACATGGCGCGCCGTCATGGCGATATCAGGCAGTGGGCTGGTAGGTCAGCTCTTTCACCCAGGAAGGCACAGCAGGCAGCGCCCGGCGCGGAATCAGACCGGTCAGTTTGACCATGCCATCCACAGGCACGTGATAGGCACGGTTACGCCGATTCACCACAAGCTTGGCGTGCTGGCGAATGACCTGGAACCAGGGGTTACGACGGCCATCTTCGGTACGGCCACCAATTTTTTCGAACTTGGCCATGGCCGCATACAGCCGCTCTTCCGGCAGCCCCATGGTAATAATGTTGTCGCGCATTTTATTGAGCAGCGGCACATAGGAGGCGATGCCCAGCATCAGACGCGGATCCAGTAACGGTGCCAGCATTTTGGTGGCACCAATAAAGGTTTTCCCGCGGCCCTGCATTTCCATCACACTGAAGCCGACGCCCAGATGACGGGACTCATCGTCGTTGATCTTTTCGAACGCCTGGTGGCAAACCGGATCTTTCACCGTCTCCAGCAGGAAGGTACACAAGGCACCGTCCAGGGCAATTTCCAACATCGGCACCACCGTGCCCAGCACATACACCGGCATGTCATCGCTGTAACGATCCAGCCATTCAATCACCAGACGCAGATTGATGTTGGGCTCGGGAATTTCATCACCCTCAAGCATGCCCCAGCGCTTCATCAGTGCCATCTCGGCATTGGCATGGCGCTGTTCTTCCGCATGAAAGTAGGTGTAGATCTGGCGCAGGGTATCGGTGGGGGCTTTCTTGGCCATGGCGGCAAATGCCCGGGCACCCACGTGCTCAATCCACATCAGGTCGGCCATGAAATCTTTCAGCTTGGGCCACTGCTCTTCGGTAATCAGTTCGGCACCCGGGGCGTCCCAGTCGATATCCGACAGGGCCCACTGGGTGCTTTTGATTTTGGTCAGCATTTTGTCCAGATCGATGGAAGCCATGATGCACTCCTTACGGATTATTCTGCGAGTTGAACGAGGGGCCCGGTCTGCCCGGCGCACCGTTACTGGTGACAAAATTATTTACTGTCACATTGGTTGATGTAACAATAAAGCGAATGCTCGTTCGGATTCAACTCGGATAACCTGATGGCTCGCAAACCCAAACAACAACGCTCCAAAGCCACCGTGGACGCCATTGTCCAGGCCGCCCTGATCTCCATTGCCAATCACGGGCCGAGCGGCATCACCGCCCGGCAAATCGCAGAGAAGGCCGGAATCGGCGTGGGGTCACTCTATGAATATTTCGAAGACAAGGACGCCATCATCGATGCGGCCAGCAAGCGCTTTGTCAGCGATACCGTTGACCTGATCAAGCCGCTGATCCCGGAACTGGTGCGTCTGGACATTCGCGAGGCTATCGAGAAATTGCTGTTCAGCTTTCGCGACTTTCTGGAAGAGAACAATCAGCTCTACCTGCGCTGCGCCCGCCACGCCTTCAGCATGGACATGGTGATTTACCAGTCACCGATCAATAGCGCCCTCATGGAGCTTTTCACCCAGTACCTGATGCATCATCCGCAGCTGCTTAAACTGCCGAATATTCCCACCGTGGCTTATTTCTATATTAATGGCGGCATTTTCACTGTGGTCAGGCATCTCTCCGAGGACAATCCGATACAAAGCTTTGAGGAGCTGGCAACAGTGTTCGGGGACATTCTCGCCAGCTACGTGGAGAAGAAGGTGGAAGCCGCAGGGTAAATCCATCCGGCAAAAGGGCTGCCGCAGCCCGGAAAGCATGAGGAGAAACATTGCGCTTCCCCTCATTCAACAAGCCTGTTCCTGATGTGCATCAGGCGGCCTTCTTTTTCTCCGCGCTCTGGTAGACCACTTCGTAGTCTCCTACCTTGAAACGGCTCAAACGCTTCTTGAGTTCCTTCAGCGACCAGGGCCAGGCGGCAAAGTTGCGGCCGTTCTGGTCCAGGTAGTAGCTCTTGCAGCCACCGCTGTTGAACACCGTAGTTTTCAGGTGTTTCTGAACCTTGTCATTGTGGGCCCTCAGCACCTGGGGCTTGATGGCAAAACGGGTAATCCCCTTCTCTTTCACCTTCTTCAGGCCATCGATGATGTAGTCCAGCTGGGCTTCCGCCAGGCCGATAAAGGAATCGTACACCAGCACATTAGGGCCCAGCACCAGGAAGGCATTCGGCACATCCTTCATGGTAGCGCCCAGATAGGCCTCTGGTGAGGTGTCTTTCCACAGGTCGGAGAGGCGATCGCCGTTCGCGTCGATAACCTTGCGACCAATGGGGGGATGGGATACCTCGAAGCCGGTACCCCAAATGATCACATCCACCTCGTGACGCTCACCGTTGGCAGCAATCACGGTATTGCCTTCCACTTCCACCAGACCATGGGGAATCAGGTTGGCATTGTCTGCCTGCAGGGCCGGGTAATAGTTGTTGGCAAACAGGATACGCTTGCAGCCCAGGGTAAAGTCCGGGGTCACCGCCTTGCGCAGGGTCTTGTCTTTCACCTGGACGCGCAACAATTGCTTGGCAGCCGTGCTCACCGGCTGCAGAGCCGCCGGGTTACGAAGCCCGAAGTTGATCACGTTCAGGGAGGTAGCCACCGCCTTGCGCCAGCTTTTCTGAATAATAGGCAGCTTTTCGATCAGCTGCTTGCTGGTGTCACCCAGATCCATATCCGGCTTGGGCAGTACCCAGGGCGCGGTACGCTGGAATACGTGCAGCTCTTTGACCTTGGGCTGGATCTGCGGCACAAACTGGATCGCCGAGGCGCCGGTGCCGATCACCGCCACCCGTTTTCCGGTCAGATCATAGTCATGGTTCCACTGGGCGGAGTGGAACATTTCGCCCTTGAAGCTATCCAGGCCCGGCAGGGACGGAATCTGGGCTTCGGTGATCGGGCCAGTGGCGAAGACAACCGTGCGTGCCAGGGTCTGGCCTTTTTCCTCACCGGTTTTGGTATCCAGCACCCACAGGTGGCGACTTTCGTCCCACTCGGCATGTTCCAGCTCGGTGCCAAACTCGATCAGTTCCTTGATGCCGAAATCTTCACTGACCTCTTCCAGGTAGCTGAGAATTTCCGGCTGGCGAGCAAACAGATGGCTCCACTTGCTGCTCAGGGCAAAGGAAAAGGAGTACAGGGAAGAAGGCACATCACAGCCGCAGCCCGGGTAGGTATTTTCCCGCCAGGTACCGCCGACGCGGGTGGCTTTCTCGATGATCTTGAAATCGTGATAGCCCTCTTTTTTCATCTTGATCGCAGCGCATAGGCCGGAAATGCCGGCGCCGACGATAAAGGTGTCGTAAATCCTGGCCTCAGGGGTTTTGCGTTTCTTTGCTGCTGCCATGATGAAATTCCTCGATCAATTCTTAACAAACCGGTAAGAGAACCCAAGCAGGTTCGCGTACAAATTGGGAGTGGCACGCTTCATCATCCAGAACAACTTGGCGTCCACCTGGGGCGTGGTGTACAGCTCACCCTTGTCGAGACGATTCAGGGTCAGCTTGGCCACGGAATCACTGGTGGTCATGGCGTAGTTCATCAGCGCATGATCGGCCAGCTTGGAATAACGCGCCGGAATGCGGCCATCCTTGATGATGTTGGTGGGCACCAGAGTCGGACACAGCACGTTGACATTGATATTGTCGCGCTTGAGCTCAGCGTACAGGGTTTCGGACAACGCCCGCACGCCGGCCTTGGTCACGTTATAGGCACTCATTTCCGGCGCGGCGGTATAGGATGCAGCAGAGGCCACGTTGATAATGGCGCCACGGCCCTGCTTCTTGAACCCGGGTACAAAGTAGTGGCAGCCATGCACCACGCCCCACAGATTCACATCCATGGCCCATTTCCAGTCTTCCAGGCTCAGTTCTTCGAACTTGCCACCAATGCCCACACCGGCATTATTGATGACCATGGTGACCGGGTGGCCCAGCAGTTTTTCAGACTGCTCGGACAGCTTCTTTACCTGGGCCGCCTTGCCCACGTCACAGGCCACCGCAAACGCTTTACCGCCGGCCTTCTCGATCAGCGCCACGGTTTCCTCGGCACTTTCCAGCTTCAGATCCGCGCAGACAACCGCGCTGTTTCGTCTCGCCAGTTCCAGGGCAAAACTGCGACCAATACCACTGCCAGCACCGGTGACAACAGCGTAGCCGTTATAGCTCGGCTTGCTGGAACGAAACTTGAGAATATTCAGCATTATTTTCTACCTTTTCAGGTTGAGTATTCAGCGTTCGTTCAGGCGCGCTTGCCCGGTACGAATTCCTTGGTCAGATACGGCGTCAACAACCCGGTTTTCGGGTGCAGCAGCTTTTCCTTGTAGTACTCCAGGTAGGCACTGGTATCGTGGTCGCTGGGGTGAAAGTCCCGACGGGTGTAATCGAGAATATGCTTGATGGTGCTGCCGAAGACCCCCTCTTCAGGCCCGGCCAGTACCGCCAGGCTACGCTTCACATCTTTCCAGTATCTGGGGCTCAGCAAGTTACGCGGTTTGCGCATTACCGGAATCAACGACGCCGCAACCGGAATCAGGAAAGTGATAGTGAAGGCCGCCAGGGCAAAACCACGCATGCGCAGATAATAATCACCGGACAATTCCTGGAACACGTCGTAGGCAACATCCTTATGCTCCGACTCTTCCAGCATGTGCCACATCCACAGGGCCCGCTGCTTCTCGTCCAGGGATTCATAGAAGATGTCTTCGTTCTTCATCATGTATTCCGCCATCACCGCAGTGAAATGCTCAATGCCTGCCATCAATGACAGCTGCATGCGGTTGGACAGTTTCTTGAAGCCGTGCTCGAACACCTTGTCGGCAAGATAGCGATACAGGCCTACCGGATAACGATGCTGGGCCAGTACCTCGTTGAACTCGTTGTGCATCTTGGAGTGAATGGCTTCCTGACCGATCAGGGCGGTTACCAGACGCTTGAGCTCCGGATCTTTCACAAACTGACGGTGGTAACGGGCGGTGTCGATCACCAGATCTTCGCCAAAGGTCAGAAAGATGGACAGGGCTTCGAAATACGCCGATGCCAGCTCCGTGTTCCTAAAGAAGGTATCGTCCAGTTGCTTGGCATCGAACTGAAAATCCATGTGGCGAATCGGCATCTCAGGCCGTTTCTGAGCGGTTTTCGACACGTATTGATGAATCGTTGCAGTCGTCATTAGGTCACCTGTCCAATAAGGGCAAAGCCGATAAAGTTGCGCGCCATTGACGTTAGTTGGGCGCGCACTACTGTTACATTGACGAGCGACACAATAAAGCGAATGCTTGTTCGGGTTCAACTCGGTTCAACCTTCCTCTGTCATGCCTGCTGTCATTATTCAGCCATGTCCGTCAGAAGGTATAACAACGGGCCTAAAAACCCCCAAAAGGAAATGCAACTCTTTGTTTTTAATAGTTAAACTCCAATTGCCCGGGGGCATCTGAAAACGCCATCACCTGCCCCTCTCCAAGCCTGCTTTCCACAACCCGGGCAGCCCACCCCTCGCTCATCGCCAAAACCGAGCACAGCGTTCGGATTTAGGCCGCACGATAGGCCACGATTTGCCTAGTATTCGCTCCCCTATGGAGCGGCCATAGAGGCTTTTCCATATAACAGAGCATTACAATCTATGGGTAGGAAAAGCCCGGTAGCCCGGCAACAATGAAGCAAATGAATCGTCATCGGGGTATCTATGTTCAACAAGGAAAAGCTGAACCAATCAAAAGTCCTGCAAATGGTGGACTGGCAGTTTAATCGCTACCTGTCCATGCAGTTGCTGCCATTGCTCTACCTGCTGATGATTATTGGCGCGGTATTGCTGGTGGGCTTTTTTGTGGCTGCCAGCTTTTCCAGTTCGTTATGGTTTGGTTTGGCCACCGCCACCCTCTCCCCCCTGATCCTGCTGGTGATGATCGCCATCGTCCGGGCTGCCCTGGAATATCTGGTCATGGCCCACCGCACCATGAGCATTGTCGAAAGCATGCGCCCCCTGCCCGAGCGTGTGGAAAGCCTGGATAACAAAGTGGATGCCCTCAACGAGCACGTCATCGACCTGCACGAAATGCTGATGCAACTGCGTCCGCTGCTGCGTTCTGCAGGCCTGCCCGGACGTTTTATCGAATCACTGCGCAAGGGCGACAGCAAGGAAAACGGCGGCGACAAATAAGTCCGCCCGGCCCGCGACGCTTTCAGCCATCGCAATTGCCGTCCTTTTCAGGTGTAATTTCCTCCTTGCGGACGCCGCTATCGGCGTCCACGCCCAGTTTTAGCAAGGAGTCCCCATGTCACTACCCTCGTCTCTGCAAGACCGACTGCGCTTGCCAGCCGTCGCCTCCCCCATGTTTATCGTCTCCAACCCGGATCTGGTCATCGCCCAGTGTAAGGCGGGCATCGTCGGCTCTTTCCCGGCACTCAACGCCCGCCCGGCAGAAGAGCTGGAAGTATGGCTGAAGCGAATCACCGAAGAGCTGGACGCCTGGAACCAGGCCAATCCGGACCAGCCGGCAGCGCCCTTTGCGGTCAACCAGATCGTGCACAAGTCCAACAACCGGCTGGAACACGATCTGGAAATGTGTGTGAAGTACAAGGTGCCCATCGTGATCACCTCACTCGGCGCCCGGGTGGACGTGAACGAGGCAATTCACAGCTACGGCGGTCTGGTATTTCACGACATCATCAACAATTTCTTCGCCAAGAAGGCCATCGAAAAAGGCGCCGACGGCCTGATCGCTGTGGCCGCCGGTGCCGGTGGCCACGCAGGTACCCAGTCGCCATTTGCCCTGGTGCAGGAGATCCGCGAATGGTTTGACGGCCCCGTGCTGCTGTCCGGCTCCATCGCCAAGGGTGACGCCATTCTCGGTGCCCAAGCCATGGGTGCGGACCTGGCCTATATCGGCTCCGCCTTTATTGCCACCGACGAAGCCAACGCGGACGAACGCTACAAGCAGTCCATCGTCGACAGCAGTGCCAGCGACATCATCTACTCCAACCTGTTCACCGGTGTTCACGGCAACTACCTGCGCAGCTCCATCGAAGCCGCCGGGCTGGACCCGAACGACCTGCCGGAAAGCGACCCGTCCAAGATGGATTTCGGCGATGGCAGCTCGAAAGCCTGGAAAGATATCTGGGGCAGCGGCCAGGGCATCGGCGCCATCAAGAAAATCGGCCCGGCCAGCGAACTGATCGAGAGACTCAAGCAGGAATACAGCAGCGCCCGCCAGCGGATGGATCAGCTACCCTGGAAATAAAGCGGCAAGCGGCAAACCCCAAGCTACAACGCGCCAGAAATTGGTATTGAACGGAAACGCAGGAGGCCGCGCTGTCGTTTCTAGCTTCTAGCTTCTAGCTTCTAGCTTCTAGCTAGGAGCTAGGAGCTAGGAGCTAGGATCTTGGGCTTTCAGCTTTCAACTGCTTCTCCCCGCCAACCGCGTTACCATGAGGCTATCTCCTGAGGATGAGGAGAAGTCTCGTGCGGTTGCTTGTTTCCTTTCTGCTCGCCGGTCTGCTGATAACAGACGGCGAAGCACAAAACTGGCATAGCCCCCACCCCTGGCGAGCAGACGCCGTGGTGGACGGTCGCGCTCGTGACTACAACAATGAGTACTTTCTCCACGCCTTCAGCTATCGCCACCTGCTTGATCATCCCTCTCCCCTTGAAGAAGGCATTCGCGGCACCGCCGGTAGCCTTACCAGCGATCGTCTGTATATGGATTTTCGCTACCACCAGAGCTTCGCCTTCGACAATCCGGACCAGGCCTTTACCCTGGATATCCAGCGCGCCGAGGATTTTGACGGCAGCTACGACCGTCAGCTGGTGGGCTTTCGCCAGGCCGTCGCACAACGCTGGCAGCTTTCCCTGCAGGGCGACGTGTTCAGTGACAAATCCCTCACCGATATCTATTTCGGCGCCCGGCGATTGCACGGCGAGGGAAGCTGGCTGCAACTGAGCCTGGTATTACCCAATGCCTATTTCAACGACAAGACCGACAGTCAGAGCGAACTGATTGATGAACCCCGCACGCTGTTCGTTCAGTGGCACCAACAGCATAGTGCCGGGGCCAGCACCTCCCTGTCGGTAAACCACAGCCCGGATGCCACACTGAATGACCGTACCCGTGGCGACCAGGTATCCAGCCGGCAGACCCGGGTTGCCCTGAGCCACCGCACGCAAATCGGTGACTGGCAGTGGCAGGCGGATATCCACAGCGAACGCACCCGCCGCCAGCACCAGCTGGACGAGGCCGTCAACCCACAGGCATTTCGTCGTGACATGGCCTCACTGACCCTGGCCATGCGCTACCTGCCCCATCGTTGGCAACCGCAAATGGGTGCCCGCTATTTCTGGCTCGACGAAGACGGCTGGTTCGGGCGTGAGCTCAATGGCAGCGGAGAGGTCCGCCGACAGGAACCGATGCTGTTCGGCGGCATTTCCCTGTCACTGAGCGATACCCAGCGACTGGCACCCACTGTCTATCTAAGTCGCCCGCGAGTGGAGCAGACCGTGAACAGCCAGCAATGGCGAGACCGGGATGACAATGACTTCGTGGGCAAACTGAGCGTGCCCTGGCACATCACGGTATCAAAACAGAACGGCGCGATACTGAGCATCGTACCGTCCATGCGCTTGCATCGGTTTGCGTTTGGCGGGGGGAATGTGCAGTTGCACTGGCCGTTGTAGGAGTAACAAGCTTCAAGCTACAAGCTGCAACGCGTCAGAAAAAAATTGCGAACAAAAACGCAAGAGGCCGCGCCCGGGGATCGGGCGCGGCCTCTTGCACTTCACAACCAGAACAAACCCATACCGCGTTCTAGCTTGCGGCTTGCGGCTTGCTTCAGCCTGTTACGGAACCAAGCACCGATGCCACCAGCCCCTTCTTCTTCACCGGCTGGTAATTGCTGAATTCCAGCACACCATCATCGATGGCGCCGAAACGCAGCTTCGGCAGATCCACCAGGTAATTCTGCACTACCATCCATGGCTGCTTGGAACCCTGCCGGGGCAGACGATCATCCGCACGCATGACATAGCCGGACTGCAGACCCAGGAAGTTTTCATCAGTAATGCAGTCTTCGTTGTCACGGGGGATCACGGTCTGGGCACCGGTTTTTTCCATGTGGTTAAGCAGGCGACACACATACTCGCAGACCAGATCCGCTTTCAGGGTCCAGGAAGAGTTGGTGTAGCCGAAGACCAGCGCCATGTTCGGCACATCACGCAGCATCATGCCTTTGTAGACCAGCGACTCGCGGGGCTCTACGGCCTTGCCGTCGATGGTCCCTTCCACCCCGCCAAGCATCTGAACATTGAGACCGGTGGCGGTGATAATAATGTCCGCCTCCAGCTCCTGACCGGACTTGAGCAGAATACCGTTCTCAGTGAAACGCTCGATATGATCGGTAACGATATCGGCCTCACCACGGCGAACGGTCTTGAACAGGTCACCATTGGGCACCGCACATAGACGCTGATCCCAGGGGTTATAGCTGGGGCGGAAATGGGTCATGTCCACATCATCGCCAAGCTGACGCTTCGCCGCTGCCAACAGAGCACGACGCACCAGTTTCGGACGCTGCTTGGACAGCTTGTACACCAGGCGCTGGATACCAATGTTACGGGCGCGGGCCAAACGGTAGACCATCATCTCGGGCATGAAACGGCGCATGCCCACGGAGATCGGGTCCACTTCCGGCACGGTGGCAATATAGGTCGGGGAACGCTGCAGCATGGTGACCTGGGCGCCCTCTTTGGCCATGGCCGGGACCAGGGTTACGGCGGTGGCGCCGGAACCGATGACCACGACTTTCTTGCCTTTATAGTCCAGGTTTTCCGGCCAGTGCTGGGGATGAACCACCTGGCCCTTGAAGTCTTTCTCACCGGGGAAATCCGGCTTGTAGCCTTCGTCGTAGTTGTAATAACCACTGCAGGAGAACAGGAAATTGGCGGTAAAGGTTTCCTGCTCGCCGGTTTTCTCGTTGGTGGTTTCCACTGCCCAGTGGTTATCCGCACTGGACCAGTTCGCCTTGATCACCTTGCGACCAAAGCGGATATGTTTTTTCACCCCGTACTCTTCCGCCGTGTCTTCCACGTACTGGCGAATAGAGTTGCCATCAGCAAGCACCTTGGGCTCGGTCCAGGGACGGAAGCTGTAACCCAGGGTGAACATGTCGGAATCCTGTCTCTTATACACATCTCCGAGCCCACGAGACCGAGGCTGATC
>OJFR01000448.1_pt1 | contig 13708 bp, 13 predicted proteins | sample 1594121 | NCBI WGS metagenome assembly OJFR01 (sample SAMN05416812, study PRJEB24817) | seawater metagenome | isolation source: Sea water | place: Canada:Atlantic | collected 2013-07 | reverse complement strand
TCTACACCTCTCTATTCGTCGGCAGCGTCAGATGTGTATAAGAGACAGGTTGGAGATCAGCCCGGTTTTCACGCCGAGCGTACGCAGGTGTTCCAGTTGCGGCCGAATGTCCGGTTCCAGTGGATGCACCTCGGCCACGTATTTCCGGTAGGCCTGATCAAACGCCTGGTGGGCGCGCCCTTTGGCATTCTGATCACTGCCGAACAGCACTTCGAAAATATCAGTGCGGGAAATCTTCCGTTGAGACACGATTTTGGGGTGCAGCCGATGGTGATCTTTCACATAAATCAGCAGCTTGGCGTCTTCAATAGTTTTGGATTCATCCGGGTCCAGCAGCCGGTCCCACAGGTCGAGATTTTCTAGTTGGGGAAGGATGTCATCGACGGCGTGATACATGGCGTCATGGGTATCCACCAGGGTAGCGTGCCAGTCGATAAGAATGACATCGGGGCGCGCATGGGGCAGTTGCAGAATACTCATTATGAGGTTGCCCGTAGGTTGTGAGTGGAGGCTTATAGCCTGGTCACATTGGCGTGTAGCCATGCCGTTAAGTTTAACCACCAGTATAGACAACCGCGTGTGTTTTTTAAGGCTCTGTAAGACGTGTCACCATTTTGAAAAGCTTTGGCTGGGACTATCGTGACACTCTGTAAAATTTGTGCTTCTATCGGAGGCGGATCACTGGTTTGACGTTGCAGCTCGGGGCGCTCAACAGTTCTGCCCGGGAATGGCGGCGATTAACAAAACAATGAACAGGGATGATGATCATGGGTACTCTCGCTTCCAAGCGCACCCTCGGTACAGCGCTGCTTCTTGCTCCTCTCTCTTGCTTGGCGGATTCCTCTTTCGAAGTTTACGGCTTCGGGATGGTGGATTATGTGCAGGCGTTTGATCGACCAAATCCGGACTGGGAGGCCTCGTTACGCCCCAGTCGAATTGTTACTGATCCAACCACAGCAGTGGGAAGTGATGGCCAGGCCACACTTAGTGTTCGCCAGAGCCGCTTGGGTGTGAATGCCAGCACCATGGCCGGTGACAGTGAACTGACTACCAAATTCGAATTCGATATGTACGGCGTCGGCCCGGATGAGGGGCAGACGACGATTCGCCTGCGTCATGCCTACGGCGAGTGGAAATCCATTCTGGCCGGGCAAACGAATAGTGTGTTCATGGACGGGGATGTGTTCCCTAACGTGATCGACTACTGGGGCCCGTCCGGCATGGTGTTCCTGCGTAATCCGCAGATCCGCTGGACGCCGGTACAGGGCCAACAAACCGTGGCGGTGGCCATTGAGACTCCGGGTAGTGGCGTTAACAACCCCAATACTTATCCTGAGGCGGGAGATAACGAATACCCTGATTTGACTGCACATTTCCGACAGACCGGTGACTGGGGGCACTTTCAGGTGGCCGGTATTCTGCGTCAGGTGGGTTATGACACCCCCGCGCCTTTGGCTGCAGGAACTGATGGCAAGCCAGAGGATAGCGAGCTGGGCTGGGGCGTAAACCTGACAAGCACGATTAACCTTCTTGAGAACGACCGCCTGATTCTTGGTGTCGTGCACGGTGAAGGTATTGCCAACTACATGAACGATGGCGGAGACGACATGGGTCCTGATGGGCCGATTGCAGATCCTGACTATCAGGTATTGCCGCTAACCGGTCTTATTGGCTACTACGAGCATGCTTGGAGTGACGCTTATTCAACGGCTTTAGGTTATAGCTCTACAGAAGTAGATAACTCGGATTTTCAAGACGCTGATGCTTTCAAGAAAGGCGAATACGCCTCCATTAACTTGCTTCACGCTCCCAATGACAAGGTCATGATGGGTATGGAGTACTTGTTCGGAAAACGCACCGCCAATGGTGGCGATACCGGTTACGACCGCCGTGTCCAGTTCAGCGTCAAATACAGCTTTTCCAGTGGCAATCTGCTTTAAGTGGAAGCCGGAATCTCTTAGAGGGAGCATGAGTAATGCAATATTCACGTAAGTTCTTCAGCCTGCTACTCGCCGGCATGCTGGCGGTGGCAAGCGCCAGCTGTTCAGCAGAAAGCGAGACGCCAGCGGCGTCTCCGGTGGACAGCAAGCTCACCGAAAAAAACATCAATGATGCGTTGAAAAAAGCCTATGACAAGTACAAGGGATTGAAGGAAGGCGCTAACGCCAACTACATCCCGGCGCTGGACAAGGTGGACTCCAATATCTTTGGTATTGTGCTGGTGACGGTGGATGGCAAGGTCTACAGCGTGGGCGACATCGAATCGGAAGTGTCCATTCAGTCCATCTCCAAGGTCTTCACCATGGCCAAGGTGACAGAGGAAAAAGGCATTGATGCTCTGCCCAAGAATGTGGGTGTAGACGCCACCGGTCAGGTATTCAATTCCATCTATGCCATCGAGCAGAACCAGGGCCATGAAATGAACCCGCTGGTGAACGCCGGTGCGATTACCACCACCAGCATGGTGCAGGGCAAGAGCTACAACGAAATCTGGAACAAGATCCTCGGATACTACAGTGACTTTGCCGGCCGGGATCTGACCGTGCTGGAAGATATCTACAAGTCAGAAGCTGCCACCAACCAGCGTAACCAGGCAATCGCACACCTGATGTATGCCTATGGCCATATCGAAGGCGACCCGCTGCAGGCCACCGACATTTATACCCGTCAATGCTCTGTGGGTGTGAATGCCAAGGACCTGGGCACCATGGCGGCGACGCTGGCCAACGCAGGGACCAACCCGGTAACCGGCAAGGCTTTGGTTAAACCGGAAGACATGCCGGAAATTCTGGCGGTGATGGCGACGGCCGGGTTGTATGACGATGCGGGCAAGTGGCTGTACAAGACCGGTCTGCCTGCCAAGAGTGGCGTGGGCGGTGGTATTATTGCCGTTTCCCCGGGCAAGTTCGGCATCGCAGCTATTTCTCCGCCGCTGGACGCGGCCGGTAACAGCGTACGTGCCCAGAAAGCCATTGCTGATATCTCCGCAGCGCTGGGGGGCAACCCGTACGAAGCCGCACCTTATGGTAAGTAATGAAAAAAGTCGTTGTTAATGGTCGGTCGCTAATGGCCGACCGACCTTTCTCGTCTGACAGTGCTTCTTGCCAGACAACCAAACAGGCAGCCTTCTGGGCTGCCTGTTTGGTTGTCGGCACCTTTCCTGCCGTCGCCTTTGCAGCGGACCAAACCTTTGACACTGCCAGTACCCCGCCGGAGATCTGGCAACCGCCCAGCTTTGATGTTCAGCAATGGGACTGGATTCAGCTGGATACTGGCGAGTGGGTGAAGGGCCGTATAAAGGTCTTGCATGAAGAGTCGGTGGAAATCGACAGTGATCATTTCGATCTGATTTCGATTGACTGGGAAGACGTGGCCTATATCCGCACGGGGCGCGTTATGTCGGTGCTGCTGGATGGCGGTGAAGTGATCCTGGGGCGTTTAACCACGGAGCGCGGCAATCTGCTGGTGGGCGGTGAACCGGTTGAGTTTCCGCAGGTCGTGGGTATTGCCTCGGCTTCACCCAGAGAGTTTGATTTATGGTCTGCGGATATTTCGGTGGGCCTGAATTTCCGCAGTGGTAATGTGGAACAGAAAGACCTGAACACCAAGGTTTCACTAAAGCGCCGCACGGTAAAAAATAATACCAAAATGAGTTATACCGGTAACTATTCGGAATCGGAATCCGAGCAGCTGGCCAATAACCACACGGCGAGCTTGAGTCATGATTTTCGGATTAGCCATAAGTGGTTTTTCAGGCCGATTCAGGCGGAATATTACCGTGATCCGTTCCAAAACCGTGAGGCAGAATGGACGGTAGGTTTTGGTGCGGGGTACCAGATTTTTGATACGCCGAAGCTGGATTGGACGGTCTCGGCCGGTCCCGGTTATCAGCGTACTGAATACGTTGATGTGGTAGAGGGTGAAGACCGCACGGTCTCCACACCGGCGTTGCTGTTGGGTACCTTTTACGATCAGGAAGTGACCGACAATATTGATTTTCAGGTGGATTATCAGGTCAGTATGACCGAAACCAAAGCGGGTCGCGCCAAGCACGATTTCTATATGGCGCTGGACGTGGACCTGACCAGCCGTCTGGACCTGAGGCTGGCGGGTACCTGGAAACGAATTGAAAGCCCGCAACCAGACAGCGACGGCATTACCCCGGAAAAAGACGACTTTACCGCCACTTTGGGGCTGGCTCTGGAGATATAGCGATGCTGAGCCAGCGCTGGCTCGGTTCAGGATTTCCGCCGTTGCGGGAGGCCAGATGCCTGAGGCCGGACGTTAAAGCGACGAACCGAGGAATCGCTGAAACATGCCCAGCACGCTGATTGTCTGTGGGAATTGATGCTTGCATCACGAATAGCGGCGGTGAGTTACAGGCGCCTTCGCGATGCAAGCATTGCTTCCCACAGTGCTTCGAGCGTTTTTCAGAGGCGCCCTGGTAGCAATCCGAATGCATCATGTAGACAACCTTCGGCGCCAGGGTTTCGTCAGGCATCAGGCATTGGACTCACCGGGCAACATTCCGAGGGAAAGATTTTCCTTTCATAACATTCCTTCTAATCTGCGATGAACCAACATTAAAGCTGAGCCAGCACCGTGTCGGCGCTGCTCTTGTCCACGCCTTTGGCGTCCACACCGATGTATTCCACCACGCCATCGTTGGCGATCAGGGCGAAACGCTTGCTGCGAATCCCCATGCCGCCACCGGTGGCGTCCAGTTCCAGCCCCAGCGCCTTGGCAAACTCGGCATTGCCGTCTGCCAGCATGGTCAGGCGCTCGGCGTTCTGGTCTTTCTGCCAGGCATCCAGCACGAAAGCGTCGTTAACAGCCATGCAGGCAATGGCATCCACCTTGTCCAGCAGGGCGTCGGCATTCACGACAAAGCCGGGCATGTGGGTGTTGGAGCAGCCGGGCGTGAAGGCGCCGGGTACGGCAAACAGCACCACCTTGCGGCCTTTGAAAAATTCCCCGGTGTTGAGGTCTTCCGGGCCGTCTGGGCCGTTGGTTTTCAGGGTGATGTAGGGAAGGGTATCGCCAACTGCAATGCTCATGATTCGCGTCCTTGGCTTGAGAATGGACACTCACTGTAGCAAAGAGACACGGACAAAAAAGGGTGTTTACGGACAGAGAGGCAAACCACCTCCACAGAGGCCTGTGAATGTGGCTTGTCCGCTGGCGTTGAATGCGAAACAGGTTCAGGGTAACTATCTGTTGAATCAGGCAAAAGGAGAAAATCGTGGGGCAGACAATAGTCATTACCGGAGCGAATCGCGGAATCGGCCTTGCCATGGCGCAGGCGTGGTGTGCCAGAGGCGATACAGTGCTGGCCACTTGCCGCCAGCCCTCTGCAGCGCTGTTGGAAAGCGGCGCCAAAGTGATTGATGGTGTGGATGTGCGCACGGCGGACGGGGTGATGAACCTGCAGAATGCGCTGGGCGAGACCCCGGTAGATGTGCTCTATAACAACGCCGGTATCATGTGCAGTGAAACGGTGGACGCCATGGATTTTGACGCCATACGCGACCAGTTTGAGGCCAATACGCTGGGGCCACTGCGGGTCACCATGGCCCTGTTGGACAACCTGCATGCAGGCAGCAAGGTGGGCCTGATGACCTCGCGAATGGGGTCCATGGCGGATAATACCTCCGGGGCCAAATACGGCTACCGGGCCAGCAAGGCCGCCCTGAATGCGGTTGGCAAGTCCCTGGCGGTGGATTTGGCGGCGCGCAGCATTGCGGTGGCGATTCTGCACCCGGGCTGGGTGCAGACTGACATGACCCGGCAGAGCGGTAATCTGACCGTGGAAGAAGCGGCCAGCGATCTGATTGCGCGGATGGACGCTCTGACCCTGGAAAACAGCGGGACCTTTTGGCATTCCGATGGCAGCGTGCTGCCCTGGTGATGGGGCTGCGTTCTCTGAATACAGAAGAGGTTTTTCACCGAATGCTGATGGAGAGTAAGTCATGACGCACGCTGTGCGCTTTCAACATCCACGCTACACCATTCGTCGCAAGTTCTTTCGTTTCTTCGGAGATGCGTTCCATCTTTATACGGAAGATGGGGAGCTGGCGCTTTACTCCAACATGAAGCGCTTCCGCATCCGCGAAGACATCCGGCTCTACGCGGATGAAAGTCAGGACCAGGAGTTGCTGCGAATTTCCACTCGCAGCATTTTCGATTTCGCTGGCGCCTATGACGTGCATGATTCGCAAAGCGATGAGCATGTGGGGACGCTGCGGCGGTCGGGCTTCAAGTCGTCGTTTCTGCGCGATCACTGGACCTTTCTGGATAGTGGTGGCCAGGAAATCGGTACCCTGCAGGAAGACTCCATGCTCAAGGCTCTGGTGCGCCGCTATATCGAAGCGTTGGCTTTTTTCTTTCCGCAGCACTACCACGCCACCGTGGGGGAGAGCCCTGTGGCCGAGTATCGTCAGCGCTTCAATCCTTTCATTCTGAAGTTGGATGTGGACTTCACGGCCGACCGTGAGGGCCGGTTGGACAAGCGTCTGGGGATTGCTGCCGGTGTACTGATGTCTGCCATCGAAGGGCGGCAGGAGTAACAGGAAAAGGTGCTTTGTGAATGAGCGTGGTCGGCAGGCTGATCGATTGATTGTGAGGCTGCCGCATTGTGCAGAAGGCCTGAAGAGAAACGTTTACAGACTGTGATGAGCAAAAAAATCCCGGACAGGGGCTGCCTGTCCGGGCAAGTTTGCTGTCGTTGGCTAGATCAGTGGCGGCGTCGCAGTCCGCCGCCGATCAGCAGGATAAGGAAGGGCAGCAGCGCTCCGATACCGAAGGCGCCACCGCCTCCACCACCGCCGCTGCTATAGGACGGCCGGTTGCTGGTGTACATGGGCTGGGCGGTGTCCGCACGGTTGCTGGTGGGGGCGTTAGCCTGACGCTGGGCCTTGGCCAGTTTTTCGATTTCCCGGCGCTTGGCGTTGCGGCGATCGATACCGTATTCAGCGAACACTTCGTCACGCAACACCACCATGGAGGTGTAGTTGGTGACCAGGCCGTATTCCAGGCCCAGATCCACGATGCCCTGTTGCAGGTCTTTTTCCTCCCCGAAATAATTAATCTCCTGCTGCATGTCCTGGATGGTGGCATAGGCCCACAGGCGCTCCAGCTCCGGGTTGTCGCCGCCCTGGGCAGGGAAGTTGAAGCGGGTTTTGTACTGCTTGTCCTGGCCCGCCACGTTGGCACGCAGGGTGACTTTTGCCGGGCCGTCGCCCCAGTAATGGCCGAGCAGCACGATTTGACGGCCGTGGTAAATGCTGCCAATGCGCTGGGGCTGGAGATCTGCGGTACGTACTCCGTCGATATCGATTTCAACGTCATTCATGGCCTGGTGGGTGAGCTTGGCAGTGGCGTTGAGAATCTGCCCGGCGATGTCATCGCTGTTGGAGACACTGGTGGCAAAGCCGTTGCTGGCATTGGTCATGGCGGTAAGCATGGGCCGGTTGGCGCTGTTACCCATGACAAAAGTGAACAGACGAACGTCGTGGTTTTCCAGCAAGTCGATAAAATCTTTTTGCTGGGTTTTGCCCACGTTGGCCACACCGTCGGTGACCAGCACGATGCCGGTGGGGCGGTCTGCGTCCAGTGGGTTCAGGGCCAGGCTCAGGCCGCCGAACAGGTTGGTACCTCCCCGCGACTGGAGCTGCATGACCTTTTCCGTGTACTGGCGAATATTGTTTGGGGTGGCGTCTACAAAGCCACTGGTGAGTTCTTCGGCGCGGTCATCGAACAGCACGATACGGAAGCGATCGCCGCCGCGCAGTTTGCCCAGTGCCTGGCTGACGCCGTCGCCCAGGGTGGCCAGTTTGGCGCTCATGGAGCCGGAAATATCCAGTACGAACACCCAGTCGCTACCGGTGGTGATCGGGGGCAGATCATCACCGGGAGTGATGCTGAGCATGAAGGTGCCGCGGTCCTTGCCCGGTGCCTTGTAGGCCACCAGATCCACGCTGCCGGGCAGGTCCTGCTGGTGACGCCAGTAGACCACGATGTCCTGGTCCAGAGTGAAGGCATTGGCCGGCTGGCCGTTGGCCGCCGGTGGTGCGAAGTTGGGGTTCTCGCTGTTTGTTTCTTCTTCACTGCTGGCGGTGGCCGTGCGGTTGTCCAGTGTTACCTGCCATTGTTGTGGGCCAAGCTGCTGGATCTGTGCCTGGGGGTGTTTGGGCAGCCGCAGCGCATCCACCGGGTAGCCGCTGCGCAGGTTCAGGGTAAAACTGAAGTGCTCTTCAACGCTGTCGTTGGCGGTCCAGAAAGCCAGCTTCTTCTCGTCCACGCCGCCTTCTTCCAGCGGGTACACATAACGGCCGATGCCGGTATCCACGGAGGCAGGCTGCATGTAGACCAGCCGCACCCGGGTATCCTGCCCGGCGCGCACAGGCTGCACCTTCACATCAAACGCCTTGTAGCTGTCTTTCTCGGTGAGCCCGGCTTCACGGCCGGCGGCTTTTTCCTGTTCGTATACCTGGCGAGCCTGCTCTTTTTCCAGCACTTCACCGATCACCGGTTTGTCGTCGATCCATACGGTGAATTCGGCCACGGTGCCTTTTTCGGGAACCGGAAAACGGTAGTAGGCCTCAAGATCCTGATCATTGGGGTTGTGGAACACCTGCTCGACTTCGGTGATGGCATAGCCGTCTTCCACATCCACCGTGACATGCTGTTCGCGGATCTGCAGCGGTGGCAGGTTGCTGTTGACGGGGGCCATTAGCCCGGCGGCGATGCTGTGCTGAGTGGCTGTCAGGGCGCTGAGTGTTAGCGCCATCGTGGCGAGAAGACGGTGGAATCGATTCCTGAAACCCATGAGGATTCTCCTTGTTATCGGTCATGGGCTACGTTGTACGCGCTGGCGTCTGTTTTGTTAAACAGTGTTCATTAACAAGACATGTCGCAAGGTGTTCAATAGAACGCGAATGTGGATATTACCCTTTATGGATCAGCTGTTTACGTGTGGCATCGACTAATGCAGCGAAATCCGGGCGGGCGATGACGGCCAGCACCAGCGTGTAGACACCGTTGAGCAATGCGAGCAGAACATCCGCCTGCATCAGGCTGAGGGCGATCACCCCCATGGAAACCGCATCCAGAATGCCCAGCAGCATGAACATGCTGGCCTGCACTTTGGCAACCGCTTGGTCGTCGGAAGGGTCGGCGGGGGTAACGGTCTGGGCCTGGCGGCCGGCGATGGCTGAGGGGGATAGCAGCACATTACGCAGTGGTCGGGCCACCACCAGCATCAAGCCCATAGCACCCATGGCACCCATGCGCAGGGTTTCCTGCGGCAGCAGATCAACGGAGGCGGTGTAGTTACCAAACCAGACCAGTCCGGCGATGGCGATCCCGATCAGCATGGGGGCGGAGAGCACCAGAAACCAGAACATATTAAGCCGCTGTACGGCGGAGGTGGACGCGGACATAAGTGATTCCTGTAATCGGTTACTGGCGCTTGAGCGGTTGAATAGAACGGTGTGGTTTAGTCCCTGAAATTATTGAATTGTAGCGGCGTTTCGATTTTTGATTCCCGCAGCAATGTCATTACCGCTTGCAGGTCATCGCGTTTCTTGCCGTTCACCCGTACCTGATCACCCTGGATCGAGGCCTGCACCTTGATCTTGCTTTCCTTTATTTGCTTCACAATCTGCTTGGCAACGGGTTGGTCGATGCCCTGGCGGAAGGTCAGGGTCAGCGAGAAGGTTTTGCCGCTGTGTTCAGGCTCTTCCGGTTTGTCGGCGCCGGCGGCACTGATGTTTTGTTTCAGGCAGGCTTTGCCGAACAGTTCTTCCAGCTGGCGAACCTGAAAATCGGATTCGGTTTTCAGGGTAACGACCAGGCCGTTCTGCTCGATGCTGGCCTCGACGCCGCGGAAATCGAACCGGGTGGAAAGCTCGCGGTTGGCGTTATCCACCGCGTGGCGAAGGGCGACTTCATCAATCTCGGAAACAATATCGAAAGACGGCATAAGGGGTCCTGTCGGCAGTAATGAGCGTGTCTTGATGGGCAATTATACAGAGGCACACCGGTAACAGGGCAAGTCGGGGTGGTTGTCGTCAATGCGGGAGCGGTGGGCTATCCGATATACTGCGGTGCTCTGTTACGCTGCGGTCCGGTCCGCAGGACGAAAAATAACAACCATTTGAGGGTAGGGTATGCAGAACCAGTCCACAGGCGGGCCATCCCGAGTGCCATCGGGACAGCGAATCGGCCAGGCTCTGCTGCGGCTCACCGGCTGGACAGCCGGTCCCTTCCCGGATATCGACCGTGCAGTGATTGCCGGCGGCCCGCATACCTCCAACTGGGATGGTGTGCTGGCGTTGGTGAGCCGCTCCGCGCTGCAGAAAGACGTCAACGTGATGATCAAAAGCAGCCTGTTCAAGGGGCCGCTGGGGGCGCTGTTGCACGCGTTGGGGGCCATGCCGATTGAACGGGGCAAGGCCGGCGGTATGGTTGAGCAAACTGTGGCGGCGTTTGCAGAGCGTGAGAAACTGCTGATCGCGGTGACCCCGGAAGGCACCCGCAGCAACGCCGAGCAATGGAAGCTGGGCTTCTACCACATCGCCAAGCAGGCCGATGTGCCGATCATCCTGGCCCTGGCGGACTACAAGGCGAAGACCTTCTCCTTCCCGGTGGTGATTTACCCCAGCGACGATATGGAAGCCGATCTGCAGCAGATCTATGCCCACTTCGCCAGCGCCACCCCGAAGCATCCGAGCAAACTCTCCGGGCCGGTGCGGGCGCATTACGGAAAGTAGGCGTTGAATGCCTGATGCTGTCGTCTGCCTTCTCTGCGTCCCCTTGATGGCAGCGCCCTGGATGAGCCTCCGGAATAGAGCCGGGGCATTGACGTAACCTTGGTGCTGCCAGAATTACGCTGATTTACTACGCAGGACTCACTCAGCAGGCGGGCTCGCGCCTGGAATGGCAAGGAAGAGGCATTGAGATGAAAGGAATGAAGCGCTTTCTGTTTATTGGCCTGGCAAGTCTGGTTTTCATGGGGTGTTCGGATTCTTCCCCCTCCGCCGACAGTCTTCTTGAGGCGGCCGAAAAGCAGGAGGCCGGCGTGATTCAGTCGCTTGAAGACATGGTGCTGATCGAGTCCGGCTCTGATGATCTGCCGGGGGTGGCCAGGATGGCGGACTACGTGGAGAAGCGATTACGCAAGCTGGATGCAAAGGTCTCCCGCATCAAAACCACCACCGGCACCGCGGATATCATCAAAGGCACACTCAGTGGCAATGGCGCTCTGCGCATCATGCTGATTGCCCATACCGATACGGTGTATGCCAAAGGAATTCTGGAAAGCGAGCCGCTATATCGTGAAGGCAATCGTCTCTATGGCCCGGGCGTGGCAGACGACAAGGGTGGCATCGCGGTGATTTTGCATGCCCTGGATATTCTCAGAAAGCAGGGCTGGCAGAATTACGAGCAGATCACCGTGCTGTTTAATCCGGACGAAGAAATCGGCTCCACCGGCTCCGGTGAGATCATCGCCGACGAAGGGGCCAGCCAGGATGTGGTGCTGTCGTTTGAACCCAGCCCGGCCAGGGCGATGCTGGGCGCTGACGGTGTGCTGCTCGGGGCGGCGGGCACGGGGCAGGCTGTAATGACGGTAGAAGGGCGAGCTGCTCATGCCGGCTCCGCTCCGGATCAGGGCCGCAATGCGTTGCTGGAGCTGTCTCACCAGCTACTGCAGACTGAAAAAGTCGCGGATGATATGGACGACGCCCAACTGAACTGGACCACCGCCCATGCCGGACTCAAGCGCAACCAGATTCCGGCTGACGCGCAAGCCTCCGGTGATGTGCGAATATTCAGCGAGGAAGCCGGTGAACGATTGCTGGCAGCGCTGAATGAAAAAGTCAGTGAGAGCCAGCTTGTGCCGGATACGCAAGTGAGTGTGCGCCTGGAGCCGGGCCGTCCACCTTATATGGCGGGCGAAAAAGGCATCGCCCTGGCGCGCAAGGCGCAGGCGATCTATGGCGAGCTGGATGGCCGCAAGCTGATCTTGATCCCGCGCACCTTTGGCGGCACCGACGCCGGCTATGCCGGCCGCTCCGGCAACCCGGCTGTGCTGGAGAGCCTGGGCCTGGCCGGCTGGGGCTACCACGCCAAAAATGAATACATCGAAATCGATTCCATCGTACCCAGACTGTATCTGGCATCCAGATTGATGATGGAGCTGGGGGACGAGTACGCGCAGTAACGAGTACCTGCATGGCGCGGCATCTTTGCTGTGATCAGAAAATGCCGTGTGTTGGCTAGTCAGAGGCGTATCGGCACGGACGTTGCCTTGTCTATTCACCATCAAGACTGATCGGGGAGCTCACTAAGTGGGGTTCTCCGCTATCACGTTGTTCCTTTCAGCTAACCTTGGTCTCTGCGCCTGGGTTTCACCGTTCCCTGTGGCCTGCTCGGCTTGCGCCACAACTGCACGCCACCGGGAATCAAATGCCCGGCCACATTCATAAACCAGATCAGCCCCTTGGGGTTGCCGCTGAGCCGGATCTTCCGCTGGCGCATGCCGGTGACAAAGACGCGCTGGTTTTTCAGTAACTGGATCAGCGTTGCTGTCCCGTACTCCGCATCGTGAAAGCTCACGGTAACATGGCATCGGTCACGCAGGCCGGGGCCGCTGCGGACGCGATTTTCGGTGAAATGAAACCAGCGAGCGATACGGCCATCATGGGTGCGCCACAACATCAGAGTGTTGCGCCGTTGCAGCGCCCTGCGAAAGACCGGATTGCGCCAGGCCAACCAACGCAGACGCAAGCTGACAAACAGCATGATCAGCCAGAAACCCATGTAGTGTTTCATTCTGGCAAGCCGTTGCCGCGCAGCTGAGTAAGCCCTGGATAAGGAAGGTGGTGTCATTATTATTCGGCAGGCACGTTATGGTTGATGAACCTTAGCAGCTGGATGGGGTTGCCTAAAGGCAGCAGGCCATTGTGGCCAGACGGTTTCGTTGGGCCGCCCGATGTTATCCAGGCGACTCATGTCAGCGATGGTTGCAGCATGAGAGAGCGTGGCGATCACTTCGATGCACACTCCGGGTAAGCCGGATAGCACGAGGGGCTGGGGGCAGGACCTGCCCCGACCCCGGTTTCATTTTCTTTTATCTCGCCCGGCGACGACGTATCACTGCCTTTCAAACTTACGCATATCGCGCGCAGCCCGATAAAGTGGCACGGCAATTTGCGAGTAAAGCGCCAGCCCCCAGAGTGAGTTGCCGACAATTGACGGTACAAAAGGATGAACGGCCAGTACGACCAGCGCCATGATAATGCCGAACAGCCGTACAGAAGCACCGTGGTGGCGGCAGGTGCTGTCATCATCGGTGACGAGCCGCTGCAGTATCCACAGCGCGGCGAGAAAAATGGCGAGACCTACTGAGCCGAGTGCGCCGTAGCCAGCCGGGTAGGGTTCCCACAGACCGACATAGACTTCTCCGGCCAGCGCCACGCCAATCGTCACTGCGCTCCACAGGATGGCGATGTGCGCCAGCCAGTATCCCAGCATTACGCCGTTATCGCGGCTCTTCGGTTTGGCATTGCCGGCGCTGTCGAAATAGATCCAGGCCAGCGCGAAGAGTGACAGGCCGCCCATGGCCACATTGAAGAAAGTGCCGGCACCAACCTTGTAGCTGTCTCTTATACACATCTGACGCTGCCGACGAATAGAGAGGTGTAGA